>Ga0256829_1001820_pt1 | contig 16806 bp, 10 predicted proteins | sample 131447metaG_FD_185979 | JGI IMG/M metagenome (GOLD analysis project Ga0256829, IMG submission 185979) | Hydrothermal vent microbial communities from Lau Basin, Pacific Ocean - 131-447 | ecosystem: Environmental > Aquatic > Marine > Hydrothermal vents | place: Pacific Ocean: Lau Basin | collected...
ATCGTAATTAAAGGGCCGCAATATCAGCGAGGCAGGCAGCTCTTTCATGCACTCGATCAGCACCAGCAACACGGCGGTTAACATAGGGCCGCGCAACAGCGGCAAGTGCACTCGCCAAAAGGTTTGAACACTGTTCAGGCCCAACAGCCGGCTGGACATATCCATGGATTCAGACAACCGTGAGAAGCCCGCCTCCATACTGCCGTTGGCGATGGCCATAAAGCGAATCACCAGGGCAAAGCCAATGGCCAAAAGTGAACCACTGAATATCAAACCGGGTCGCGTCCACTCCATGGCGCGGGCCATATCGTTAATGGTGTGATCGAGACCGGTGAGACCGATCAACACACCAATGGCCAACACCGTGCCGGGAATGGCGTAGCCGGTGGAGGCCAATCGCACCGGAGCAATCTGCCAGGCCTTGTGATGCAGACGCTGATTGTAGGTAAACACCATAGCCAGTAGCAGACACACCAGCGCCACCGAGAAGGAAAGGCTGACACTGTTCCAGGCGAACTGAACCAGCTCGGCGCTCCATGCTTCATCGAAGTAGTCCACGGCGTAGTCAAGCAAGATCACAATGGGCAACACAAACCCCGCCAACAGCACCAGCGCACAATAGCACCAGGCCACACACCGCATCGCAGGCCCCATAGCCATGGTAGCCGAGGCGCCCGAGTGTTTACCCGCCATTTGCACTCGACCACGGCGACTGAAACGCTCCAGCGCGACCAGTGCCAACACCCCCACCAGCATTAATACCGACAAGCGCGCGGAGGCCTCAAGACTGCCAAGTCCCAGCCAAGTGTCGTAGACCGCGGTAGTCATGGTACTGACGGCAAAGTAGTGGGCCACAGCAAAATCCGCCAGGGTTTCCATGGCGACTAAAGATGCGCCGATGACAATGGCCGGACGCGCCAGCGGCAGGGCCACGCGCCAGAAACTCTGCCATGGTGAGGCCCCCAGCAAGCGGGCCGCGCTGATCAGTTGCGATTCCTGCTGCGCAAAGGTGTTGCGCACGATCAGGTAAATGTAGGGAAATAACCCCAGCGCCAGCACCAGAGCCGCACCGGAAATCGAGCGCACCTCCCAAAAGCTGTAGTCCGTCGGCGACTGCCAGCCAAACCACTGGCGCAGTGTGCGCTGCACCGGACCGGCGTAGTCGAATAAATCGGTGTAGATATAAGCCACCACATAACCGGGCATCGCCAGAGGCAGCAACAGCGCCCAGGAAAAGAACCGGCGCATGGGAAAGTCACTGACGGCGATCCACCACGCGGGTGGCAGGGCAAACAACAGCGCGAATGCCATGGTAAGAAACACCAGTTTGAGGGAGTTGCCCACGTAGTCCCACAACACGGTATCCAGCAAGTGCTGAAAGGTGTCGTCAGCCGGGCCAAGACTGCTCACTACCAGGGCCAACAGAGGAACCACCAACACAGAGGCCAATAGCCAACTGGGAACTAACCAGGATGTGGTGGGCTTTGCGAACATGAAATGGGGCCTGGGGCAATCAAACAACAAGCCCGCATTCTATCCTACTGGCCCCAAAAGACGAATGGGAACAATTATTAATTGGTGCTTATTTAGCCCAGCTAGCTCTAGCCTGTTAGTTCTAGCCTATCAGCGCCTTGAGGTGACTCACCACGCTGCGACCGAGAGCACTGAGAGCGTAGCCGCCCTCTAGTGCAGAAACGACTCGACCGTGACAATGGTGGTCGGCCAGTTGTTTAAGCTCGCTACTGATCCAGGCGTAGTCCGCCTCCTGCAAGCGCAACTGCCCCATCTCGTCTTCCGAATGGGAATCAAACCCGGCGGAGATCAGGATCAACTGCGGTGCAAACCGATCAATATCCTCAAGCCAGGGGGTGATCGACTCGCGAAACACCTGACCACTGCAACCGGCCTCTAGAGGCACATTGTGAATATTACTCGCGGTATCGCCATCGCCGCTGTGCGGGTAGAACGGATGCTGAAACGATGAATAGAACTGAATGCGTTCATCACCGGCGCAGATATGTTCGGTGCCATTGCCGTGGTGCACATCGAAATCCACAATGGCAATGCGTTGGAGCCCGTAATGCTGGATAGCATAGTAGGCAGCAATGGCAATATTGTTAAAGATGCAGAAGCCCATGGCCTTGTCGCGCTCAGCGTGGTGGCCGGGTGGGCGCACAGCACAAAACACCTGCTGGTTGTCATCAGCCATAACGATATCCACCGCATCGCGCGCGGAGCCTGCGGAATAGAGCGCGGCCTCCAGGGTACCGGGCGCCAGTCGGGTATCGCCGTCCAGCCATTGGGGTTCATCCGACTCTGCCTTCTTATATATGGCATCCACATAGTGACGATCATGGGCCAGGTATAGCTCATCGCGACTGGCAGGCGTGGCGTCCTTTTGGCGCACTACCATGTCCAGACCCGAGGCAATCAACTGATCATTAATGGCACCCAGGCGTGACGGCCGCTCCGGGTGGCCATCGCCCATATCGTGCAACAGGCACTTGTGGCTGCCGATCACGGTGAGGCTCATTGTTCAATTCCCAAAGCTAACTCCAACAGGACTTCATGTGTATCGTCAGAGGGCAAGCGTTTGAAACCGTGACTTTCGAACACGCGCAACATGGGTTTGTTTTCTGTGAGTACGTAAGCTTTCATTTTGCTCAGGCCACGATCCGTGGCGACCTTTATCATTTCTTTTAGCAGCGCCTTGGCCATGCCCTTGCCCTGATAATCTTCGCGAGTAACAAACGCCGCTTCGCAGCTGTTATCACTTTCAATGCGGTAAAAACGACCGACCGCTTCAATGTGCATTTCCGGCTCTCGCTCGCGCACGATGCACAGAGCCAGATCATTGGCCTGATCCACACTCACCAGAGTACAGGATTTTTCCCGAGTCATATTTGCTGGAATCTGAGAGTAGCGCAGCCGCAGGGTTTCCTTGGTCAGGGAGTAAAAAAACGCCTGCAAATAGCGCTCATCTGCGGGATTGAGCGGCCGCAGTTTAAAGCGGGTATTGCCCAGTGTCACGGTTTTGACCTGCTGGCGGCCAAACTCGGGAATCTCCATGGGTACGGATTTCTGGTAGTCGGGAACCCAGTAGTTCTTGCGCACTTCGTGCAACAGCTCTTCACGGAATGCCGGGTGGGCAATGCGGATTAACTCCAACGCCCGCTCGCGAATGCTCTTGCCCTTCAACGAGGCGATGCCATATTCGGTCACCACGTAATGCACGTTACTGCGAATATTGACGATGCCCGCCCCCTCGCTGATGTGCGGCACAATGCGCGACACAGTGCCTTCGTTGGCAGTGGATTTCAGGGCAACAATCGGCTTGCCACCCTTGCTGTTGGCTGCGCCATTAATAAAGTCCACCTGACCGCCGATGCCGCTGAAAAAGTGGTAGCCCACTGAGTCGGACACCACTTGTCCGGCCAGATCCACCTGCAGTGCATTGTTGATAGAGACCATATTGTCGTTACGGGAAATATTGGCCTGTGACTCAATATACCCCGCTGGATAAAACTCCACGTGCGGATTGTTGTCGACAAAATCGTACAACTCCTGACTACCGTAGCAGGCACTGGTGAGAATTTTTCCCGGGTGAAAGCTCTTGCGGCGGTTATTGATCACGCCACTTTTGAACAGCTCGACAAAACCATCAAAGATCATGCCGCTGTGCACGCCCAGATCCTTATGATTGTGCAGGTAATCCAGCACGGACCGCGGCGCGGCGCCGAAGCCCACCTGCAAGGTGGCACCATCATCGATGAGGGTCGCCAGATACTGGCCTATACGCCCCGCCTCTGTGCCCACCACTTTGGGTGTAAACACCGGTAGCTTTTGCTCCATTTCTATACAGGCGGAAAACTCGCTGATGTGCAAATGCGTGTAGCCGTTGGTGCGTGGCAACGCCGGATTGATTTGCGCAATCACATGCCGCGCCTGCTTGGCAGCCGCCATGCTTACCGCCAAAGATGTCCCCAGTGAACAGTAGCCGTATTCATCCGGCGGCGTCACCATCACCAGCGCCGCGTCCAGCGGCAGAGAATCGGAGGCAAACAGCGAGGAAATTTCGGTGTGCTTGATGGGGGTATAATCGACGCGGCCTTCAGCCACCGCTTGGCGTACTTTTTCATCGCCAATAAAAAACGTGTTGACGGAAAACAACTGGCCGTACTGCCGCTCCACCCAGCGATGGGGCGAGAGGGTGTGACCGTGGATCAGCTGCAGATCGTTAAAACCGGAGCGGTGTTCAATCAGGTCGTCGATCAGGGCATTAGGAACACTAACACCGGAACCGATGTAGATGCGATTGCCGGAGCGAATCAGGCGGTGCCAATCGGGCTTGGGAGGCATATCCATGAACAGTTACCCGCACATTATTCCGACCCTGTGTTGTACCAAAGCCACACCGACTACCACAATTCGACCTTCGTAGGCCGGGGTAAGATTTTCCTCAAGGCTGTTACAAAAGACAGGCCACTGCGTGAAAGACACAAAAGGCTCATTTCCACTCGTCAGATCAACACATTGGGTGCGGCGCTGAGCTAGACTTGCATATTTATCGGTGCTTTTTATACAGCAGCACCAAAGAACAGATGTGTATTTGTCCAGTCAAGGAAACAACATGAATCATCTCAGCGGTTTGGATGCAGCCTTTTTACATATGGAGTCACCAGAGACCCCCATGCATGTGGGTGGTCTCAGTATTCTGGAACTGCCGCCGGAATACACCGGCAGCTTTATGGACGATGTGCGAACCCATATTCAAAATCGCATGCACCTGGCTCCCATTTTTCAGCGCAAACTGGTAAACATGCCATTTGATATCGCCAACCCCATTTGGGTGATGGACGAAGATATCGATATCGACTATCACATTCGCCATGTGATAGTGCCGCCACCTGCGACGCGAAGCACCGTGGACAGGCTTGTGGCACGACTCCATTCCAGCCTGCTGGATCGCAGCCGCCCGCTGTGGGAAATCTATGTGCTCGACGGCCTGCCAGTGCCCAAGGACCTGCCCGAGGGCACGCGCTATGTGGGCCTGTATTCTAAGATGCACCACGCCGCGCTGGACGGTATGGGAGGGCAGGTTTTGATGGAGGCCATCATGGATGTCTCTGCCAAACCCCGCAAAGTGAAAAAACCCCTGCGTCGCCGCGCAGTGGACAATGGCGATCACTATGGCATTGCCGAACTCACCACTTCCGGCGTGATACACAATATCGGGCAGTCGGTAAAACTCGCGAAGAACCTGCCGGTACTGACCCGCAAAGCCCTGGAAATTATCAGGCCCACCAAAGCCGCCAGAGAATCGGGCCAAGAGCGCATGCACTGGTTCGCCCCGAAAACTCCGCTGAATGTCACCATCACCAATCAACGCAGCTTTGCGCGTTTTTCCATTCGCCTGGAAGAAACCAAGGAAATTGCCAACATTAATAGCGTCAGCCTCAACGATGTGGCCATGGCCATTTCCGCCGAGGGCATAAACCGCTATCTGGACGACGAAGGCTTTCGCGCAGACGACCCGCTACTGGCGGCCATTCCGGTCAGCGTTCGCCCGGAGGGCAATACGGAGTTGACCAATCAGGTGTCTATGGCGCGCATGAATCTGGCCACCAACATCAAAGACCCGCTGGAGCGACTACAGGCCATCAATGCCTCGGCAAAGAACGTTAAGAATTTGATATCGGATGTGAAGACGGCGCTGCCCACCGACTTCCCGTCGCTGGGAGCGCCCTGGCTACTGAGTAGCGTGGCGTCGGTAATGACCCGCGCCAGAATTTACAATTCCATGCCGCCGTTCGCCAACGTGCTGATCTCCAATGTGCCGGGACCAAACATCACTTTGTATTTTGCCGGGGCCAAACAGGTCAGCACCTACCCAGTGTCGATTCCCTACCACGGCATGGGTTTGAACATTACGCTGCAAAGCTACGACGGCTGGTTGGATTTCGGTTTGATTGCCTGCCAAAAACTCATGCCGGATATCAACGAGTTGGCGCGGCATATGGAAGAGGCCCATGAAGATTTGTTGAAACTGAGCCGGGAACAGCGTGGATCACTCAAGAGTGTTGCCACCTAAGCAACACCCTCACACAGCACAAAAAAAGGCGCTACCAGTCGGTGCGCCTTTCTTATTAACTGATAATACAGTCTTGGTTAGAAGTCGTACGTTACGGACAGACGTACGTCACGACCAGGCTCTTTGTAGCCACTGACAGTTGGGAAGATATGTGTGTAATCACCAACTGATGAGTGATCACGGTAATCACGATCAAAGGCATTGATCACGGCCAAATTGAGTTTAAGATTATTCACTGGTGACCACTCGGCAAACAAGTCGTGAGTGGTGTAAGCCGGCTTATCAATCTCTCCAGTTATTGGAGTCCAACCAAGCGCCTGAGCTCGTTGCAGTACTTCGATATTGTTACGGTCTTGTACGTGCGTGATATTCCAACCGAACTTCAGATTCGCCGCTGGAGTATAGTTGAATGACAAGTTCCAAGTATCGCCGCGATTATTGCCCAGACCGTTGTACTCGTAGGCCTCCAATTCAATATCACCGTGATCCACCGCGTACAGACCATTCTTCGGATCCAGAATCGCGTCAATAGAGGAAAAGCCCAGCTTCATTTCCAGCTCTTCAGTCCAACGATAAGCTAACTCAACCTCAAAGCCGTCCGTCTTAATGGTACCTATATTTTCATAGAATACTGGACCACTGCGCTGATCAAAGATGACATCGTCAATCTCCGAACGGAATACCGCAACCTTGGCATAGAAGTCTCCCGTGCTGTACTCCATTGCCGCCTCAATGTTCTGAACGGACTCAGGGTCCAGGCTGGGATCAACTGTTGAGGTATCGATAGTAAAACCATCGCCGATTTCCTTACCGCGAACCGCCTCGGCATAGCCAATACTGGCTTTGAGCTCGTCGGTAATAGAATATTCTAAACCAGCATTAACACTAACGTCCGAACTATCGGCGCCAGTAAGAGGCACAGCGCTTCCTTCTGACTTTGTTTTATCAAACTCGTAGTCATCATAACGAGCGCCGTAGCTCAGCAACAAATCATCAGTAACCTGTGAGTGAGCCTGAACATAGACACCGAATACACGCCCTTCCTCAGAATGCTGCGTAGATGCGTCTTGGCGACCACTGTCCACCTGGTCCTCACGCAGATCCACACCATAAGTCAGGCGATGGATACCCAATACACTGGTATTACGCAGATCAAAACCATAGCTGGTAATTTCTGCATTCCAATTCCACAATTCACGCTGAAACATAGAGGTTGTATGGTAAGCAGCCAGCTCCAAATTAAGAAGATCCCCTCCGCTCAACTGATAGTTAACAGAATAGGTCTCGCGCTCACCTTCCGCTTCAAATAAAGGTGCGCCCTCCAATGGAGTCCAATCGGGCTGCTTTGGCAGATCAGTTCTCTCATCACGCTTTTCATAGCTCAGCGAGAAATATTGATTGTCGGAAATGTCACCGCTTAATTTAACGAAGCCTAACTTCTGATCTGCCTCGGAACCCGGTAGGTCATTACCGTCACCATCTTCTGCAATATTGCGATTGATGTTGTTGTGGTAAGCCATCAATCCCCAATTGTCACTCAGGCGACCAAACAAGGTGACACTGTGTTGGTCCGCATCATTACTTGAACTACTGACCTTAACCTTACCGCCAAAAGACTCACCTCGATCAAGCAAATCATTGACATCTTTGGTTTTGAAACGGATAGAGCCGCCAATAGCACCTGCGCCACTGGTCGCCTCACCAGCACCAGACTGCACTTCCACTTCCTTCAGAAGGTCGGGATCAATAGTGACCCGGCCAATGTGGTGAAACAAGGTAGACGTTTGTGGAGACCCATCAACAGTCACATTAATCAACGCATCTTCAAGACCACGAACATATACTTTCTGGGTAATTCCACTGGCACCACCCCCCACGGAAACAGAAGGGGTCAGCTTAAAAATATCTTCCAGATCGTTAGCCTGATAAGACTCAAGGTCTTCATTGGTTATCAGCGCATTGGTTGCCTCACCAACCACCACCATGGTTTCCAGGAATTCTCCCGAGCCTTTTTCGGCGTTATCCTGCGCCATGGCTCCACTGGAGAATCCGGTAGTAGCAGAAACAGTAGCTGCAACAATCGCCGCCAGAGTTTTCTTCTTGAAGTTAGTTTGCATTTTCATGGGTCCCATTCTTTTTTGGATATTCTTGCAAATGAGAATTATCCTCAATAACCATCAAATGTCACAGAAACATTGCATTTGTTACATTTGCTATGCACCCAAACTCCACGATAGATTAGCGCCCTTTCAGCCGCCCACACTTTGTGCCCGCGAATACATCCGCGCATAAATGGTCGATACAAGGACGCCCATGAGAAAAAATCCTACTGCACTTTGGTCGCGTTCCATAGCCGCATTGGTCGGTGGTTACATTTGCGCAAATGCGCTGGCTATCGCACTCACCGATGTACTTCCCACGGAAAAAGACAGCGCCGTAATTTCCGGCATGATGATGACTTTCGCACTCTATGCGCTGGCAATTGTGTGGGTATTTTCTGCGAAAACCGCCAAGCGCGCCTGGCTCGGTTTGACGATCACCACTGCGTTTTCGATCACCTTCTGGATCGTTAAGCGCCAGTTTGGAGATCAGCCATGAGCTTTCGCCTCTCCATAACCTGGCTGCACACATGGACCGGACTGCTGGGCTGTTGGCTTCTCTACTTTATGTTTATTACCGGCTCCACCGGCTACTTCGACGATGAAATCAGCCGTTGGATGCAGCCGGAAATCCCGGTTCAAATGTCATCTTTTGACGCGGCAACACTGTTGCCAAAAGCCGAAGAGTACCTGCGTGACGTGGCTCCCGATGCAGCTCATTACTACATTGATTTTCCCGTAGGACGCAGCCCCTTTTACACGCTGTGGTGGCAAACCCAAAGCGATCCACAAACGGGGCGCAAGGGTATTTGGTACAACAAAAAACTCGACCCCAACACCGGCGCAATTGTCACGCCCCGCGATACACACGGCGGTGAATTGCTGTATCGCATGCACTATGTGCTGCACTATATGCCCACATCGCTGGCTCACTGGATTACCAGTACCGCCGCCATGTTAATGCTGGTCGGATTGATTAGCGGCGTGGTTATTCACCGCCGAATATTCAAAGATTTTTTCAGTTTCAGACGCCGAAAACCAGACCGCAGCTGGCTCGACTTGCACAACCTGGCCGGGGTTCTGCCACTGCCATTCCATCTGATGATTACCTACAGCGGCCTGATTCTGTTGATGTTTACCACCATGTTGGCGGTGCCAGTGGCCAACTACGGCGCGGGCAAAGAAATTCGAATGGCCTACGACCGGTTTTTCTCTGAACACGAAGTGCGGGAGGCTTCCGGTAACAAAGCACCTCTTGTGGAATTATCGACGCTTTATCAGGATGCCGCACAACGCAGCAACGGTCACCCAATATCTTTCATCAGCGTAGACAACCCCGGCGACAGCAATGGAATTGTTTCGGTTGGCTGGCATGTAACGACAGGGCTGACGCCATTTCAGCCACTGCACTACGACGCAGTAAACGGCGCGCGCTTCGAAGAGCAGGAGCACAGCGTCAGCGGCGCCAAAACTTTCTACGATACCATGGAGCACTTGCACGAAGGTCAGTTCGCCGGTCCACTGTTGCGCTGGCTGTATTTTTTCAGTGGTATTGCCGGCGCAGTTATGGTGGCGTCCGGCGGCGTGCTCTGGGCAATTCGCCGCCAACAACATCAAAAGGCAAAAGGCCTGTCAGTTCGCGGACTGGGATTGGTGCAATCGCTAAACGTCGGCACCTTTGTGGGGTTACCCATTGCCATTGCCTGCTACTTTATCGCCAATCGATTGCTGCCACTTGAACTCGCCGGACGCGGCGACTGGGAAGTCCACTGTTTGTTTATTGCCTGGCTGATAATGTTGATGCATGCCTTTGTCAGAAGTCGCAGGGTCGATCACATTACCGTTTGGCAAGAGCAGCTACTGCTCGCCTCAGTGATCTTCGCCGCTATTCCCGTGATCAATGCCATAACCTCAAGTGTTCACCTTGGCGAGACGCTGTTCTATGGCGATTGGGTATTGGCCAGTTTTGATTTATTTATGTTAGCACTGGCGCTGGTATTTGGCGTCGCCCGCTACAAGCTACGCGCCAAAACGGCACGTCAATCCGAGCCATGCGACGCTGAACTGGGTGAGGCACGTTTATGATTACCTCAGAGTTTCTGTTGTCTCTACTGGGCTTTATATTTTTGAGCCTGACGCTCAAACGTCACCGAAAAGAGGCTTGGCCTGCGCTTAGTCGATTGAGCCAGAAAAAAATACAGCTTCTAAAAATCGCCGGTTTTGTGTGCTTACTATTGGCGACAGCACTCAGTATTGATGCTTACGGCTGGTCGCGCGGCTTGGTATGGGAATGCGTCTGGTTGTCACTGGCAGGGTGTTTTGTGTCTCTGCTGTTAAGTTACCAACCACGCTGGACGCCCACAACAACGCTGGTCATCACGTTCACATTGATAACCAGCTTTTGGGTTTAAATTTTTGGCTGATATTTTCTAGAGCCTGTTAACACCGACGCGGCAAACTTATGCTCATGCGCAGGCCACCGGTTTCCATATTGTCCGCCATAATTTCTCCGCCGGCTGCGGAAATCTGTCGTTTCGCCAGAGCCAACCCCAGACCAAAACTGCTGCTGGAACTGGAACGCACAGCATCCAAACGAAAGAAAGGCATAAATATTTTTTCCAGATAGGCGGGTTCAACCCCCGGCCCCTGATCGCAAATGTGTATTCGATATTCTTCGTCATAGGTCAGCAATGTAACCTCGACGGTTTTTCCCTCCGGGGTAAAACGCATAGCGTTTCGTATGACATTTTCCACGGCCTGCCCCAGTATACGATGATTACTTTGTGCCAACGGCGCATGGTCGGGGAAGCGGGTTTCGAGAATACGATCGGGGAATTCAAATCTGGCATCTTCGACAACAACATCCAGCAGATCCACAAGATCCAGAGTTTCTTTGTCCAGTTCAGGCCGCTCGTTCTCGAGCCAGGCCAGCGTCAGGGTATCTTCCACCAACTTTCGCAGCTGCCTGGACTCTCGCGACACGCGATCTACGCACTGCTGACTCTCTGGAGAGTGTTTGAACGCATCTATCGCGACGTCCAGGCGCGCAAGAGGTGTTCTCAATTCATGTGAAAGGTCGGCAATCAACTGGCGCTGCCCGGTAATCAGATCGCCAATTCGTTCAGCCATACCATCGAAGGTTATCGCCAACTCCGCCAACTCATCGGAGCGGTTACCCATAAACTCTCGAGCTCGAACATCGAGGCGTCCCCGGGCAAACTCCCGGGTTGCCCTTTCCAGTCGCTTCAACGGATGCATGATATGTCGATAGAGCAAAATGGAAATGGCCGTCAACACAATCAGTGGTAGAATGATCTGCAATGCCACGCTGGAAAAGCCCAGGTAACGAAACAAACCGGGCTGCATATGATCCGGCAAACGGATTAGAAAGTGCGTTTCGCGATTGGCGAATTCTATTTCCATAATGGGATTGTGCAGCCAGGGGTGCAGCATCCATTGCACATTCCGGCCAATGGCGTAGTACTTCAACAGGTTCTCATGGAGTTCGCCACCGGCTACCGGCATCACCTTGGAACGCATAACAGCGACCCAGGTTTTCTCGCGGCGCTGCACTTCCAATAGCCATTGATGCAAACCATCATTGTCGCCTGCCAGATAATACTCTTCGGCTTTTGCCGCGTAGCCTTTGAGTGTTTGCTTGTTCTCTTCCGAAATATAACTCATCTGCTCTTTGGTGTAGACCGTAAGCAGATTAACCACATAAAAGAGAACCACCGTACCAATGGCAACAATCAAACAGAGCTTCCAGAGCAGGCGATGACTCATGACAAAACGTAGCCCTTGCCATGGACAGTTTTAAGACGGGAGCCATCCCAGCCTGCTGCATAGAGTTTTCTGCGGATTCGACTGAGGTGCATATCGAGACTGCGATCGTAGGAGCTGTAGGCCCTGTTGAGAATGGTTTGATACAGAAAGGCCTTGGAGAGCACTTCACCGGAAGAAGAGATCAGTGTGCGTAACAGTTTGAACTCTATGGGCGTCAGTTCCATGGACGTATCTGCAACGCTGATCTGCTGCGCGGCTCGATCCAGAACCAAATCACCGACGCTTTGAATTTGCGGGGACTTTGCATCTGTCACAGGCTGACAGCGGCGCAGTAACGCCTCTATTCGCAACAGCAGCTCCTGGGGATTACAGGGCTTGGAAACGTAATCGTCAGCGCCTTTTTGAAAACCTTTGATGCGCTCTTCCTCGGCACCTTTTGCCGACAGAATGATCACAGGCATATGACTGTACTGCCGCACCTCGGTTAGCAATTCAAAGCCATCCACATGGGGCAACATAATATCCAGCAACAGTATCTGATGCCGATCTCGGGCAGCCAGTTTCAACCCGGACAATCCATCGCGACACAGATCAACTTCATAGCCCTCACGCTGCAACAGGTCTTTCAGTTGATCGCCCAGTACCACGTCATCTTCAACAATCAAGATCTTGGCGCCCGCCATGACCGCCGGATTAAACACGGCGGCGGAAGAGTTACGGGCATTGGAAGTAGTGGCTAGCATAATGAAATGCGCGGCTGCGCCCTCCAGAGAACAAAAAAGGGTCCCGCGTAAGGACCCTCGTATTTGTGTTGAAACCGATCGTCGCGTGATTACAAATCGAATTTCACTTCGTCCAGCAACTTCAGGGCCACGCCACGATTTTTGGCGATGGTCTCCAGCGCCAGTGGGTCTGCTTCAAACTTGCCCCAGGAGTCCACCAAGTCGGAATTCTTAACGCCAGGCTTTACCGGATACTCCATGTTTACCGCCGCGTAGATTTCCTGAGCTTCGTCGCTGGACAGGTATTCCATCAATGCGATGGCGTTGTCTTTGTTGGGCGCGTACTTGGTCAATACCATGCCGCTGACATTGACGTGGGCACCGCGATCTTTCTGATTCGGGAAATTGATGTTTACCGCTTCAGCCCAGACCTTCTGCTTTTCGTCCTTGAGCATTTTTCCGTAGTAGTAGCTATTGCCCAAAGCAATGCTACACAGCCCCTCTTTTACGGCTTTTACCTGAGCGCGATCGTTACCCTGTGGGCGACGCGCCAGATTGTCCTTGACTCCTTGCAGCCATTCTTTGGTTTTGGCCTCACCGTGATGGGCAATCATGGAAGCGACCAGTGCAACGTTGTAGGGGTGCTTGCCGCTGCGAGTACAGATCTTGCCTTTATAGGCGTCATCAGCCAGAGCTTCATAGCTGATGTCAGACAAATCACCCAGAGCCTTGTCGGTGTAGAGATTACGCACACGCAGAGTCAGGGCAAACCAATGATCTTCAGGATCTCGGTACTGAGCAGGAATATTGGTTTCAATTACATCGCTGTTGACCGGCTGCGACAGATCTTTGTCCACCAACTCGATAAGACGGCTGATGTCCGTGGTCAACACCAAATCAGCGGGGCCAAATTCGCCTTCGCGCTTCAAACGCTCTGCCAGACCTTTTTTGGCAAAGACCACATTTACTTTTACACCTGTCTCCTGAGTAAAGGCGTCTACCACCGGCTCAATCAAAAAAGCCTGACGATAAGAGTAAATATTTATTTCTTCGGCAGCTGTCGCTACAAAAGAAGTCATGCTTAATAATCCTGCTAGTATCAATTTTTTCATTTCAGGCCACTCATATATTCAGAATCTGGCGTAGGTTGGGTTGAGCGCAGCGCCAAGTAGGTACCTAAAGGCAAAGCTCAACATTTTCAGACTTATTCAGGGCGAATTGTTGGGCTTCGCTGCGCTCAACCCAACCTACGGAATTAGGTGCTGGGCAATGGTTGTCTGCGCGGCAGGCCGGGAAAGCCCGTTTGTTGCCACGCACCAAACAGCATCAGAACCATACTGGCAAACAGCGCGAAATACAATTGAGAATTAATTACATCTTCAGTTTGTGACTTTTCGACCTTCTCCAATTGCTGACCCTCAACCTGTTGTACCGGGTTTGCCGCCGCAGCCTGGGCATCAACCGGGGTTGCCAGCGTCATATCCAAACCAAAGCCCTGAGCCCTGGCGTCCACGTATTGTTTGAACGCCTCGTTGTCCGTAAATACATCGTAGCGATTCGCCAATTCGATATAGCGCTCGGTCATAGCGCGAACCGTGTCGTCGTCGGCCTTCCAGTACTCTTTGCGGGCCGCCTCCAACATACGCTCCAACATTTGCGCCTGGGCAGTGGGGTGTACTTCTTCAAACCACTCATTGAGCTTCATGTCGTAGCTGTCTTCCACGTAGATCTCGAAGAACTGTTGCCACTGTTCATCGTGCACGTATTCCGGCGCCATCACCTCCCAGCCCCAGAAGTTGTTCATGCGATCGAGCATTGCCGTGGCACCGGCGTAGCCCTCGTTCTGCATCTGTTCGATCCAGCGCGGATGGAAATAGCGGGAACGTAGCTCTTTGGCCAGGAAGCGCTCCATGGTTTCGGATTTCTCGGAACCGGCCTTTCGTAAGTTGGAGACAAACATCTCCGGTGTTTTGCCGTCGATCTGGCGCACGGCCTGGGCGATACCTCCGAAGTACTGGAACGGATCATCGTTAGTGAGCAGCGCGTAAAGATTCGATGAACGCGAGAAAATCACGCCGTCAGTACCCGATAGCACCTTGCTGTAGAGATCCATACCCTCGACCTTTTCACTCCAACGCTTGGCGTCTTTACCAAACCAGAAGCCCATGCGCTGGGTATAGACATTGGACATGGCCTTATCGTTTTCCCAACTGCCGGAGTCCAGTGTTGCCGAGGCCAGACCCGTACCATAGTTACCGGTCTCGTTGGAGAAAATCCGCACCGTGGAAAAGTAGTCGGCGTCGGCTTCACTGACACCGTCTTCCAGCAGATCCGTTTTGATTTTCTGGGCATTGTAGTAGAGGGAGTTGCCGTCCTCTTTCAGCTTGGCCACCTCGTCGATAGCACGAGCCATCCACAGGATCACATTGGGGAAGGCGTCGCGATAAAGTCCGGTCGCAGTAACCGCCACATCCACCCTCGGACGTTTGAGCTCAGAATACGGAATGATCTCAGTGCCAATCATCTGGCCGCTGGGCGCCCACTTGGGTCGCACACCCATGGTTCTGAGAATTTGAGCTTCGAGCACGCCCTGATGACGCATGGTCTCCAGTGACCACAGAGAAAAGGCCAACTTATCCGGGTATTGACCGTGTTTTTGGTAGTGCGCAGCGATATTGTCTTCCGCCAGTTTTGTCGCCACTTCCCACGCAGCTTTGGTCGGTACGCGCGCCGGATCAAAGCCAATCAGATTACAACCGGTAGGAGCGGCATCGGGATTGCGAATGGGATCGTTGCCGTTACAGGGTCTGATAAATTCACCGTCCAACGCGCGAAGCAGGTTGGGCAATTCCTCAGTTCCGTGGAAGTTATCCCAATAGCTTTGCGCTTTGTTCAGTGCCTCACCAAGATCACCATCTTTGTTTAGGTCTTCTTTGACACTATCACCGTCGGCAAGCTTTTGATCTACAGTCTTTTTGTCTGCGAGAACTCTGGATAACAATTGATAACCGGGCAACGCTTGCAGTTTGACCGCATCGTTTTCGTCCATCTGTTGTTCAGATGGAATGCTCCAGCCCTTATCATCCTCAAGCGCTTTTGCGGCGGTTTTGAAATCGTCGCCCAGCATCTGTGCGATGGTGGTGTAGAGATGATCCTGCGGTGGTACGTCGCCAAAGGTGTGCAACCCCAAGGGTTGGCTCATTGCCGCCAGAGATTGCAGATAATCCTGTATTTCAGGAATCAGTGTGGCGAAATTCTCTCGCGCCTGAACTTCATCCACACCAAAGTCTTTCAGCATCTTGTGCTGTTGCAGTAAGGCGATGGCATTGTCGCGGCTTGTTTCCTTAACCGCGCCTTCGTCCAACTGAATGTAGTCTGCCAGCAATTCCTGCAACTCGGCCAGTTCGCGATAGGTACCGGCCGCAGCGAACCCCGGAGTCAGATGACTGATCATGGTGGCACGATCGCGGCGTTTCGCCTGCATTGCCTCACCGACGTTATCAATAATGTAGGGATAAATTACCGGAATATTGCCCACCGCAAGATTACTGGGATCGTAAGCCCAAAGCCCCCGTTCCTTACCGGGTAACCACTCCTGAGAACCGTGGGTTCCCAGGTGAATAATGGCATCGGCACCCCATTGCTCTCTGACGTACAAATAAGCAGCGAGATAAAAGTGATTAATGGCCGCCTTCATGCTGTGGTACAGAGACGCTTGCTCTTCGGCGCTATCGCCACGCCCCGGCTGCGGCAACATAATGAGGTTGCCACTTTGCATGCGAGGAATTACAAACGCTTTTTCGCCCTGATAGTCCACCAACATGGCGCTGTCTTTTGCCTCACCCCAGCGCTCGATAATGGGTTGTTTCACCGTCTCCGGCAGCTGCTCAAACCAGGTCTGATAGGTTGCCAATGGCAGATAGTCGGCCAGGCCTTCCTGAACCAGTGGCGTCGCGTCTTCCGAGCGATACATAGGGCGCAGTAGCTTTCCCGCGCCGTCGATATACCATTGCTCATCCTCAACGGTTACCGGATAACCCGCACCGTTTAGTGCACTGGCGATACGCTGCAGAGATTCGGGCACATTCAAAAAGGCGGCACCAATGTC
>Ga0256829_1001821_pt1 | contig 16792 bp, 14 predicted proteins | sample 131447metaG_FD_185979 | JGI IMG/M metagenome (GOLD analysis project Ga0256829, IMG submission 185979) | Hydrothermal vent microbial communities from Lau Basin, Pacific Ocean - 131-447 | ecosystem: Environmental > Aquatic > Marine > Hydrothermal vents | place: Pacific Ocean: Lau Basin | collected...
TGAAAATAATTAATGATACAAAAGTGTTTTGGTAATATCATTAACATTAAGTTTAGAGTCTATTATCGTAAATATTGTATCACTTTTTTGAATTTTCACAACATCAAAATTATTTACAATTAGAAAGAGTTGATTTCTTTTGATAATATTTTCAAGAATTGGGTATATCTTTAGCATTGTTGTTATAAATTCTATGCCATTGGCAACTGTTTGAGTTTTAAAATTATAATCAACTACTATCCTGTGAGGTTCATTCGATTCAAGCCAAGCTTCTAACATATTTACTCTTGCAAATGCATAAAAATCCCAGTTATCAAATGGGAATAAAATTAATGATTTAAAAATTTCCAGCGTATCTAAACTATTTGAAATAACTATAACATTTTGTTTGTCTAACTTATAATCTTTTTTATATTCATCAGATGTGTATTTTCCTCTAGCATATAAAAATTCTAAAGAGTTTGGCACTCTTTTTGACATTTTAGTCTGTAAATGATTGACAATCTCTTTTGACTCTTTTGCTCTCTTCCATATATAGGAATTAACTTCACCACAATAGTGTTGCATTACTATATTGTTTTTTATACTAGTATTTTTAAGACGCTTAGTGATTGCATTGTGCATAGGTGAGTTTTGTTTGATAACTGGAATGATAGTACATATTTCATTATTTTCTAAAAAATTCTCTAACCAAGCTTTAAATTCGGTAGTCTCTTTAAGAGCGAGTAGCAACTTTCGTAATTTCTCATCTGTAAACTCACAATCTATCTTATTGAACTCCTCCACCATATAATCAAAATGGATTAAAAATCTTCTCGTTGATTCTTGTGGAAAACCTTTAACACTTGCTAATATAAAAGAGAGTTTTTCAGCAATAGGGTTAGTTAACTCATATAAAAGTTCTTTATTGGATAGTTTTTCATTGTCTATTGATTTTATTGTATCTTTAAATCCACTAATAAGTCTAAAACTGTTTTCTTCATGGCGTATGCTCTTATTTTGTGCATTCATGATACATCTTATTAGTTTTACATTTACTGTATGATTATTTTGTATATCAAACATGTATAAGGATAGTGCCGCATAAATCACATCAATATACTCACTCTCTTGAATTACTTCATCAGGAATATTATCATTGATTTGCTCATCAAGTATTTTTTTATTACACTCTATAGTGCATCGTTCTAAATAGGCTATAGATATTTGTTGAAATATTTTTTTTAGAATAATTTGTTGTTTTTGAAGTTCTTTCTTTTGTTTAGTTCTTTCTCTATTCTCTAAATACAACTGTTGAAGTTTTTTATTAAAACTCACTGTGTTGAAAGGTTTATAAATTATACCAAGTATTTGATGTTTTATTTCAGGTTTTAAAATGATTTTTGTAGATGTAACAAAAATAACATCTACATTCTCTATTTTATTCGTATCTTGCAGTATTTCGACAAACTCATCACCGTTTAAATATGGCATATTTATATCAGTGATAATTAACCTAATATCAGGATTTTTTGCCATCACTTCAAATGCTTCCATACCGTCTGAAGCAGTAAAGATGCTACTATCTTCAAAGTGTAAGTCAGTGGTATTTTCTAAAAGTGCTTTTTTTATGATTTTGACAATCATAGGACTGTCATCAGCTATTAGAACTTGACTTAGACTCATTTCCACACCCATATAACTTAATTTTATAATATTATACTACAAAATTATATTTTTGAGTTAATATCATCTTTTTTGTTTATTGTACACTGTTATGTCTTAAGTTCTAAAGTTTAACAAGCATTTTTTAGCTATAATTACTTCAATCTAATACACGGCGAAACCCATGAACTTTGAACCATATCCATTTGAAAAACTAACAATTTTACTAGAAAATATTGTACCTAACGCAAACTTTACTCCCTCTGTTTTAACTATTGGTGAACCACAGTTTGACACACCTCTGTTTATACAAGACTCTTTGTCTAAAAATAGTTCACTTTTAAAAAAATATCCAAAAACTGGTGGAGAAAAAATACTTAGAGAGGCTCAAAGAAGTTTTGTAAAAAAAAGATTTGAAGTTACACTTAGTGACGCACAAATCATCCCAACTTTTGGAACAAGAGAAGTCCTTTTTAACTTCCCACAATTTCTACTTTTTGACAAAAAAGCCCCTGTTATGGCTTATCCAAATCCTTTCTATCAGATTTATGAGGGTGCAGCTATTGCTACTCGCTCAAAAGTAATTCATCTAAACTTAAATGAAAAAAACAACTTCAAACCTGAGATAAATGAAGAAGAGTTAAGTAGTTGCGATTTAGTTATCTTAAACTTTCCAAACAACCCTACAAGTTCTACTTTATCCTTAGATGAGTTAGGTATTTGGGTAAACTTAGCACTAAAACACAACTTTGTTCTTTTAAATGATGAGTGTTACAGCGAAATCTATACAGAGGAAAAAATACCCTCTTTACTTGAAGCATCACTTCATGTTGGAAACAGAGAGTTTAAGAACACTTTAGTTATAAACTCTATCTCAAAACGCTCATCTGCACCAGGTCTTCGTTCAGGTTTTATAGCAGGAGATGAGAAAATATTAGCAGAGTATATGAAGTATAGAACCTATGTTGGCTGTGCTTCACCACTTCCTCTTCAAAGTGCGGCAGCTGCGGCGTGGAGCGATGAAGCTCATGTGCAAACTTCAAGAGAGGTTTATAAACACAACTTCATCTTAGCAAATGAGATACTTAAAACTGATATTCCAAAGGCAACTTTTTACATTTGGATAAAAGTAGATAATGCCCTAGAATTTACAAAAAAATTATACAAAGAGTACAATGTAAAAGTTCTTCCCGGTGAATTTTTAGCAAGAGAAGATGCTCATGGAGAAAATCCAGGTATTGGATTTGTAAGGATAGCACTTGTAGAGAGTGAAGAAAAAACTAAAGATGCACTAAATAGAATCAAGGAGTGTTTAAATGCCTAAGAAAGCAGAAGATTTAAAAGTAGAGGTTTTAAAAGCACAAGAAAATGCAGATATAGCATCATTATATGTTTTAGAACAAAAAGCACATGAAGTTTTTGATGAAGATACACTTCATGGATTTTATGCAAATATTCTTGACCTTGCACTAGAAAAGCTAACAGACACTTTAGAGTCACATAAAAAAATGGACATGAGTGAGGTTCAGGACTTTGCAACTACAAGAGCTCTTTATGAGTACGCTATTGAACACTATTCGGCTGGAGATTTAAAAGATGCTTCTGCCCTCTTTGAAGTGCTGAGTGGTTTAACAAATGATGAAGCATTTTCATCAGCACTTAAACTGCATTGGATTGCTTCTTCTGAGGGAATTACACTTGATGATTTTCTTGAAAATATTGCAGATATAGAAGTAACACAAAAGGCAGGAACTTTTTATATAAGTGCCTTTACAAATGAGGCACAAAAGTTGCTAGACGATAGTAAAATAGAGGATAAGAGTATATGAAAATTCATTTTATCGGCATAGGTGGCATAGGCATCTCGGGTCTTGCCCAGTATATGCGTTTTAAAGGTCATGAGGTAAGTGGTTCAGATATCAAAGAGACTCTTACCACAAAAAACCTTCGCTCACTTGGCATAGAAGTTACTATTCCTCACTCTGCAAAAGCTATAACTAACCAAGATTTAGTTGTTCACTCTGCCATCATCAGCCCCAACAATCCTGAAATTATTAGTGCAAATGCTAAAGGTATTGAAGTATTAGCTCGTCGTGAAGCACTTCTTAAAATCTTAAACGATAGAAAAGTTTACTCTGTTGCTGGTGCTCATGGAAAGAGTACCACAACAGCCATACTCACAGCCATCATGAATGGTTCAGCCATCATTGGTGCAGAGTCAAAAGCCTTTGGTTCAAATGTTCGTTATGATGAGAGTAGCGATGTTATGTTATTTGAAGCAGATGAGAGTGATGGAAGTTTTATAAACTCAAATCCTCACTGTGCTATCGTTATAAATGCAGAACCTGAACATATGGAGTATTATGACTATAACTATGAACTCTTTTATGAAACTTACAAAACTTTTATAAATTCTGCTTCATGTAGGGTTTTAAATGCAGAAGACCCATTCTTAAAAACACTTATCTCTGAAGTAGATGCTCATTGGTTATATCCTAGCGAAGATATTAGAGACATAGAATATGTAATCATAGATAATGAACCACACACAAGATTTAAGTTTAAAGAGTTTGGAAGTTTTGATGTTTGGGGTTTTGGAAAACATATCGCACTTGATGCGTCCTTAGCGATTTTAGCAGCACATGAGTCAATGGACATAGAAGAGATTAGAACTAATCTTTTATCTTTTAAGGGTATCAAAAAGCGTTTTGATATTGTTGGTTTTGAGAACGATAGAGTTATCATAGATGATTATGGACATCATCCAACAGAGATAAAAGCAACTTTCGAGTCAGTAAAAGAGTATGCACATCTAAAAGGTTTTGAGAAAATAACAGCTATTTGGCAACCACATAAATACTCTCGTACTATTGACAACCTTGATGAGTTTATAAAATGTTTTGATGGAGCAGCTGAACTTATCATACTCCCTGTCTGGGCAGCTGGTGAAGCTCCTCGTGAGATAGATTTTGAAGATAAGTTTAAACAGTACAACTTAACTATGGCAGATAAAATATCAAGAGCAAATAACACTATAACAGTGATAAAAGACAACAAAAACTTAGAGACTCTTAACAAAGGTCTAATCATCGGCTTTGGTGCTGGAGATATAACTTATCAGATAAGAGGAATTGCATAGTGACATACATCATAGGTTTATTAGTAGTTATCATCTTTTTTATAGCTATGCGATACTTTACAACATTTGATATTTATCAGCAGATAAGTATCGCTATAGTTATCCTCTCTATCATGGCAGTAGCAGTGATGTACAACGAATACACAAATCAAAAAAGTCAAAAACTTCTTGATGTAACGCTAAAATATAACCAAGGCAAAACCATAAAATGTAATGGCAAAGATGTAAACTCCACAAACTACTCTTTGAGCATAGGCACTTATACTTTTATAGGAAGAGAAAACACTGCTAATTATGAAGAGATGATTAGTGCGTCTGATTGTGAGTAAATGAAAAACAAAAAAGTATCAAACATAGACAAACTGATAAGTCAACTTGACCTCGCAGAGCATATAGAACAGTTCAAAAGTTTTTTCTCACGAGAGCATTCGCTTTACATTGAAGGTGATCAAGAACTTCACTTTCGTTACATAAAAGCACTTGATGCTATAGAGTTTAAAGCACCTCCAAAAGTCAGTGATTTTTTCACCATAAAAGCTCATCTCAAAAAACATGGTGTTTTAAATTTTGAACAGATATTTGAAATAGTAAAAGTAGTTCGTTATTTTAGATACTTTAAAAACCGTGAACTTGATGGTCTTATTGGTGAATGGATGAGTAAGTTTATCATAGAGCCAAAATTTACAGAAATAGAAAAGTATTTTACTCATGATGGAAAATTTGAAGAAAATCTTGACGAAAAACTATTTGGTTTAAGTGCAAGGATTACAGAACATAAAAATGATATGTCAGGTGCATTGAAACGCATGATGAGTAGTTCAAAACTAGCAGGTTATTTAGTTGATACTCAAGTACACTTTATAAACAATGAAGAGTCTCTTTTAGTCCGTGGTGGTTTTAACCATGTTTTAAAAGGTGCTGTTGTTGGTCGTTCGACTGGTGGTTTTTTCTATGTAGCACCTGATAGTATCTTAAAATCTAAAGAGAAGATAAGATATATAGAACAAGAGAGAGAAGCTATATTTTATGAGTACGCAAAAGAGTTTTCGGCAAAACTACAAGAGCTACAAGCATTTATAAATTTTATAGATAAAGAGTTCACCAAGTTTGACAACTATCAAGCCCGTGTTATATTTGCAAAAAGTAAGAACATGCAACTCCTAAAAACTAAAAATGATTCTCGCATTATTTTATCAGGTTTCAAACACCCTGCTCTACATAACGCCAAAGCCATAGATGTTGATTTTTCTAAAAATATACTTATGGTTACAGGAGTAAATGCAGGTGGTAAAACCATGCTACTCAAATCCATCCTAGCCTCTGCGTTTATGGCTAAGTACATTATCCCCATGAGTTGTAACGAAAACAAGTCTCATATAGGTTCTTTCAAATCTGTTCTAGCAATCATAGATGACCCACAAAATGTAAAAAATGACATATCAACATTTGCAGGAAGAATGCAAGAGTTTTCTCGTATATTTTCACAAAACTCAGCACTTCTTGGAGTGGATGAGATAGAACTTGGAACAGACAGTGATGAAGCGGCGGCACTTTTTAAAGTCATACTTGATGACCTCATTAAACGAGGACAAAAAGTTGTAGTAACTACTCACCATAAAAGACTCGCTGCATTGATGGCTGATAGAGATGATGTAGAGCTTATGGCTGCTATCTATGATGAAGAACAGAGAAAACCAACCTATGAGTTTATGCAGGGTATCATCGGAAAAAGTTACGCTTTTGAGACAGCTAGTCGTTATGGTATCAACAATAAAATAGTCCAAGAAGCCAAATCTGTTTATGGGGATAACTCTGAGAAACTATCTTTACTTATAGAGAGAGGTTCACAACTAGAGAGAGAGCTAAAACAAAAACATAAAAAAGTTGATGAAACGATAGATAAGCTTCGCCTAAAAGAACTCTCTTTAAAAGAGCAACAAGAAGCAAATATCAAAGAGTTAAATGAGCAAAAATCAGCTCTTAAACGCAGTTATGATGTGGCTATCTCTGAGGCAAAAAATGCTGCAAAAGCTGGAGATACAAAAGCCATCCACCGTGCCATGAACAAGGCAAATAAAAAACTTCCTCCACTGCAAGAAGAGCATATCAAACGCGATGAAAAATTTAGCGTAGGCGATAGTGTAAAATATCACTCTAGCAAGGGTATAATAGTCTCCATGAAAGGTGAAAAAGAGGCTATGATAGAGATGGATGGCATGAAAGTTCGCGTTAAAACAAAACATCTTCACCACACGAAAATATTAAAGCAAAAAGCACAAATAAATGTTAAACTTCAAGTAGAAAAAAAAGCAGGACTAAAATGTGACCTTCATGGGATGCGTGCTGATGAAGCTTGTGATGAACTTGATGTCTTTTTAAGTAATGCCCTGCTTAATGGATGGGATGAAGTTATCATCTACCATGGCATAGGTACAGGAAAACTATCTTTTGCTGTAAAAAACTTCCTCATAGCTCATCCAAGTGTTAAAAAATTTGAAGATGCTCCACAACATCTCGGTGGTTTTGGTGCAAAGATTGTGAAACTGTGAGTGAAAAAGTTGCTATTATTGGTGCTGGAGCTTCTGGGCTTTTGTGTTCTATCTTTTGTGCAAAAAATTCTCTTAAAGTAGAAATTTTTGAACAAAACTCAAAACCTGCAAAAAAGATTTTAGTTTCAGGCAATGGTCGTTGCAACATCACAAATAAAAATCTATCTATAAATGATTTTTTCTCAGATAACCATAACTTTGTCTCTTACGCCTTAGAAAATTTTGGCTTTGATGAGTTTCATAAATTTGCTTCATCCATAGGACTTTTACTTAATGTTTTAGATGATGGCAGAGCCTATCCTCTGAGTAATGAAGCCAAATCTGTTGCAAAATTATTGGAAGAGTATGCTAGAGGTCTTGGTGTAGTTTTTCACACGGACACGAAGATAACAGACATAAGAAAGATGATGCAAAAGTACGATAGTGTTGTAGTTGCGACTGGTTCTCGTGCAGCCTCTCATCTAGGTGGAAATAGTGATGGGGAAGAGTTTGCAAAGGTATATGGACACAATATCATACCAGCATATCCATCTCTTGTTCAACTCCACTTAAACTCTAAAATAGCTCATAAGATGAGTGGAACAAAACTAAACGCAGAGGTTACGCTTCTTATAAATCATAAAAAAGATATAACTGTAAATGGGGATATACTTTTTACCTCTTACGGTATCTCTGGTTTTGCTATCTTAGACATTTCACAAAGAGTTAGTTATGCTCTGTTACATTATGAAGCTGTTGATATTTCACTAAACTTACTACCTTCGTTTAGTATGCAAAAACTCTCAACTCATATCACAAATCTAGCTTTAAAAATGCCTGAGTTTACACTTTTAGATATGTTACTCGGTTTAGTTCCACTTAAAATAGCTAATGGAATCTTAGAAGATTTAAACATTTCTAACACTCTAAAAGGAAAAACCATTCATACAAAACTAGCAAAAAAAGTTGCAAACTGTATGTTAAACTGGCGTTTTGAAGTTTCAGAGACTCATGGTTTTCGTCATGCTGAAGTTAGTGGTGGAGGTGTTGATACTACAGAAATAGACCCAAAAACAATGCAGTCTCTAAAATGCAATAACTTATACTTTTGTGGTGAAGTCCTTGATGTTGTCGGTAAACGAGGAGGTTATAATTTTGCTTTTGCATGGGCAAGTGCTTATCTTGTTGCAAATAGTATTGTTAAGCAAAAATAATTTACCTCTTAATAGAGACTAAACTACAAACGAAACAAGCATTGACAATGTAAATACATTTTTGATATAATCAAGTTATATTTAAAAAGGCTTATATTGAAATTTGAATGGAATGATGAAAAAAGTAAATTAAATCTACAAAAATATCAAGTCTCTTTTGAAGAAGCAAAAGAAGTTTACTCAGACCCTATGCATATTTCAAAACTTAACCATCGTTTTGATTATTTTGAAGAGAGATGGATTACGCTAGGCACAACAACAAAAGATAAAATCTTTGTTGTAGCAAATATGTTTTTTGATGAAAATGGAGAAGAAATCATCCGTATCATTAGGGCAAGAAAAGCTAATCAAAAAGAAAGGATATTTTATGAGCAACATTAAAGAAAGAGAAAAGTTTGATGATTATGAAATGCTAGAAGAGTATGACTTTAGTGATGGAGTTCGTGGTAGATTTTATGAACCAAAAAAAATACCTGTTTCATTAAGACTAGACAACGACATAGTCCTATTTTTCAAAAAACTTGCTAGTGAGCAAAAAGTACCATATCAAACACTTATAAATGCACTATTAAGAAAAAAACTACAAGAAGTATAAATGAACAAAGAAACAAATACCTTATCCCTTAGTATAAAAGACCTTTTTACATCTAGGATGTTAAAATACTCTTTTATGCCTTTTATTTTAAGTATGCTTGTTATGTATATATTATTTTTTTTCATAGCTGGTGTTGGTCTTGACCAACTTGGGACTATGGATGTTGCTTCAACACAAACAACTATAGAAAATGGGATACCTCATACTGATAGTTTTGCAGCAACTCTGCAAGGGACTGCTATTATTAAATTTTTGATGAGTAGTGCCATAACTTCTTGGATAGCATCATTTCTAGTTTATACTATTGGCAGTTTTTTAACACTTTATTTATCTATTTTTATAGCCATTATTATCATAGGATTTTTAACACCTATGATACTAAAAGAGATACAGAAACGGCACTATAGTGATGTAGAGATGATAGGATATTCTAATATATTTGAAGCATTATTTTTAGTTTTTAAATGGGCATTTATCATGCTTATACTTTTTTTAGTTCTTATACCCATCTATTTTATACCACTACTAAATATAGTTGCATTTAACCTACCTCTATACTACTTTTTTCACAAAATGATAACTTATGATGTAGCATCAACTCTATGCACAAGAGATGAATCTATAAGGATAAAGTTTTTTCATGCAAGTACACTAAGGCTTAAAACGCTAGGTCTATATCTCATTTCACTCATACCATTTGTTGTATTTTTCGCATCAGTATTTTATGTGATTTATCTTGGGCATAGTTACTTTTTAGAACTTAGAAAGATACGAGAAGAAGTTAAGAATATCTAAATAACTGCCCACTTAAAAAAAGGCAAAAGAGTGATACTTATCCCATCTTTGAGTATCTCATCTTCACTATCATGAGTTATTATCAGTCCATGAGAAAGGTTAAACTTTTTACATGCACTAAGTAAACCTTTTATTTCTCGTTTGCTGGTATCTTCGTCGCTCATGTCATAAGTAACCTGTATTGCCTGTACTATTTTATTGTCATCTTGAACTACAAAATCACACTCGCTACTTGCATCCCTATAATAAAAAAGAGATTTACTTCTTCTTTTAAGTTCTAAAAAGATAGCATTTTCCAAAGATTTACCAATGTTATCAGAAAATTTAAACTCAGTAGCATTATTTAACCCTATATCAACTGTGTAAATTTTTCTCTCTCCTAACTCTTTATTTACAAGAGAGTTATCATAGCGTTGCAGTGTAAAAGCCAAGTAGATATTTTGTACATATTCTAAAAAATTGTAAAGAGTGTTTTTTCCTATCTTAATGCCACTTGATTTAAGTTCGTTATATATTTTGTTAATAGAGATTTGCTTGGTTGTAGAAGCTATAATGCGTTTTAGAAAAAACTTAAGTGCTATGCTATTTGGGATGTTATATCGTTCTAAAAGGTCTCTATATATAAGCACATTAAAATATTCTTGAAGAGTTTGATTTATATATTGTTTTTGCAAAAAAAGTATCTCAGGAAATGCACCATCTTTTAAAAACTTTTCTTCGGCATTTTTTATGTGTGCAAGAGAATTTGAAGAGTAAAGGTCAATCTCTATATTTTCAAAAGCAAGGTATTCTACAAATGAAAGAGGATAAACTTCATAAGATAGAGTTCTACCTCTAAGTGAAGTTGCTATTTCTGAGCTTAAAAGTTTCGAGTTTGAGCCTGTTATATAAATATTTTTACTTATAGTATCATAAAGCCGTCTTACAAACTTTTCCCAGCCAGTTACATTTTGAATCTCATCAAAAAAGAAATAGCACTCTCTAAGATTTTGTTCAGGATAAAGTTCACGAAAACTCTGTAAAACAAGATCAAGTTCATCAACACTAAGCTCAAGTCGTTCATCCTCAAAGTTGAGAAAAAGTATCTTTGTTTTAACTATACTACTAGAGAGTCTATTTATCATCTCATAAAGTATAGAAGTTTTTCCACATCTTCTTACCCCTATAAGGGTAATAATCTTTTTAGTATCTATCGGTGGTTGTAAATCTCTAGGTTTTACATCAAATTTTTCATTTAAATGAAAATCCCTTATGATTTGTTTTATCTGTTCTTTCTTTTTCATAAAGAAGATTATAGAGTATATTTTCTTTATTAAAGATAAACTATATTATTTAGAATTGCTATTTGTCTTTTTCGCTGAAGCATCTAGCTCATCCATCATAGCTGCACCACACTTACCAACTCCACATTTCATTATCAGTTTTTTAACTGGTTTTTTGGCTGTTGTGTCATTTTTATATACTGTATTATAACCCGATATTTGAATTATAAAAACAGAAAAACCAATCATTATCGTTACAAATATTGCTGCCGCAATCCAAATCTTTTTTACTGTACTCATCTATCTCAACCTTAAATTTTATTTTTGTATTATAGCAAACTAATCTTCTTTATCCATATCTTTTAAAACCATTGCACGGTAAGCATCATCTTTAGGAACTAAACCAGCTTCATATAAAAACTGAGAAGCCATGAAGTTTTGTTTTTTTATCTTATCATACTTCGCATAACTCAAGTAAAGTATATCTTTTGCACGAGTTACTGCCACATAAAAAAGGCGTCTTTCTTCATCTAAACTACCACCTCTTTGCATTAGTTTACGATTTGGAAATCTTCCATCCATCAAATCAATTACGAAAACCTCTTTATACTCTAGTCCTTTACTCGCATGAACACTTAAAAGATTTACGCCCTCCCCCTGAGTCAAGTCAGATGAACCAAGTATCATAGCGTTTAAAAATCTTTCATGTTCGTTATATGGCTTTGCCAACTCTTCTAAAAGAAGCATTTTTCGCTTTATGCGTGTAAGAGATTCTGTTTTTTGCTTTTCATCTATGCTCCCATCTTTAAGCGTTGCTCTTTTTGTAGATAAAGAGTCAGAGATATATGCATAAAAAGGAGATGATGCTATCTTATTGATAATCGTTCTAGGCTGTTTTATCCCTTTTAAATCCCTATATAAAAGATAAAAATTATGTAAAAAAGTCGCACTATCTTTTGTTAGCCTAGGGTGTTTTAGTGCAGGGTTTTTCATAAACTTTGCTTCAAAGCCAAGTTTTGCATACTTACCAACAGCACCAAGTTCTGCAAAGTCATCAAAAAGACCAAGTTGAGAGTTTAGTTTTCTTTTCTCAAAAGGATTTTTTATACTCTCATCTGGAGAATAAAGCCCATAAAACATACTTCCATGACCTAAAGTTTTAAGTGCGATATACATCTCTTTTGCCATGGCACTACCGATGCCTCTAGCAAATTCAAAAACATGGATAAACGCCATCATATCAGCTTCATTCACCAAAAGAGTATATAAGTCGAGAACTGCTTTTACCTCACGAGAGTCAAAAAAGCTAGTACCCCCTTTGCGTTTACAGGGAATATCAAGTTCACGAAGACCCACTTCTATGCCATCAGCTGAAGAGTTGTTACGAAAGATAACTGCTATATCTTCATTTTGCGTTTGAGTATCTCGTATCATGGCAGCCATTGCATGATACTGGTCAAAGAGTTCATCAAATGCTAAAAGTTTTGGAGCTTGGGCATTAAACTCACGAGTTACTTCTAATTTTTTAGGATAAATTCTTTCATTATGCTCTATCACTTTTGTAGCAAGTGAAAGAATAGGTTTTGATGAACGATAATTTTTTGTAAGTGTATGAACTTTCGCTTCTGGAAACTTTTTACTAAACGAGCCTATGATGCCTATATCAGCACCATTAAATGCGTAAATACTCTGGTCATAATCCCCAACGCAAAAAAGTGATGGTGGGTTCATGGCATCTATAAGAGTTCCTTGAAGAGCATTTGTATCTTGATACTCATCCACTAAAACTTCTTTATAGCCTAAGTTATGCGTTTTACACATCTCTCTAAAGTTCAAAAGAAGGTCATTAAAGTTTACAAAACCATACTCTTTTTTTAACTCTTCAAACTCATCAACTACATCAGCATAGATAAGAGCAAACTGTTCATGCTCCTCATATTTCTCTTTTACCCAATCTTCAAAATTATTATGAAGTTCTGTATTTTGATAAAAAGAGTACAAATCATAGAGATGATTACCACCATAAGGAGTAACCTCAGCATTTATCTGCATAAAAGAGCGTTTTTCATAAACACTACGAAAAAGTGTTTTTAACTCTCTTTGCTGTTTCAAAACTACCCGTTTGTCATATTTCTTCAACCATCTGTAACTAACTGCATGAAATGTTCCAGCATCTATCTTTGAAGCCACCTCTTTACCAAAAAACTCAGCTACTCTTGCGACCATTTCTGCTGCAGCTTTGTTTGTAAATGTTAAAAGTAAAATCTCTTCAGGCTTAACATTATTACTCAGAAGATGGGCTATCCTTCCTACTATCGTAGAGGTTTTTCCTGTTCCAGCAGATGCGATGATAAGATTTTGAGTAAAAGTAGAAGTAGCAGCGGCATACTGTTCTTCATTTAAACGCGACAGTGCCATATATAACCTTTGAGATTTTTAAGAGTGTGATTATATCCATAAATAGTTAAAATTTGTCATGACTTATCTTTGTAATTTTATATTTTTTAGATAAAATTTGAAAAACTTAGGAGGTTAAAGAATGACAACAGAGAAAGACCTTTTAACTATAATTTCTAACGAAACAAAATCTTCTATTGACCAGATGTCAGTTGTAACACCTAGCATCTACAAATCAATGTTTGAAAAATATGCTAATGCACACGGTGAAGACCTAGAAAATGAAGTAGATATTTCAATAAACATTATAAATGAAGAGTGTAAAACTCTTACAAATATGCAAAAACAAAATGCAAAAAATGCAAATACATTAAGTGTCTCAACAACTCAAGCGATAAAAGCAATAAAAGAAAAAGATGAAGATAAACTTAAAAAAGTATTGATAGAAACAAATCAACTAAAAAAAGAGTTAGAAAAACTAAAAGAAGCTGTTTATAAAGATGAGCTAACTCATGCTTACAACAGAAAATGGTTTAATGAAAACTATCTTGATGATAAAACGAACAAGTTTATTCATAATGGTGTTCTCGTTATGATTGACCTAAACTTTTTTAAACAGATAAATGATACTTATGGGCATATTTTAGGCGATAAGGTTCTTGTATATATTACGAATGAGCTTAAAAAAATAAACTCTCATGTTGTACGGTATGGAGGGGATGAGTTTGTCTTGGTATGTAGCAAAGGCACTAGCTTAAATAAAGCTATAGAATTACTAAACAAAACAAGAGATATAATTATCCATAAAAGGTTAAAAGCGAAGGATGATAAGTTTACTGTAAGTTTTTCTCTTGGTGGTACTAACTTTACAAAGGGTGATGAGTTTTCATCTATTCTTGAACTTGCCGATAAAAAAATGTATGATGATAAAATTCAAATCAAAAAAACAGTTACAGGCATTTAAAGCAAACACTCACCACTTTTTAGATATAATCGCGAAATTTTAAATAATTTAAGGCGATAATATGTCAGATAACAGATACAATCCACAAGAGACTGAAAACAAATACTACAAAATTTGGGAAGATAGAAAATACTTTGAGGTAGATGCAAACAAAGCCATCCAAAAAGAGGGGAAAAACTTCTCTATCATGATGCCTCCACCAAATGTTACAGGTCGTCTTCACATTGGACATGCTCTCACTTTTACACTTCAAGATATTATCACTCGTTATAAACGAATGGATGGTTATAAAACTCTTTGGCAACCAGGGACAGACCATGCAGGAATAGCGACGCAAAATGTTGTTGAAAAACAGCTTCTAGCCGAAGGAACAACCAAAGAAGAGATAGGTCGTGAGGCATTTTTAGAACGAGCTTGGAAATGGAAAGCAGAGTCTGCTGGAATTATGACTGAGCAACTTCGTCACATGGGAGTTAGTCCTGCGTGGGAGAGAGAACGCTTTACTATGGACGCTGGACTTCAAAAGTCTGTAAAAGAGGCTTTTGTAAAACTATACAATGATGGACTTATCATCCGTGGAAACTATATGGTGAACTGGTGTACTCATGATGGTGCTTTATCTGATATTGAAGTTGAGCATGAAGATACAGATGGTAAGTTTTACTATATGACCTACCCTTTTGCTGATGGGAGTGGTAGTGTTGAAGTAGCAACTACTAGACCTGAGACATATTTTGGTGATACAGCTGTTATGGTTCATCCTGATGATGAGAGATATAAACATCTACTAGGCAAAGAGATTAGACTTCCTCTTTTAGATAGAAATGTAAAAATCATAGCTGATGAGCATGTTGATATGGAGTTTGGAACAGGTGTGGTAAAAGTAACTCCAGCACATGACCAAAACGATTATGAAGTTGGAAAAAGACATAACCTTGAGTTTATTACAGTTTTTGATGAAAAAGGTATCTTAAATGAATATGCTGGTGAATTTCAAGGTTTAGAGCGAATGAAGGCTCGTGATATTATTGTAAAACGACTTGATGAAGAGGGCTTTATCACTAAGATAGAAGACCACAAACATCAAGTTGGACACTGTTACAGATGTAAAAACATTGTAGAACCTTACATCTCAAAACAGTGGTTTGTTCGTAAGGAAGTAGCTGATAAGTCCATAGAAAAAACAAATGCTGGTGAAGCACAATTTTTTCCACCACATTGGATAAACTCTTACAACTCTTGGATGGGTGAACTTCGGGACTGGTGTATCTCTCGTCAGCTTTGGTGGGGACATCAGATACCTGTATTTTATTGTGATGATTGTGGACATGAGTTTGCTTCACAAGAGGAACATCCTGATGCTTGTCCAAAATGTGCAAATAAAAACCTCACTCAAGACCCTGATGTTTTAGACACTTGGTTTAGCTCTGCACTCTGGCCATTTTCAACTCTTGGTTGGGGTCATGGTGATGTTGAGATGGACAGACTTTTTGAATCACAAGATATGAAAGATTTTTATCCAAATACTCTTCTTATCACTGGTTTTGACATCCTTTTCTTTTGGGTGGCTCGTATGATGATGATGGGTGAAAACTTCAACGGACAACTTCCATTTAACCATATATATCTTCATGCTTTGGTTAGAGATGAACATGGAAACAAGATGAGTAAATCAAAAGGGAATGTGATAGACCCACTTGACATGATAAACAAATATAGTGCTGATATACTTCGTTTCACTCTTGCAATCTCTGCCGCTCAAGGTCGTGATATTCGTATGAGTAACGAAAAACTAGAGCTTAATCGTAACTTCACAAACAAACTTTACAATGCTAGTAAATACTTACAGATGAATGTAGATGTTTTTCCTGACTTGACTGGTTTTTGTGTTGAGACTGACCTCGGTCGTTATATGATGAGTCGTTTAAACTTTGCTACAAAAGAAGTCCGTGCAAATCTTGATGAGTATAAGTTTAATGATGCTGCACTTGTTATGTATAGATTTTTATGGAATGAGTTTTGTGACTGGGGAATAGAGCTAAGTAAGGCAGACAAAAGCTCAATAGTAGAACTTGGTGCAATCTTTAAAGAGGCTATGAAACTACTTCACCCTTTTATGCCTTTTATCACTGAACATCTTTATCACGAACTTAGTGGAACTTCACTTGAAGATGGAGACTCTATCATGCTTATGAAATTTCCATTTAAAACTAAACAACGCAAGGAAGAGGCAAAGTTTGAGATTATTATGGAT
>Ga0256829_1001822_pt1 | contig 16792 bp, 16 predicted proteins | sample 131447metaG_FD_185979 | JGI IMG/M metagenome (GOLD analysis project Ga0256829, IMG submission 185979) | Hydrothermal vent microbial communities from Lau Basin, Pacific Ocean - 131-447 | ecosystem: Environmental > Aquatic > Marine > Hydrothermal vents | place: Pacific Ocean: Lau Basin | collected...
TCGCTCGCGAACTGTAACAATAGGCAGCACTACAGGTGTTTACAAACTCGGCGATATTGTCTATTCAACCCCAAAAATTGTCAGCTCAATTCCGATTGGAAGCTACTACAAAGATTACGACGATTCCACATATAAAGCATTTATCAATAGCGATACCTACAAAAACCGAATGGGAATCGTGGTTGTGGGAGCAAACGACGGCATGCTGCATGCATTCAAACTTGGCAGACCTACCGTTTTATCAGCTCAGGGCTCAAAAATTTTTATGCTTGACAGATATGAGGCAGACGGAACATTGGGCAAGCCGCTTGGAGCCGAACTCTGGGCGTATATCCCTGAAAACATTCTGCCGTACTTGAAATATTACGCAGATCCCAACTATTGCCATCTTTATTATGTTGATCTTACACCAACGGTTGTGGATGCTTCGGTTTATGACAGCTCAAGCGCCTCATACGATAATACTGCAGATGACGTCAAAACAAAAGACAGTTGGCGAACGATTCTTATCGGAGGCTTGCGTTTAGGAGGAGCGTGCGGAAACGGCACAGGAGGCATATCTCCTCCAAGTTATGCAGGTAAACCTACCGGACTTGGAAGATCGTCTTATTTTGCGCTTGATGTAACCGACACCGAACACCCAAAACTTTTATGGGAATTTACCGACAATGATCTGGCGTTTTCCACCACAGGTCCGGCAGTCATTCATATTCCGGCAAAAAAGACTGATACAAACGGGAATCAAGTTGATGATAACAGCAAAAACGGACACTGGTATGTTGTTTTTGCATCCGGGCCGGATAAATATGACGGCACTGTTCATCAGCCTCTGTTTTTGTATGCACTTGATCTGGGAACGGGAAAACTCGAGCAAAAATGGCAGTTGAGCGGAAACGGCGGATCTCCGCTTTCAAGTATTACTAATGCCTTTGCCGGACGCCTTACAAACGGGGTAATAGACTTGGGCGAAAACTATTCAGATGACGCGCTTTATTTTGGCTATAACTATAAGCAAGGCTCAAATTGGAATGGCGGCGTTTTGCGGCTTATAACAGACGATAAGACTCCGACTAATTGGCAGATAAGCAAACTGATAGATGGAATTGGTCCGGTTACTGCCTCCACATCGGTGCTTCAGGATACTCAAAACAGCAAGCTGTGGGTTTTCTTCGGAACCGGCAGATATTTTACCGCCAGCGATGATTCGGATGTTCAGAGAAACTTGTATGGAGTCATTGATCCTTGCTATCCAAACACAGATACATCGGATCCGCTGAAAAAATTTTCATCTTCATGCACTTCGGTAACTGCATCATCTCTTACAGATGTAACAAGCGACCCGGCTGCAATGCTTGATGTCAACGCCGGCGGCTGGAAAATCGACCTTGACCAGTCAACCTCCTCTGCAAATGCCGAACGGGTAATTTCCGATCCTGTAATATCATCAGACGGAACGCTGCTTTTTGCTACCACCGCCCCGACATCGGACATTTGCAGCTACGGCGGCAACAGCTATGTATGGGAGCTTAATTATTCAAACGGCGGGGCGGTTTCAGACGTTACTTCAGCTCTGATTCAGACCTCAACCGGAGCTATAACAAAGGTAAGCAAATCCGATTTTTCCGGCTCAAATTCGAAAGGTGGAAGAAGAATAAACAAAGCGATTGCAGGCGCAGCACCTCCGACAAGCTCAATAACGGTTATCAACAGTCCTTCTCCGGTGAATCGATTTATTCATTGGTATGAAAGGTGATTTGTGGCGGTTGAAACCGGCGCGTTGCAATAATATGAAAGATGTACATAATTGATACTATGAAATTGAAAAATGACACCATAAGATATGGCAGAAATCAAAGTGCTTTTACACTTGTTGAGATGCTTGTTGTAATCTCTATTGCAGTGATTATAATGGCAATTGCTCTGCCGCCTCTTCACAGATGGCTGATAAGATACAAACTCAATCAGGAAACCGCCACCATTTACAACGCATTAGCAGAAATGAGATTCAGAAGCCTTGCTCACAAAAACGGAAAACTATGGGGTGCATCGTTTACATCAAACAGTATGACTACATTCAGCTGGATCGATAAGAATTTTGACGGACAGATCAGCTCAGGTGAGGAAACACCGCTTGCAACCTACAGCCTTGATTACACCCTTGTTGCCGGTTTTCCTACATTGATATGGTTTGACAGCAGAGGCATCATCAGACAATCAAACGGCATTCAAGGCAATGCAACAATCACAATCAGCAGTTCTAATCTTCCCACAGGGCTTGACGCCTACGATTGCATCGCAATTTCGGCAAACAGAATAAGAGAGGGAAAATTATCAGGAGGAATATGCAATGTCTCATAAAACAGGCAATTGCGCGGGCTTTACAATCCTTGAGCTTCTTGTTTCAATCGGAATATTTGTAGTGATACTGATGGCTATGGCGAGTTTTTCAACATTGCTCATCAGAACAAATACGGCAAATGAAGTGCGAAACGCAGCCATCAGAGCCGCTCTGGCAAAACTTCATAAAGCCGAACTTCTGCAGTTTAGTTCAGATCCTTCCGATAGCTCAGGATTCTTTCTGATAAGAGATAGCTCGGTTGCATATAGCATAGCCTATACTTCCTCCTCACCTGCATCGAACATAAAAAAGATTGATGAAACAATATCATACAATTACAAAGGCAAATCGCTTTCCTTTACCCTCTCAACGATTGTTTTAAAACCATGAAAAGAGAAAAAGGCGTAACCTTAATTGAACTGTTGGTGTCGCTTCTGGTATTGACAATTGTTGTTGCGATCTCTCTTACATTTTTCACCAAACAGCTTCAACTTACTACCAGCCAATCAAGAATCTCAGAAAGCGGGCAGGAAGCACTCTCTGCAATGCAAACACTAAGACGCGATATAGAAACCGCAGGCTACGGCTTGCCGTGGGACATGGCCGGATTAAGTTACAATGAGGCAATATCCTCAGCGGCATCATATAACGACAGCCCGTATCCTCCCAGGGCAATTATCATTGACAACGCAAACAGCCGACTTGTTCTGAAAGGAACAGCTCTTGGCAATAAATCGGTATCAAGACGTTGGGGAGTCTATGATTCAAGCGGTGTTTTTCACAACGGATTCAGCGGAACAAGCTCCGATTATACAAAGCTGAATCGTTTTGTTGCAAACGATTATGCCATAATATTGACCGCTGGCAGCAGAAGGTTAATAAGAAACGGCTCAAACTGGTCATACAAATATAGTGGGGGCAGTCTTGCATCGGTTCCGATGCTTCAATCCAACGCATATCTTGCCTATGGCATAACAAATACAAGCAGCCCAAGGTCTCCATTCAATAGAATCGATTATTATCTTAGTCAGCCTGCTTCGCTACCATCAAACTGCGCAATAGGAACCAATGTATTGTACAGAGGAATAATGAATAAAAGCGGCGGAATAGGACCTCCATATTATCCTATTTTAGATTGTGTCGCAGGCTTTTATATTAGGATTGGCGAAGTTAACGGGAAAAAGGGAGACTCAACAATATTTTGGAGCAGTTCATCATCTGATCCGGATTATGCCTATTATGCCGACCCGTCACCGGGAAACGAAAAGGCTTCCGATGAAAGAAGCAGACTGAAAATGGTTAGGGTTTTTATTCTGGTTCAAAATGGCCAAAAAGACAGAAACTATAACGCCACGGATAACCCAAATATTTCAACTGCAGGCATATACAGTTTTAATGTAGATAGCAATACGTCAGAAACCTTTGATCTTTCAGGCATCACGGATTGGCAAAATTATCGCTGGAAACTGATTAAGATGACTGTGGTCCCGAAAAACTTGTATTAATGTGGAAACCTCGGGGTCAGGTCTCAACATTTGACATTCTACTTGTTAATTTTCTAAAAGCAGGAAGAAAATGTCAAATGTTGAGACCTGACCCCGGATACCAGACAAGAAACAAGAAAAAAGGAGAGATGCTCAAGATGAAAAAGCATGACCAAAAAGGCATAGCATTGATTACCGTTTTGATTGTCGCTGCGATTGTGATGATACTAAGCGGCCTTGCATATCAGTTTTTGATAAAAGACACAATCATCTCCGGCATCAATCTCAGCTATCAAACAGGTATAAGCAGTCTTAAAGCGGGTGCCCAATATACAAAATGGACAATAGATCAATACAGAGTAAACAAGGTTCTGCCTACGCCTCAATTCGGAGCATCGAACAGTTCTTGCCTTTCAACAAAACTAAGCAGCACCACAAACAACTGGGGAAACTGCCCCAAAACCGCCAATCCTATAAACAACTACGATATAAAAATCAGTATTGGAGGATACACTGTGTATGCGGAAATTGTCGATACTGCCCTTGGCAACACAAAAATTTCCTCAGGAAGTACAACCCATCATACCGGCGCAGTTTCGAAAAATAAAGCGGGAACAAACATTATAACACCTCCTGCGGCGCCATATTTATACAGAATAGAATTAGTAGCCACAAAAGGCAATCTCCAATCACAAGTTTCCGCACTTTTCGGGTATTAAATGCTTAGATTTTTTGCAAGACGTATTTCCGGCTTGATCGTAACATTTGCCATAATAACCGTCATATCATTTGGCATAATACATCTTGCACCGGGCTCTCCGGCTCAAATGGGCGCACTGAATCCCCAAATATCCAAAGCGCAGATCGACAAAATAAATCGTCTTTACGGGCTCGATCAACCGATTTTCAAACAATATATAAACTGGATAAAGAACCTTATGCATGCGGATTTCGGCGTCTCACTTGTTGACGGACAACCGGTTTGGAAAAAAATTCTTGAGCGAATTCCCATAACCGTAACAATAAATCTGATTTCTATGCTGCTGATTTTGGCTGTGGGAATACCGATAGGCATCTTAATGGCAGCAACCGAATCAAAATTGCCTGATAAACTGCTCACATTTTTCGTATTCATCGGTTATGCAACTCCCGGATTCTGGCTTGCGCTTCTTCTTATGATATTTTTTGGCGTCAATCTTCATCTTTTGCCTATTGCCGGACTTCATTCGATTGGGGCGGATAAACTGTCTGCCCTCGGATATCTTGCCGACGAGGCCAAACATCTCATTTTGCCGATTTTTGTATCGGCATTCGGAGGATTAGCGGGAATAAGCAGATATGTAAGAGGAGAAATGATAACCGAATTTTCGCGAGGATACATAAAATATCTTGACGCAAGAGGAATGAGCAAGACCTCCATAATAAAGCACGCAGCGCGAAACAGTCTGCTTCCAATTATTACTATTCTGGGACTTTCTGTGCCCGGACTAATAGGAGGCTCGGTTATTTTTGAAACGATATTTGCCATTCCGGGGATGGGACAACTGTTTTATCAATCGGCAATGGCAAGAGATTATCCGGTTATCCTCGGAATTCTTGTGATAGGAGCAATATTGACGCTTCTTGGTAACCTGATTGCCGATCTGGCATACGGATTAGCCGATCCGAGAACAAGAACCGAAGCAGCAAACTGACTGGAGCGGATGACGGGGTTCGAACCCGCGACCCCGAGCTTGGGAAGCTCGTGCTCTACCAGCTGAGCTACATCCGCAGCGTCGTTATAATAATCTCTTTTGATAACAAGTCAAACTTCACATTCCGCAATTTTATTATTCAACAATCTCTACAATAATTGTGGCAAAATTAATTGCTCACCTAATCTCTTTAGGTCCGGCAATCAATATATTGCCGACAAGTTTTTGTTCAGGAATATGAAGCGGTATAGGCGGAGGTCCTGAAATATTATCGCCCCAGGGCGTATAGACGCCTCCATGACAGGGGCAGTAATATATGGGTATTCCGTTTTTCCCGCCGTTCTTTTCCCAGATTGGTATGCAACCTAAATGCGTACATACACCAACAACAGCAATCACATTATTTTGTTTTGCAAGAAGAGGCTTAAAAATTTTGTAGTTTATGCTCTCTTTTGCTTGCCCACCCCATTTTTCGGGAGTATAGTTTTTTGGAAATTTCATTATAAACAGCGGCTTTTGCTTATACGGAACGCTTACAAGTTTAAATTCTTCCTTGAGTTTTCTAATGTCAAACTTTGCTATTGACTGAGCCAGAGCATTCTTGTCCGGAGCTAAACTTGCAACAGCAGGATAAACAGCCGAAACCGCCCCAATCCCGCCTACCGCGCAGGTAGCTCTTCCAAGAAATTTTCTTCTGCTTAATTTTTTCTCACTCACTTTGCGCCTCCTTCTAATTTATCAACTCACTCTAAACACCACACATATGCCTGCATGGTTATAGCAGTATGAGTACAAGGCAAGCTATTAAATCGAACTGTATTTTCCCCATACCCACTCTCTAACGAGTTTCATATTGAAAAATCTTGCGGCTAAATTCAGCTTCCAGCCTAACAAATCAGACAGTCTATATTGTATTTTCAGCAAATAGTTATAATACTTTTCTTTGCTTAGCGCCAACCTTTCATATCTCTTTGCGCCCTGCTCAAATGAAAGCACACCATCCACTATTTTCTGAATTATTTCTCCGCAATCCAAGCCAAAACGAATGCTTCTTTTAATTCCCTCGCCTGAAAGCGGAAGAGTTTGACCCGCAGCACATCCGACCAGAAACAGATTTTTTATGACCGGTTTTTTCAGACAATAGCAAAAATGGTCGCCATGAATTTTGCCAATTTTTAATCCGTATCTGCCGACAAATCTTTTCAAAACAGGAAGTAGCTTTGTATAGCCGCTATAGCTGCCAATACCAAATCTTGCCGTTTCCCCGCAGGGAAAAAGCCAGGCAATCCCGTTTCTTATGATCTCCGGATCTGCAAAAAATCTTAACTTATCATCTTTGTATGGCAGTTCGGTTTCTATACCAAAACTTAACATTTCTTTGTTTAAGTAATCCTTATTCAAGGAGGATGCCAAAATCGTCCGCCAGCCTGTACAGTCAACAATTATGTCTGCCGCAAAACCGCCTCTATCCGTAACAATAACAGAATCCTCTACAGCCTTGATGTTTGCCTTTAAAAATTCCGCTCTGTTTTGACGGGCAAACATTTTACAGAATTTTCTATAATCAAATGTGCAGTATTTCTCCAATAAAGAAATATCTATCTTCCTGTTTTTAATATGCAGCGCGGCAGCGTCAAAAATCCTTAGTATTGAATCTTCGCATCCTATCTCTTTCAAAATGCTTACACTTGTGCAGCATGCCGATGTTTGCTGAGCTCCTATCTCGTTCTTGTCGATCAACAGCACTTTCCCTTTGTCTATTCTGCTTGCAACTGACAATCCGGCAAAGCTTGCCCCTGCAATTATAACATCGTATTTTTTCATTTCATTTGCCTATCAAACTCTTTCTTATACAGCCTTCTTTGCATAAGGGCATTGCTACGGCGACAGATCCTATTTTGAAAAGACTATTTGATGAGGCTCACCATCAACGGCAATCTTTTTCAGAATTTTTCCGGAAAAGGCATTCAAAACATAGATCTTTTTTGAAGATCTTGAGCTTATATAGATTCTGTTTCCGGAAGGTCCAAGTGCTATATGGTCAGGCTCGGGAATTATAATTTTCTTGATAATTTTTAACGACGAGGGATTGATCATATAAACAGAATTGTCTCTACGATTGGATACAAAAATTGTTCCGTTGGGAGTCGTATCTATTCCGTGGGGATCATTGCCCACACGCACTTCTGCTATTCTTTTTCTTTTTGCTATATCGACAACCGATACCGTTTTACTCATAGCATCGGCGGTATAAACCCTCTTACCATCAGGTGAAAACGCAATATGGCTTGGTCCTCCCCCGACCTTGATTGTAGCCACATTTTTGCCCTGCAGAGTGAGCATCGAAAGAGTCCCGGCTTTCTTATTTGTTACATAGACATATTTATCATAAGGCCCAACCGCAACATAATACGGAAACCGCCCTGTTCTTACTTGACCTATTATTTTGTTGGTAGCGGTATCTACTATAAACAGTTTTCCCGCCATAGTCGCGGTGGCATAGAGATATCGTCCATCTCTGCTGATGGCAAAGTGATGTGTTCGTACATTTACCGGAATCTCGGCAACCCTTTTTTTTGTCAAAACATTAGTGACAAGAATTTTATTTGCTTTTGATTTTTTAAGTTGACCGGTATAAACATATTTTCCATCCGGCGTTACAGCTACACCATGCGAAATACCTTTTATCGCAATATAGCCGGTTACTTTTTCGGTTTTCAAATCAATTTTGGCAACTTTATTATCTTTGCCCAGCGTTACAAAAAGATATCCGGATCTACCTGATGACCCTGCTCTGGCTATATTGATCATAAAAAATAGATTCAATAAGATTATTAAAAGGCCGGTAATCGCTTTTGCTGTTATTTTACGTCCTGTTTTCATTTTGTATCATCCTCCTGAATTCATCAAAGTGTTCTTTCTATATATTTCATAATCTGTTCCATTTCGGAAAGTTTTTCATCAACATTGCCCTCTTCAATCGCTCCTCTTATACACGTTTCAATATGTTTGTTTATAATAGATGTATTGGCTTTTTTTAGCAACGAGATAGCTGCCAGCAGTTGCGTTGATATATCAATACAATAACGACCGTCCTCTATCATTTTTATCACGGCATTTATCTGACCGCGAGAAGTCTTCAGCAATCTCAATGCATCTTCATGTTTATGCAAGCGGGAATTTTGAAATGCTGCCTCAACTTTTGCATCATTATGACATTTTTTCATTATATTGATACCGCAATCATTTTATAACCACAAACTTTCCGTACATTCCTTCAGATGCATGTCCGGGTACCTGACATATATAATAAAAAATTCCGGTATGAGACGCTATGAAACTGTTTGAAGCTACAGGAAACTTACCATTTGAAGATTCAGGAAGCATCCAAACAAACGAATCTTCAAATGCCGGCGCAATCATCATAGACATATAAGGATAGGGAGGAGCGTCCCTTACGATGGCAACATTGTGATACATATCATCGTCTTTATTAACAAATTGTATGGTAACTTTTGCATTTTCATGAACTATTATCGTTGGATTTATAAGAGAATAAACACCAAAAGAATACATGCTTTTAGCACCCTCAGGACTTGCTATTACAGGTATCCTCACATCCTTTCCATAAAATTCAATGCTGTTGTCAGCTTTGTCTATTTTGACGCCCGTCTTTGGAGCTATGTATAGCTTTTCAAGCTCACTATCATTTATAGTGGCAACATTATTGCCATAATACCCGTATCTAAATTGTCCAATCGTTCCAAAAGCATAAATCAGCATACCAAAACCTATGGCGGCAAGAATTATTCCTGCCGCCAAGGTTTTCGGGGATCTTTTTCCTCTCATATATTCCCTTTAATACCCGAGATCCTTTTTCATATTTTCAAAGGTCTTCTTATCAATCTCACCATTCGCATATCTTTTCTTCAGAATTCCCAACGAATCATCGCTATCTATATACCTGGAATGCTGATTATTTACCTGAGGCAAAACCCACCTTATGATATATACTACTCCTACAATCACCAGCACGAATCCAAGGAAACCTATTATCATCATTCCTATACCTCCGAACCATCCGCCACCCATCATCCATGGGCCTCCGCCGTACATCATTTACATCTCCTGAAATTAACAGCCGCAGCCGTGGGAGCTTTCCGTTTGCTCAATATACTTGTCAGGATTCTCGTTGAATTTGTCAGCACAGCCTTTGCAACAAAAATAGTAGTCGGTTCCTTTGTAATTTACCGTCGCTGCTGCCGCATCAGCTGTTACACTCATTCCACATACCGGATCGGTTAATCCACCTTTCATTTTCTCCATACCTTTCATTCTGTCCTCCTTAAAATTTGTTTTTTATCATTTTTTACTATCATGCCATTTGTGCTGATTAAATCTTAACCCTTCTTAATCTCAGCGCATTTGTTATCACGGTAACAGAACTAAAACTCATAGCTGCAGCTGCAAAAATGGGGCTGAGCAGAATTCCCAAAAACGGATACAGAACTCCCGCCGCTACAGGGACACCGAGAGAATTATATGCCAATGCCCAAAAAAGATTCTGTTTGATGTTTCTCATCGTTGCTCTGCTCAACCGGCGAGCTCTCAATATGCCTCTCAAATCGCCTTTCACAAGTGTCACACCCGCACTTTCCATTGCCACATCAGTGCCTGTTCCCATTGCAATACCAACATCAGATGCCGCCAGAGCAGGAGCATCGTTGATGCCATCACCTGCCATAGCCACTGTTTTTCCTTCTTTTTTAAGTTTTTCTATTACACCGGCTTTCTGGTCAGGCAAAACATCCGCTATTACCTCATCTATTGCAAGCTTATCTGCCACCGCTTTTGCCGTTGTCTTGTTATCTCCTGTCAGCATAACAATGCGAAGTCCGTCTTTTCGCAATTCCTTTATTGCATCGGCAGTTGTTTTCTTTATAGGATCAGCAACACCGATTAACCCAGCCGGAACATTATCCACGCTAACATAGATTACGGTTTGACCGGCAGATTTCATTCTTTCAGCCTGGCTTAATCCATCCAGCGATACACCTTCTTTCTCAAGTAATTTGCTGTTTCCGACCGCAACTTTGTGTCCGGCAACCTTTCCGACCACTCCATATCCGGTCAGAGCATCAAAACTGTCAACTTTAACTGTATTCACCTTTCTTTCCTCGGCTCCCTTTAATATTGCCGATGCAAGAGGATGCTCGCTTGCCTGCTCAAGACTTGCCGTATATTTAAGGAGATCGTTTTCGCTGAATCCGGAAGTTGCATAAATTTCGGCAATTTTCGGTTTACCCTCTGTAAGCGTTCCTGTTTTATCCATAACGAGAGTATCAACCTTTTTCAACATTTCGATTGCTTCCGCATTTTTGAAAAGAACTCCCATGGAAGCTCCCTTGCCTGTTGCCACCATGATAGACATCGGAGTCGCAAGGCCAAAAGCGCATGGACATGCAATAATAAGAACCGCAACAGCGTTAATCATAGCATACACCAGTGCGGGTTTTGGACCAAAGAACGCCCACACAACAAAAGTTATGACAGCTACAGTCAATACTACTTCAACGAAATGAGCAGCAACAATATCGGCAAGCTTCTGGATAGGAGCCCTGCTCCTTTGGGCATCTGCAACCATCTGAACAATCTGAGAAAGCATTGAATCGGCACCTACCTTTTCCGCTTTAACAATCATCGTGCCTGTTCGGTTAACTGTAGCTCCTATAACCTTATCCCCTTTTGTTTTCTCAACCGGAATCGCCTCTCCTGTCAGCATAGATTCATCAACCGAGCTTACCCCTTCAACAACCACACCGTCAACAGGAACCTTCTCACCCGGTCTGATTCTGATCAGATCTCCGGTTTTAACCTCATCGATAGGAATATCTTTTTCTTTATCCCCTATAATGAGCCTTGCGGTTTTGGGAGCAAGTCCCAGCAGAGCCTTGATTGCAGCGCCCGTCTTGCTTCTTGCTCTAAGCTCCATTACCTGCCCAAGCAAAACAAGAGTCACGATTACCGAAGCAGCTTCAAAATAAACCCCCACTTCTCCTGCACTGTTTTTAAATTCCGCAGGAAAGATATCAGGAAGAAACAGAGCTATCACACTATAAAAATATGATACACCTACACCACTTCCGATAAGCGTAAACATATTGAGATTCCAATGCTTGACCGACTGCCAGAAAAGCACAAAAAAAGGCCATCCGCCCCAAAGCACAACGGGTGTAGCAAGAACAAACTCACTCCATTTTAAAACCTCAGGAGAAATCGAAGCGAGAACTTGAGAGATCCCGGGAATAAGTTTACCCATTGCTATAATAAGAACCGGTATTGTCAAAACGGCGCTTATCTTAAATCGTCTGGTCATATTTATAAGTTCGGGATTTTCCTCCTCGCTGGCACTGACAATTTTTGGCTCAAGTGCCATACCGCATTTGGGGCATGACCCGGGCTTATCCTGAACAATTTCAGGATGCATAGGGCAGGTATATTCTGTTTTTGCAGCAGACAGTTTGGGAACAAGAGGTTCAAGCGCCATACCACATTTGGGGCATGACCCGGGACCTTTCTGTTTTATCTCAGGATGCATAGGGCAGGTGTATATCTCCTTTGATAACGCCTTAGCCGCAGGCGCAGTGTCTATATCGCATACCTCGCAGGAATCTTTATTCAAGTCGTCTGTCTTGCTCACAAACGACTCAGCATCTTTTAAAAATTTTTCATGACAGCTTTTTGCACAAAAATAATATTTTTTACCTTTATATGTATAGCTTGCAACGGCATCAGATTCATCTATAACCATACCGCACACAGGATCTGTAACCTTCATTTTCCCTCCTACTGTAATTCATATCCCCCTAATGGGGGGTCTATAAAGAACAATATAACGTCTTTGCAATGTAAGTCAAGCAAATCAGGAAATCTTTTTTATTAATGCTTCTACGGGAAGATAGTTATCCGGATTATACCAATCCCTGGGTCCAATAACTTTAATCCTTACTATACCGTTTTCATCAACAACGTATGTTTCAGGTACACCCGTTGTTCTGTATAACTCCTTGACTTTGCCATCGGTATCCAAAAGAACGGGAAATGATAAGTTATTTTCTTCCATATATTTAATTACAACATCAGGTACATCTGTTGAATCAATAGAAACGGCATACATTCTGAATTTATCAGGATACTTTTTTATGAGCTTATTATACATCCATTGCATCGATGCCATCTCTTCTTTGCACGCGGTACACCAGGTTGCCCAAAAGTTGATAAAAACAATTCTGCCTCTTTCTTTGGCAAGATCGATTTTCCCTCCACCCAATTTAGGCAAAACGAACTCAGGCGCCCTGTCGCCTATCATTACAGGCTTATATTGGTTTTTAGAATTGATTACAATATATATAATCACAACAGCTGCAATCAAAGGAATTGCAACAATTTTAATAACAGAAGCTTTTCCCGCCATTACGCTGCTCCTCCATAAGAATGAAGTCCCGGCAAAATAAATGCAACTCCCCAATACAAAAATACCATGGAAAGAAAACCGACAATCGCTAAAATTGCGGCTTTCCTTTTTTTCCATCCTCTGGTAACTCTTGCATGAAGATAAGCAGCATAGATTAACCATGTAATAAGCGACCAAGTCTCTTTAGGATCCCAACTCCAATATGATCCCCAGGTATAATTTGCCCATATGGCCCCGGTAACTATGCCTATCGATAAGAACGGCATACCCCATGCAATAGACTTATAGCCTAAATTGTCTAGAAAGTCAGCATCAGGCAGATGTTTAAAAGGGAAACTGTTTTGCCATTTTGATTTACCAAGATATAAAAGAGCGGCAATGAAAGATATTGCAAAAGCCGAATAACCTACAAACATAGTTGCAACATGAATCTCAAGCCAATATGATTGCAGTGCTGGATTAAGATTCTCATATACTTTCATCCTGAAAGGCAAAAGATTCGTCACAAAAAAGCTCAAAAACAGAAAAATAGAAACAAACACTCCGAGCATCTTGTTTTTATATCGAATTTCAAGAATAAGATAAATAACTGCAACAAGCGCAGAAAAGAAGACCATCGATTCATACAGATTGGTAAACGGAGCATGGTGAATCTCAACAGTTCGCATCACAAGAGTGGCAATATTTGACAGAAGGGCTAAAACAAAAAGGAGTGTGGAGCTATGACCGATCCATTCTCTTCTGAATAAAAAGTAAGCAACATAAGATACGGCAGCAGCCGCATAAAAACCGAACGCGACATCAAAAAACATAAGCGAAAATATCATACCGACTCCTTTTCTTTTATCCGATTGATAATTTTTCGAAACTCTTTAGCAAAAAGATCGCTCTGTCTATATGAGATACCTGAAATCGTAAGCGTGTTTCCGTTGTCATTAAAAGCTATATAAATTCGTCTGTAATACATAAAAAACGACATGGCAAAGCCTACTGCCATTACCGCAGAACCGAGCCAGATCCAGTTCGCACCCGGATTTTTTGCATATTGCAAACCGGTATAGTAGATTGGGGTAATTGAAGAAATAATAATAGCATCCTTGTTGGTAAACTCTTTTAACACAGAACCCGGATATTTAAGAAATTCCCAAACAAACGGAGGTGTTCCTTTCGGACCTTTAATCTGTAGTCTTACCGCCGGATTATTATAGTCGAGCGACTTCGATGTAATATAACCTCTTTTAGTATCAAAATAAAAATCAGGCACAAAATCTACCATTCGCGCCTTATACTGACCGATATCAAACCACTTGTTCCATTGCGCTAATACAGGTTTAGCCACAACCTTGTCAACTTTTTTGTCATATAGCACCGCAATTGCCTCTTTTATTTTATCATACGATTTTCCGTATCCGGACTGAAAAAACCGAAAACCTGCATAATCCATAGGATGATTAACATCTATAATCTGAGTATGGACAACCTTGCCATTTTTTATAATAGAAAGCTTGCTGTTATACTGCTTTATGCTTCCGTCGGGCCAGTAATTCATCCAAAATCTGTCAACTTTTATAGAGGCGTTAATTTCAGGCACCGGCTTGGTATCTCCGGAATCAATAACTACATAATTTTTATATCCGTAGATTGCTCCCAACAATGCTCCAAACAGAATAATCAATATTGATAGATGCACGATAACAAAACCAAATCTGCTCGTGATACCTTTGTGGGCAAACAATGATCCGTCTTTAAGATAATATATTTTGTAGTGCAGAGATTTCAATATATTCGAAACCCTCTTTGCCGTCTCCTCTTTGTCTCTTATTGAAATAGTGTCGTTTAGTTTTGAGAAGGTATGAAATTTATTTGGTACAGCTATACTTTTGATTACAGCAGGAAGCCGCAACAATGTAGAATACACCAGATTTATAATCAGCAGCAAAGTAGGAATAACCATCCAAAGCGACCCGAATATTCTGTTGATTGACAATTTCATAATCCAGCCGGTCGCTGTAATTCCGTATAGTTTATAATAATACTCAACAGGTCTTCCTTGCTCGACAACCGTTCCGACAATAGCAACCAGCGCTATTACAAGAAGAAGAAAGATTCCAAATTTTGTCGAGGAAAACAGATTATCTATAACTTTAAGCAGTCGTTTAACGATATAGGGCAGCATATCTGTTTCTTACTTAATCTGTTCTAAATAACGTTTTGCAGCAAGACCCATGGCTGTTCGAGGACCTAATTCAATGGCGCGTCTGAATGCCTTACGAGCAACCGACGGATCTATATCTTTTTCAATAAACCCGTATGTCAGCCAAACCTGCTGGAGTGAAGCACTTTTGGCAAGCTTTGAAATTATATCTGCCGCCCTGCCGGTTTTTCCTGCATAAAAGAGGGCAAGGGCAAGATTATTGGCAGCAATTGCATTTTTTGGATTACTATCATATGCAAGCTTATAATAGATAGCGGCATCAACAAACTCATTTTTGTTGAAATACCATTCTCCAAGCTTGAAATAATCGCTTGGGCTGAATTCAGGCGGAAGATAGGCTGGCATAGTGCCGTTTGCCATACGCATCGGTTCTCTGCCGGCTAATCTGGCATGGATATACAACACCGCTTTCCATCTATCCTTATATGAGAGCTTTTTTTTGAATGATGGCATCGCTGTTCCGGCTTTTCCTCTTGTAACAAACCAAACATAATCGGCGTTAACATGGTGCAATCCGTGCACCGCAAAAGGATGATCTGTTTTCCTGCCGTATCTGCCGTGACAAACGGCACAATTTTTTTGATATATAGCCCCGCCTTCCTCAATAACCTTTTCTGTGACCTCAAATGGCGGTTCAATGCCGGCAAATTCCCAACTGGAACGCTTAACCGGAACCGGATCATCTTTGCTTGGAGCGCTGGCGGTAAATCCTGGGATAACCCTGCCTTTTTTAAAATTAACGGCAGCAATAACAATCAAAATACCTGCCAACACGACAACAATTTTAATAAAAAAACCCTTTTTCCGCTTTGCCATAACAAAACTCCTTAAATAATAAAATTATTATATGCGACACGCAATCCCATACTTTGCTACCTGGTTGTTAGCAAATTTTATTCTAAGACTAATTGAAAAATGACAAAACTATTTGTATATATGCCAAAGCAGCCTCTACCCTCTTGCCATTGCGAACGAGCCTGGCAAGCAAAACAATTTCAACCCCCTCTCTCCCTTACTTTTTTCAACGTCAAAAAGTAAGCAAAAAGCCGCCGCATTGGGTAAAGCGGAATAAGAGAAAAGAAAAACGGTTCTGTTTTTCTTCTATGGCATTATGAAATATGCGTCAAGAAATCAGAGCAAAAATGCGTTAAGAAAGAATAATGTTTGAGCTGACTTGATTTTTTGGTTCTTTTGTATCAAGACAAAAGAACAGAAAGAAAAAAACTTTCTTTCTGTTCTTATAAATTAAAGAATTTTTCTTTTTGATTTTGGTGGGTGAATAGCAAAGTTGAGACTGCCACGTCGGGAACTCCTCGCAGTGACAGAAGGATAATGGCGTTGTAGTGACCGATACGGGCGTCATTGCGAGAAATAAAGTGACCAAGCAATCTAAGTCCCCTCTACCTCTTTTTTTGAACGATCAAAAAAAGAAATCAAAACGACAAAATTGTCGATTCGAGGAAAAAATTGTCGAAACAATAGCGCTCAAAGCAATGGTAGCTGGTTGAGCGGTTAAGTAGTTGAGCAGACCAGTTGCAGGCTCTTTTTTATGTCACTGCAGGCACACCCTCTTTTCTGCCGCTGCAA
>Ga0256829_1001823_pt1 | contig 16790 bp, 15 predicted proteins | sample 131447metaG_FD_185979 | JGI IMG/M metagenome (GOLD analysis project Ga0256829, IMG submission 185979) | Hydrothermal vent microbial communities from Lau Basin, Pacific Ocean - 131-447 | ecosystem: Environmental > Aquatic > Marine > Hydrothermal vents | place: Pacific Ocean: Lau Basin | collected...
CTGAAAGCGCTGCCGTATCCTCAAATGTAAATAGTGCCATGGTTTCCTCCTCGTTTTTTGTATTTTGTTGTGCTGCTGCGTTTATTTCGTTTGCCTGCATTGTTATGTCATGATTCATCTTACGTGCTATCTCCAAACCAACCTCGCATGCGCATCCATACGCGTGCAAACAGGTTATGATCGGTTGACTTCATCTTCATCGGACTCTGACTGTAACGCTGGCCGTACAAAATCAGCCCTACCCCGGTGGCATACATAGGGCTGGATACGACATCGGCCAGCCCGCCCACGCCCTGCGGTCGTCCAAGCCGTACAGGCATGTCAAATATCTCTTCCGCCAGATCCACCATGCCGTCAAGCAGCGAGGAGCCGCCGGTCAACACCATGCCGGCAGCCAGCAGCTCCTGATAACCAGAGCGCTGCAATTCATCGCGAATCATTTCGAAAAGTTCCTCCACCCGCGGCTCCAGAATTTGAGCCATCACCTGACGCGGCATCGGACGTGGCGCCCTGCCTCCCACGCTGGGTATCTCAATTTGATCTTCGGGCGGCACCATTGAGGTCAGGCAAGCACCATATTTTCGTTTGAGCTGATCGGCTTCACGGGCAGACGTGCGCAAACCGACGACCAGATCATTGGTCAAATGATCACCACCAATTGGAATCACATGGGTATGGCGGATCGAACCATTGAGGAATACGGCGATATCCGTCGTGCCACCGCCGATATCTACCAGTACAACGCCGATATCCCTCTCATCCTGCATCAGCACCGCTTCAGCAGAAGCCACCTGCTCCAACACCATATCGGATACGTCCAGATCGCAGCGGTTGCAGCACTTGATAATATTCTGCGCCGATGACACTGCGCCGGTAATCACATGTACCTTGGCTTCCAGACGCACGCCGGACATACCAATCGGCTCGCGGATGCCATCCTGATTATCAATAATGTATTCCTGCGGCAGGATATGCAGCACTTTCTGGTCGGCGGGAATATTCATTGCCCGCGCCGCATCGATTACCCGGTCAACATCCTCCTGAGTTACCTCATTACTCTGCGTGGCTACCACACCATGACTGTTATAGCCGCGAATATGTGAGCCGGCAATACCGGTAAACACAGACTGGATATCCACACCGGCCATCAGTTCCGCTTCTTCCACAGCCAGCCGTATCGACTCAACAGTCGATTCAATATTCACCACCACGCCCTTGCGCAACCCCCTGGACGGGTGCGTGCCTATACCGATGATATCTACTCTTCCGTCCAGCCCGGCTTCAGCCACGACACAGGCAATCTTGCTTGTGCCAATATCCAGCCCGACCAGCACCTGGTCATATTTCGCCATCAGATTACGCCTCCATGCCCGGCCGGTCGGATAAACCAGCGAGACTGTATTCGTGTGTCCACCGACCATTGCCTCTGACGCCAGCGCGGCTGACTGAGCAGCGATGCAATGGACTGGATCATGTTCTGGTCATCTTGCTGCGGTAGCACCCATGCCGCGCCGTGGGAAAAATACAGTTCCCAGTCATGACTACCCGCATGAATTTCACTCAGTTCACCAGATTTGTGTACGTGCTGACCGGCCAGCGCCAGTAATAAACGATGCATGGCCGGCAACTGCTCTTCGCGCACGCGCAATAACGGCAAATCCGGAGATTCATCTTTGCCCAACAAGCGGTACGCATAGCCATGGCTGTCCACCAAATGTAGTCGGTTCTGCGCATCCTGCCACAGGGCCTCAGGTGTGCGTGCGACAGCCGTGATGCGCATCGCATGCGGCAGCTGACGCTCAATCTGCACATCTTCCATATCCGGAATCTGCTTAAGCCACTGCTGCCGCAAGGAGCTGGGGCGGGTATGCAGAAAATCACGCGTATGCATAGTCAGCAAACGGCTCTCGATAGCCTGTTTTATTGGCGCAGGCGCCGTAATCGTCCATTCGTTTACGCTCAGCGTCCGGTTCAACCAATATGCGCCGCCGCCAAATCCGACCAGCAGCAACATACTGAACAGTATGTGACCGATACGCGCCAGTATCAGGCTGTACTTCGCCCGCGTCACAGCCGGGTCGATACGGTGCTGATTGCCACGGGTCATGTCGCACCTCCATGTGTTCCACCCTTCGGGCGGGCGTGCGCGAGCGAGGCTGTAGCCAGAATACGCAGGCATAGCGTCTGGAAATCGATACCGGCAGCCGCAGCGGCCTTGGGCAGCAGACTGGTTTCCGTCATACCCGGCAAGGTGTTGATTTCCAGAATAATCGCCTCCCCGCCGCTACCGACAATCATATCCACCCTCGGCGCACCCGTGCACCCGCTTGCCCTCACCGCCTGGTCGGCGCAGTCCATACAATAACGCAGCGTTTCGGCCGGCAGTCTGGCCGGGCAATAATAAGCTGTTGCGCCGTCGGTATATTTGGACGCGTAATCATAGATGCCGGATACCGGCGCAACCTCGACCGGCATCAACGCTTCACCCGCCAATACTGATACCGCAATTTCTACCCCGTTCGCCGGCAATTCCGCCATCCACTGCGCTGGCGACTGGATGTTCAGCGCCTGCCACTGCCGCTGCGAGCTGATATGATGCAGGCCAATACTGGATCCTTCCGCCACCGGTTTGACAAATACGGGATAGCGGACCGGACCATCCGATTCGATACCAATTTCCACCGGCGTAGTCAAACCAGCCTGATCCAATACCTGTTTGCACAGGCGTTTGTTCATACACAGCGCTGAGGTCATGACATCTGAACCGGTATAGGGAATCCCCATAATCTCCAGCATTCCCTGTACACAGCCGTCCTCGCCCAGCGTGCCGTGCAGGGCTATAAAGGCAGTATCAATAGCTGCCATATGTATCTGCATGGCCCAATCCTGTTGCAGGTCAATGCCTACGGCATCGACGCCGGCAGAGCGTAGCGCTTCCAGCACCGCAGCGCCGGAGCGCAAGGAAACAGACCGTTCTGCAGAGACGCCCCCCATCAACACGCCGGTACGAGCGAAGTATTGCCTGTCGATGCCGCTCATCGCCATTTCCCGACCATGCGCACTTCCGGCTCCAGATCGATAGCAAAACGATCTTTTACCTCGCGTTGCGCCCGCTGGATCAGGGCAACAATATCGGCGCTGCTGGCATCGCCTTCATTGACAATAAAATTTGCATGTTGTATGGAAATACACGCGCCGCCGATAGCAAAACCTTTGAGTCCGACCGCCTCCACCAGGCGGGCGGCATGGTCGCCCTGCGGATTTTTGAACACAGAACCGCAATTGGGCAGTGACAACGGTTGCGTGGCTGATCGCTGGCTGCGCATGTTGCGCATGCGCAGCCGGATTTGCTCGGGGTGATCCGGATGCAGTTTGAACTCGGCCGCCAGCACCAGACTCTGCTCAGGCAACTCACTGTGACGGTAGGACATGGCCAGCGCAGCGCTTCCCAGCTGGTTCACTCTACCGCTGCGCATCAGCACATCGATCTTCACCAGCGTGTCGGACAACTGTTGCGTGAAAGCACCCGCATTCATCACCACACCGCCACCAATATCACCCGGCACAGTAGCCAGAAATTCGCATCCGGAAAGCCCATGCTCGGCACACAGTCGGGCAAAGTGGCTCATGCGCACGCCCGCACCGGCACGCACAACACTACCGTCAAACACCAGGCTGTTCAGTTCACTCAGATCCACCACCATCGCATCCAGTCCGTCATCGGAGACCAGCATATTGCTGCCTCGCCCCAATGGCAGCATCGATACATCCGGCGGGCACAGGCTGATGCCTGCCACCAGCGCTGGTCGATCCGCCGGTCGGAAAAACCAGCGCGCAGGCCCGCCTACGCCCAGTGTCGTATGGCGCGCCATAGGCTCGTGCTCACGCAGCACGCCGAGCTCAGCCATCTGCGACTGCCAGGTCGTCGCATGAAGTAGCGGGCTCATGCCAATTCCTCACGCAATTGCGCCGCCATAGCACCAATGGAACCGGCACCCATCAGCACAACGATATGACCTGCCGCCAGTTGCGCATGCACGGCAACCCGCGCTGCATCCGGATGATCCAGTAGCGATACATGCCGATGTCCGCGCGCCAGCATACCCTGGCAGAGCGCCTGACTGGTAATGCCCTTGATCGGCGCTTCACCGGCGGCGTAAATCGGTAGCAGCGCCACTTCATTAGCAGTATCGAATGCGCCCATGAAATCATCCATCAGATCGCGGGTGCGGGTAAACCGGTGCGGCTGAAACACAACGCTAATATGGCGCTCCGGCCAGCAATCGCGGGCCGCCGCCAGCGTTGCCATGACCTCGCGCGGATGATGGGCATAATCATCCACCATCGTGCCAGCGCCGCAGCAGGTGCGCTGAAAACGCCGTTGAATACCCTCAAAGGAAGCCAGCGCGCTGCGGATGGTTTCAATATCGACACCCAGATCCATCAGTACTGCCATCGCAGCCAGCGCATTTTCGGCATTGTGACGACCCGGCATGGGTAGATGAAACGCTCCCAGATCTCCTGTCAGACGGCTGGCAGCATGAAAAATCTGACCGGATACATCCGCAGCACAGCCGAGTAGATGCAGATCCGCCTGCAACGAACTGCCATAGGTGGTCACCGGCTTATGCAAACCCTGACGCAGAGCTGCCACATGCGGATGTTCGTGATGCAGAACTACCCGACCATAGAACGGCGCCAGATTGACAAAGGTTCTGAATGCCGCCTGCAGGGTTTCAAAGTCGCCATAATGATCCAGATGTTCCGGATCGATATTGCTAACCACGGCAATCATCGGCGACAGGCGCAGGAACGATCCATCACTTTCATCCGCCTCAGCCACCAGCCAGGGACTGGCGCCGAGGCGGGCATTGCTACCGGTGGCCGTCAGGCGTCCGCCAATAATATAGGTCGGGTCGAGACCTGCTGCTTCCATGCCATGGGCAATGAGCGAGGTCATCGTCGTTTTACCATGCGATCCGGCCACCGCGATGCCCTGTTTCATGCGCATCAACTCAGCCAGCATCTCCGCCCGCGGAATTACCGGAATACCCTGCCGGAGCGCAGCGGCAATTTCCGGATTGCCCGCATCAATAGCGGAAGACAGCACGACCACCTGAGCATGTTTAATATTTGCAGCCGCATGACCAATAGAGACAGCAATGCCGCGCGAGCGCAGACGCACCACATTCGGGCTCTCTGCGACATCGCTGCCGGCCACGCTAAAGCCCTGATTATGCAACAATTCGGCAATGCCGCTCATGCCGATGCCGCCGATACCGACCAGATGGACATGATCCACGCGCGCCTTCATGAGCGCGCCTCCTGCGCATCAACTGCCTGTGTATCAACCGCCGGCAGATGATCGGTCGGCATGTGATCCGCAGGTAAAAATGTGGCCAGCACATCCAGCTGCCTGTCGCGCGCCTGCTGCGGCGCCGCAGCCCTCGCGGCGTAGCTCATGATCGTCAGTTGCTCGCGATCAAACAGGCAGGCGTCAATCTGTGTCGCCAGCGATTCCACCGTCATCTGCTGCTGGTCGATAAGCACGGCGGCGCCGCAGTCGGCCAGCGCGCGGGCATTGTAGCGCTGATGATCATCCGCAGCATGCGGCAGCGGCACAAACAGACATGGCATCCCGCATACCGCCGCCTCACTAACCGTCATGGCGCCGGCGCGGGCAATCATCAGATCGCCTGCTGCATAAAAAGCAGGCATATCATCACAAAACAGCTCCACGTCGGCGGTAATACCGGCCTGAGCATAAATTGCGGCAGCCGCCTGGCGCGCAGTTTCATCACTGCCGGCAATATGGTGGACGGTGAACATACGTCCTTCCCTGGCCAGCATCACACAAGCTGCAGGCACGTATTGGTTGAAGACACGTGCTCCCTGCGAACCGCCGAGTACCAGCAGACGCGGCGGCTGATGCGCCTGCCAGTGCGTATGCAGCACGGACTCACGCACGATATTGCCGGTCACTACGCTGCGCACGCCATCGGAGATATGCGCCGATGCCGCCGCAAAGCCCAGCATCATGCGTTTGCAAAAACGACCCAGGGTCCGATTGACCAGGCCGGGCATAGCATTTTGCTCATATAATATTACCGGCACTCGCGCCAGTAGTGCCGCCGTCACTGCTGAAACACTGGCATAACCGCCTACCCCGACTAGCAGATCCGGATGACCACCTTGCCAGTGACGACGAATCGTCAGCACCGATTTCGGCAACTCCCACAGCAGCACACGCAGCTTCTGCCACAAGCCTGCACCCTTGATGCCATGCATACTCAACAGCAACACTGACTCACCGCGCTCAGGCAACAGCCTGGCTTCCAGACCGCGTTCAGCGCCGATAAAGCGGACATCAAGATCGGGCCAGCGCTCGCGCGCGGCATCCGCCAAGGCCAGCGCAGGCATAACATGACCGCCTGTGCCGCCGCCGGCAATACAAAGAACAGGCACGCGACTCAAAGCAATTGCTCCTGGCCCGTCGCCTGCTGCGTCGGCATGATATTCGATATTGCAGCATTCTTGCCTTGTTTCTGTCGCAACTTGCTGACTGACCGTTGGCGGCTGCCTGCTTTCTTGTGCAGCCGTACATTGCCTGCGCCATGACGCTGTACTGACAGAACCAGACCGATCAATACGCATTCGCCGATCAGAGCACTGCCGCCATAGGAGATAAATGGCAACGGCATGCCTTTGGTTGGCAGCAGGCCCATGGCCGCGCCGAGATTAATAAACAGGGCGACGCCGATGCACATCATACAGCCGAGGATAATCTGGCGGGAGAACATATCTTCCTGCACGATAGCCAGCCAAACGCCGCGACCAAGCAATACGGCAAATACCGTCAACATCACCAACACCCCCGCCAGCCCGAGTTCTTCACCGATAGTGGCGGAAATAAAATCGGTAAACGCCTCCGGCAGGTAGAATAATTTCTGCACGCCCTGCCCGATACCGGTGCCGAACAAGCCGCCGCTGCCGAAAGCGATCATCGACTGAATTAACTGATAACCACTACCGTATTGATCCTGCCACGGGTGAAGATAAGAGACCATTCGTTGCATACGATAAGGTTCAATAACCACAGCCACTACCGCCAGTGGAATGAAGGCTGAAATCATTAATAGCAGATGCCTGATCGGTACGCCGCCGACAAACCACATACAGAAACACGCCGCAGATAACAACACCGCACTGCCAAAATCAGGTTGCAACAGCAGCAGGGCCAGTGCTATGCCAAGCACTACCAGCATCGGTGCCAGACCAGAAGAAAAGCGCTGCAAACGATCCGGGAACGAGCTCATATAATAGGCCATATAAATAATGATTGCCGGCTTGAGCAACTCCACAGGTTGCAGGGTCAAACCGAACAGTGAAAACCAGCGCTGCGCACCATTGATCTCACGGCCCAGCCCCGGAACCAGCACTGCCACCATCAAAACCAGCCCCAGCCCGAGCACAGGCAGGGAGCTGGCACGCCACCAATTGACATCAATGCGCGACATCACCCACATAATGATGAGACCTATGGGAATATAGAGCAGCCAGTGTCCGATAATACGCAACGGCGCATGATAGCGCACTTCCGCCACGCTGACGCTGGTGCTATATACCATCAGCACGCTGAATGACAATAACGCCAGCACGCAACCAAGCAACACTGCGTCCGGCGGCGCCAGTCGATCGGAGGCTTTTTTCATTGCCCGGCTCATACCTCAGCCTCCAGCGCGGCAACTGCATCGACAAAACAATGACCGCGCTCGGCATAATCGCGGAACTCATCCTGACTGGCTGCCGCAGGAGATAACAGAACGGGTAAGCCTGGCTGAACCGCAGCTGCCGTTGCCACCGCCTGCTCAATGCTGCTCACCGCACGTGCGCTCACGCCGGCCACCTCAGCCAACTTGATAAAGGCGCGCGTATCACTGCCGGTCACCAGCATCAGCACCACGTGTTCCGCTACAGTATCTTTCAACCGGCTGATATCGAGTCCCTTGCGCAAGCCCCCGCACACCCAGATCACCTGCTCAAACGACTGCAGCGCCGCTCTGGCCGCGTCCGGGTTGGTTGCCTTCGAATCATTGAACCACTGTCTGCCCTGCACCATGCCCAGCGACTGCAGGCGATGCGACAACCCCCTGAATGAGGTAAGCGACTGTCTGATCACCGAAGATGAAATGCCGAAATCCGCTGCTGCCTGAGCAGCCACAGACAAATTCAGATGCTGGTGGCGTCCCCTGACCCGCAGCTCGCTCGCATCAATCGCGCAGACCATATCATCATGATGCCAGAACAGCTGCCATGCGCCGTTTTCAAGCATTTTCACGCCGCAGTCGAGCACCTCTGCTTGCCCCACGCCGAAACGACGCACATAAACACTGCGCCCTCTGAGTTTGGCAGCCAGGGCATCCCACTCAGGCCCACTCGGCAGCATTGCCTTGTCGCCTTCGCCCTGACGGGCGAACAGGCGCAGCTTGGCCGCACGATAGGCCTGCATATCCATGTGCATATCGGCGTGATCCGGCTGCACATTCAACAATGCCGCCCAACACGGGTGGATCGGCTTGGCGCGTTCCAGTTGAAAGCTGGAGAGTTCCAGCACCACGCGCTGCGGTGCCTCGCCATCTTCTATCAGCTCCAACATCGGTTTACCGATATTGCCGGCGGCCTTGATGCCGCCAGGCAAAATATCCAGCATCGTTCCGATCAGGGACACCGTCGTGGTTTTGCCATTGGTGCCGGTAACAGCGATCATATCCCCCTGAAAGTGTTCGGCGAACAGCTGTAAATCACCATAAACAGCAACGCCTGCTGCGCGTGCCCGGACCAGCGCCGGGTGTTGCCAGTTGATACCGGGACTGACAACGATGCGCCCGAATGACTGTAGCAGCGCGCTATCGAGCGTGCCTATATGCAACGGTATCCCCATGTCCTCCGGCAAAGTGAGCGGCGCTTCATCAAATGCCTCGCAGGGTAACCCTTTCGCCATCAGAAAGCGGGCGACGGAAATCCCGGTGCACCCCATCCCGACCACGGCTGTGCTCGTTGCGAGCCGGCCAGCGCCCATGCCGCTCATCGGATCTTCAGGGTGGACAGCGCCACCAGCGCAAGCAAGATGGAGATAATCCAGAAACGGACAATGACCTTGGGTTCCGCCCATCCCTTGAGCTCATAATGATGATGAATCGGCGCCATGCGGAATACGCGTTTCCCCGTCAGCTTGAAACTGGCTACCTGCACCATGACCGATATAGCTTCCAGCACAAACAGACCGCCGGCAATGGCCAGTAAAAATTGCTGATGTACGACACAAGCCACAAATCCCAGTGCGCCGCCCAGTGACAGCGCGCCGACATCACCCATAAACACTTGCGCCGGATAGGTATTAAACCACAGGAAGCCGAGACAACTACCGATCAGCGCGCCGCAGAAAATCGCCAGCTCACCCGCACCTGGCACGTACGGGATCATCAGATAGGCCGAGAATTTGATATTCCCTGCCAGATACACAACTAAAGCCAGTGCCGATGCAACCATAAAGGTTGGCGCTACGGCCAGTCCGTCGAGGCCATCGGTCAGGTTGACCGCGTTGGATGTTCCCACCAGTACAAACAGCACAAACAGGCCATAAAACCAACCCATATCCCACTGCATATTGAAAAACGGGATATCAACCACCGGATCGGTCATCATCATCAGACCCGCCGCCGCAACACCACCGAACAATGCCTGCAGCAGCAGTTTCCAGCGTCCGGCCAGTCCTTTGGGATTATGACGTATAATTTTAAGGTAATCATCCAGCCAGCCCACCAGCCCGTAACCCAACGTCACCAGCAATGCCAGCCAGATAAAGCCATTTCTCAGATCCGCCCATAGCAATGTAGCCACAGTCAGCGACAACAGAATTAATAGACCGCCCATCGTCGGTGTACCCTGTTTGACCAGATGTGTCTGCGGCCCGTCATTGCGGATCGGCTGCCCTCTTTCCTGCACGGTCTTCAGCCAGCCAATAAACCACGGCCCGAGCAACCAGCAGATGACCAGCGACGTGATCAGCGCATACACCGTACGGAATGTGATGTACTGAAACAGGTTGAAAAAGGAGTATCGATCGGCCAGCGGATAGAGCAGATTATACAGCATGCTGCACCTCTGCGATCCGGCCGGCGCACAGAACATTCACCACCGCATCCAACGCCATGCTACGCGAGGCCTTGACCAGCACCGTAGCATGCGGACCGAATGACTCGCAACTCAACGATACCGCCGCCGCGCGGCAATCCGGGTACCAACGCGCACTGTTTGAACTGGCCGCCAGAGCATGCATCTTCGAACCCACCAGATACAACCTGTCGATGCAGCTGACATCCAGCCCGGCATGCGCAGCTTCGCTATCAGCACCCAACTCAGCCATATCGCCAAGCACCGCCACCTTGCATCCGGGCATCGCCGCAAGGGTGGCAATAGCAGCCTGCATCGATGTCGGATTGGCATTGTAGCTGTCATCCAGCACCGTACAGCCGTCAGCTCCCGTGCGCATCTGCATACGACCAACCGGTGGTTGCCATGTAGCCAGCGCGGCGGCTACATCGGCCAGGCGCGCATCGGTCAGCAGGCGTGTGATGATACAGGCTGCCAAATGCATATTGGCCGCCCAGTGACGCGCCGGCAGTGACAGTTCGATCTGCGCCTGTTCATCGCCGCGCTGAAGATGCAGACATTGCTCATCCAGTCGCCAGCGCAGCACCGCCTGCTCGACATCAAGCGCATCCGGCGGCAGCGGTATATACTGTTGACGCAAATACCCGGCCACGCCTTCACCCAATACGCACCATGCTCCCGCATTCAGCTGGCTGAACAGGGCGGCCTTTTCCGCCACCACCCCCGCCAAACCTCCCAGGCCTTCGCTGTGGGCATTGGTAATACCGGTCAGAACGGCTACATCCGGCTGCACGATGGCAGACAGGCGTTGCATCTCTCCAGGCTCGGAGATACCGCATTCAATCAAGGCCACTGCTACATCCGCCGGCACAGCCAATAGCGTTTTCGGCACCCCCACCAGATTATTCAAATTGGCCGCTGTGGCTGCCACAGACAAGTTCAACACGGACAAAGCATGCTGTAACAATGAGCGCAGGCTTGTTTTTCCGTAAGAACCGGAAATCGCCACTACTGTAGTGTGCTCCAGGTGCGCACGCCATGCACAGGCAATATCGCCAAGCGCCCGCAGCGTGTCTTTCACCCGTAATTGCGGCACCGATAATGCAGACCAGTGATGCACGCCCATACTATCGCCAATCAGGGCGCTGGCATGCACCGCCACTGAATCGGCAAAGCTATGGCCGTCAAAATTCGGACCACGCAAAGCCAGAAAAGTCTGACCGGACTTGAAGTCACGCGTATCTGTTGCCACATCGTTTATCCACTCAGGTATGCCGTGCAACCATTCACCGCCGGTAGCGTACTGGATATCCGCTCCGCTCAGGCGCATCTGCTCACCTCAGCTATGCTGTGCTTCCGATGCAAATACGCGTTGGCCTGGTCTTCATCGCTCCACGGCAGTCGCTGGCCACAAACATCCATATATGTTTCATGTCCCTTGCCTGCAATAATCAACAGATCTCCATCGGCCAACTCGCCAATGGCTTCGCCTATCGCCTTGCCACGGTCCAGTTGCAGCCGTACTCTGGCCGTATAGGGCTGGGACATGCCCTGCTCGATCTCGGATGCAATCACGGCCGGCATCTCACCACGCGGATTATCCGAGGTAATCCATACCAGATCTGCCAGTTCGGCTGCAATCGCCCCCATCTGCGGCCGTTTCTCACGGTCACGCTCGCCACCGCAGCCAAAGACAACGACCAAACGGGCGCGAGTCAGCTTGCGAGCGGCCTTCAGACAACGCTGCAGCGCCTCCGGCGTATGGGCATAGTCGATATAGACCTGCCCGTAACCAGCTGCCACCTCCTGCATGCGTCCGGGCGGGGCGCTGATGCCGCCAAGCAATTCCGGCAAGTCTGCCAACGGCGTCGCCATCGATACCATCAGTGTCAGCGCCACGCACGCCACATTCTCGGCGTGGAAGTCGCCCGGCGGTATATCCTCAATGACCACCTCATCTGCCCCGCTTTTCAGCCGTATCAGACCCGGCAGCTCCTGTTCCCACGCCAGATCGACATCATCCCGGTAGAGGCCATGCCCATACCAGCAGGCCTGTTCAGGGGTAAATTCGCGGATGTCTGCATGGTCGGCATTGACCACCACACTGCCGCCGTGCGCAGCAGTCGCTTGCACAAAACCGGCCTTGGTCTTCAGATAAGCCTGATAACCACCGTGATCCTGCAAGTGATCGTGGCCCATATTGGTCCATATGACCGTATCGAAATCGATACCGGCAATACGCTCCTGGGCAATACCATGCGAAGAAATCTCGCATGCGACGCCAAACACATCTTCCAGGTTGGCTGAAGAAAGCATGGCATGCATGGTAAGCATCGATGGCGTGGTATTACCGATATCGAGAATATCATCCGGCGCACGCAACCAGCCCAGCGTGCCACAGCTCCATACAGGCTTGGGCTGATAGCGCGCCAAAGCCTCGCGTAGCATCCAGACCACGCTCGTTTTACCATCGGTGCCGGTAATACCATAGAAATGCGTCCGTGCATGTTCAGTCCGGAACAGCCGCCGCAACAATAATCCCGCCTGCCGCATGGATGCCAGATACAGCACCGGCAAATCTGCCGCCACCTTCACGCCTACGGCAATAATCGCTGTCGCGCCCTTTTTAGCGGCTGTTTCCGCATATTCAGCCGCATGCGCGCTGCTGCGCGGCAAACACATCATCGCATAGCCCGGCCTGGCGTAACGGGAATCATCACAAACACCCATAATCAGCACATCATCGCCGTTATCAGCTTCCAACCGGCCCAGCCCGTCGGCCAGCACCCTCAGTGAAAATCCGGGTTCCAGCTCAGCCACCCGTGTCTGCGCATCAGTCATGCAGCCATACCTCCAATGCATCGCCCTGCTGCAGGGATAATGCGACCGCAGGCTTATAGCGTCGCACCCAGCCTGAGCCATGCACATGCAGGCGCAGCCCATGCTCTGCTGCATAGCGTCGCACCTCGCGCATTGACATGCCGCTCAGCGATGCATTTTGCACAGCCGGGGTATCAGCAGCTATTGTCATATTTCGCCATGCAGTCTGATCTTTGATACGCGCTGATACGCCCAGATAGGGCAGCACGCTTTCGGCAATATGGCGAAAAATCGGAGCTGCGACATCGCCCCCATAAATGCTCTTCTGCGGTTCATTAACTACCACGACGATCACCAGTTGCGGGTTATTGATCGGAGCCACGCCGGCAAACACGGCCATATATTTTCCCTTTCTGTAATGCCCATGCGGGCCGGCTATCTGCGCAGTACCGGTCTTGCCACCGATCCGATAACCTGTCGGCACGGCTTGCCTGCCTGTACCATTCTCACCTGTGGCATATTCAAGCATGGTCAACACCTGTGCTGCGATCACAGTTGACATAACACGCTTATGCTGCTCAGGCTGGTCGGCAAACAGACGCGGCGGCGTATATACGCCCCGGTTAGCAATAACAGAAAAGGCCGTTGCAAGTTGCAACGGCGTCACAGCGATTCCCTGTCCGAATGCGATATTGGCTGTCTCAACGGGGCCCCAGCGGTCAGGGCTTAAGACAATGCCAGGCGACTCTCCGCTCAACTTGATACCTGTGCGACGGCCAAAACCAACCCGGCTCAACATGTCATACATCTTTCTTGGACCGACATCCATGGCCAGCTTGGCAGCTCCAATATTGCTCGAGTGCGCCATGATACTGGCCAGATCCAGCCAGCCGTCTTTATGATCGTCGTGAATGGTATAATTGGCCACACGCATGGCGCCGTTTTCACAGAACACCCGCGAATCCGGCTGCCAGCGACCCGACCGCAGTGCAGCTGCGATGGTGAACGGCTTCATTGTTGAGCCTGGTTCAAACATATCGGTAATAGCACGATTGCGCCATTCAGTCGGATTAAAATGCTGAAAATTGTTGGGATTATAACCCGGCCAATTGGCCATCGCCAGCACCGCTCCATCTGCCGGTCGCATCACCACGACCGAGCCGCCTTTGGCCCGCTGTTCATGCACGCCATCAGCCAGCGCGGCATAGGCAACACTCTGGATAGAGGCGTCCAGCGTCAGCTTCAACCCCTTGCCGGGCACAGGCTTACGCAACCACACGCCGCCGGGCAGGGAGTGGCCGCGTGCATCACGGCGCACCTGACGAATGCCAGGCTCACCACTGAGCTGCGCATCCCAGCTGCGTTCAATGCCTTCCAGGCCTTTGCCATCAATACCGACAAAACCCAGCAAATGACCCGTCACAGGGCCCAGCGGCTGATAACGTCGCCACTCACTTTCTCTGCGTACGCCCGGGATATTCAGCACCATTACTTTTTCCGCCCGATCCGGCGATATCTGCCTGGCCAGCCAGACAAAACCTTTACGCCTGCGCAGCTTCCTTTTCAGATGACGCGCTGACACGCCCAGTACATGCGCCAGTTTAACGATACTGGCTACAGGCACTTCGTCGGCAATCGCAGCAATCGATGGAATTTCAACACTTTCTGCCAGCACGCGGCCTTTACTATCTAAGATCGGTCCGCGCGGCGCCTGCGTGGCATATTCCCGATAGCGCTGTTTCTCCGCCATATTACTCAGGCGATCGCTTTGCAACCACTGCAGATCTACAGCGCGCACAACCAGCAATAGCACGCCCAAAGCCAACAATCCCGCGACAAACTCAATACGGCGGCGAATAAACATCTGCTCCTTACCGCTCATGGATGCAACACCTGCATGGGCCGTGGCGGCCCCATGCCAAGCTTGCGTGCATATTCACGCAGTCGATCGGGCCGTGTCAGACTGGCTATTTCCAGACTTAACGCCCTCGTTTGCTGTTTAATTGTCGTCTGCTCGACAAGCAACCGTTGCGATTTCAGTGATACCTCATAACGCAAGTGTGACAACCACACTTGATTACCGGCCAGTACGACGACCGCCAGCGCCAGCAGCACCCATGCGCGCAGGGCGATCAATGCAACCTGTCTATGGCATAGCCGGCCAGTTTCACGGACTCGGCATCCACCAAACGTCGCGCTACCCGTAACATCGAAGAGCGACTACGCGGGTTTCCTGCCACTTCCTGCTCATCCGGCCGGACAGGTTTCTTCTGCAACCAGCACATCGTCGGCTTTTTTCCACATACGCATATTGGCATCTGCGGCGGACACAGACAGGCATGCACCCTGGCTTCAATCAGATCGCGGATACGCCGGTCTTCACCGGAATGGAAAGAAATAACAGCCAGATGACCGCCCGGTTGCAGATGGTCGATGGCGGCAGTAACACCAAGGTCAATCTGCCCCATTTCGTCATTCACCCAGATCCGCAGCGCCTGAAACGTGCGCGTTGCCGGATGTGCATGGCCGTAACGTGCCTGTTTGGGCATGGCATGAAAACAGACATTCTCTAAATCGGAAGTGGAGGTCAGGGCGCCTTCGTGCCTGGCTTTCAAAATCGCCCGCGCGATACGCTGAGCATAGCGTTCATCACCAAAGCTGCGCAGAATATTAATCAGATCACGCTCACAGACATGCTCCAGCATGCGCGACAACGGCTCTCCCGTTGTGGTATCCATGCGCATATCCAGCGGCCCGTCCTGCTTGAATGAAAAACCGCGCTGCGCCTGATCCACCTGCGGTGAAGAAACACCCAGATCAAACCCGATACCGGTCACCTGGCGCCACCCCCGCGCATCAAGCACATCAGCAAGGCTGGCAAAGTCCGCATGTTCGATGGCAAAGCGCGCATCCCGTTGTGCCAGTCCTTCTCCTGCTGCAACAGCGTCAGGATCTCGGTCGAGCGCAAGCAGACGCCCTTTCGCCGACAGCCTGGCGAGCAGTCCTCTGCTATGGCCGCCGCGTCCGAAGGTGCAGTCAACATAACATCCATCCGGGTCGGAGAACAGAGCGTCAATAAATGCGTCTCTGAGTACCGGAATATGTTCGGGGTAGCCCTCATCCTTATCCACATCACATATCCAGCTCAAAATCCTGCAAGGCAAGTAAATCCGCCTGCAATTGGTTATCCCAACTGGCCCTGTCCCAGATTTCAAATGTTTCCCCCGTACCGGCAAAGTGCACGCTACGAGATAGTGAGGCATGTCCCCTGAGCACCCCGGTCAGCAACACGCGGCCCTGTTTATCCGGAGTAAACACTTGCGAAGGTGTGATCACCGCACGGATAAAATTACGTTTGAGGTTGGCAGGCATATCCTTGATTGCCGCCTGCAAACGATTCCATTCTCTTGTCGGATAGGCAATCAGGCAGGGCGTATTGTGTGAGCGGGTGATAATAATCTTACCGTCGGCATGACAAGTATTCAATACATCACGGAAAGAGGCGGGGACACTGACGCGACCCTTGTCATCCATATTGTTGCTGAATTCGCCTTGAAACATACGTTTCCAACCCTCACCCGCATCTATGGCGTGAACCTGTTACCCACAAATCCCCACTAAATGCCAATAATGCCCACAAACCCACCACTGGTCAACCTGTATCCGAGCGTTTTTTTTATGGCGCGCACCTTTTGACGTAGGAATAATAAGCTGCATCCCCCTGTTTTTTTATATATTGCTACGCCAACGACTCGTAGTGGGGAAATGTGGGGCAGGATTAGCACCAATAACTATCG
>Ga0256829_1001824_pt1 | contig 16779 bp, 15 predicted proteins | sample 131447metaG_FD_185979 | JGI IMG/M metagenome (GOLD analysis project Ga0256829, IMG submission 185979) | Hydrothermal vent microbial communities from Lau Basin, Pacific Ocean - 131-447 | ecosystem: Environmental > Aquatic > Marine > Hydrothermal vents | place: Pacific Ocean: Lau Basin | collected...
GTGATTAGATTGCTATATAAATTTATTTTCAAAAATATATAGGTTGTATGAAGTAAGATAGAAATTATACTTCAGCTTCCAGAATCTCATATGGAGCGGGTGAAGGGATTCGAACCCTCGACAGCCTGCTTGGAAGGCAGGAACTCTAGCCACTGAGTTACACCCGCATGTGAGTTGATGGTGGTGGGAAGAGGAGTCGAACCTCTGAACCCATAGGGAGCAGATTTACAGTCTGCCGTCGTTGGCCACTTGACTATCCCACCACGCTTACATTCTTAAAATGTTTTTCTGGTCTAACACTGTTTCTAATATTCAAAATTCAATGGTGCCGACACGAGGATTTGAACCCCGGGCCTGCTGATTACAAATCAGCTGCTCTAGCCAACTGAGCTATGTCGGCATCGAATTTGAGCCAGAATTATAGTGCAAAACAATTTCAATGTCAAGGCTTTTTATTAAAAATATACAAAATCTCCATCTTTTAATATAATTGGCTTAAAATCACCCCTAAATTCCTCGATTTCTATAATTATTTTTTCAAGGAACTGCGGTTTAATATGATTAATATACAGAGTAATATCTTCTCTTTGTAACTTTTTTAAATCCTCAAAGAGTAATTTCGCTGTTAAATGTTTACTCTCTTTGGCGAGTTCTTGCATCTCAGAAGGAAAAGAACACTCTACAACTAAAGATTTTATTTGCTTATCATGGTTAACTCTTTGTATAATATTTTCAAGTGAGTAGGTATCGGCTGTAATTAACACAGCACTTTCATCTACTTTATATATATATCCACAACTTGGCACTGTATGGTCTGTTTGTATTGTTTGCAAAGATTTCTTTTCTCCAAGGGTATACTCTTCACCTAATTGGAGCTCTTGATAGGCAATAACCATATCATCCGAATCCGGTAATCTTATTTTTGAAAAATCCGGCCAAATAACATCATTAAGAAAATCTTTTTTAATTGCTTCAATTGTTTGCGGTAATCCTATAATATTGAGCGTCTTTGTTCTAAGTGAAAAGTAATTATCTATAATATAGGCTATATCACTAATATGATCAAGATGAGAATGGGTAAGATATATATTTTCTACATGTAAAGAATCTTCAGCCAAGGCATCTAACAAATTACCTGCGTCAATCACTGTAGAATTGCTCAATAAAAAGGAGCTTGTACCGAAACCTTTGGCTTTTGTTCCATATGCTCCTAATATTTTAATTTTATGCCCCGTTTCTCTTTTTTGAGCTTCTTCTTTATAACTATCTTTAAATTTTTCTCTAATTGCACATATTTTTTCTATATTATTAAAAAAGATATCGATTAAATCAGGGTCGAAGTGTTTTGCTCGCTCTTGCTTAAATAAGGTAAATATTTTTTCATCAGCCCATGCTTTTTTATAAACTCGCTCCGAACCAAGAGCATCAAACACATCAGCAATGGCCGTAATACGTCCATATATATGGATATCTTGTTCTTTAAGCCCTCGAGGATATCCACTTCCATCCCATTTTTCATGATGTTCATAAGCGACAATGGCGGCGGCTCGCAGTAACGGACGGGTAGAACTTTGTAACATAGAATAGCCCAGTTGCGCATGCCTATTCATTATGTTTCTCTCTTGCATTGTAAATCTTCCGGGCTTATTTAAAATACTGTCTGCAATGGCTATTTTTCCAATATCGTGCATGGGACTTGCCTGCTTTAAAAGTTCTGCCTCTTTTTCATCTAGTCCATATGCCAACGCCAAAAGCTTTGAATATTCCGCTACTCTTTTTACATGATTACCCGTTTCTTTACTTCTACTCTCTCCTATTGCCCCCATTGTAAAAACAACTTCTTTTTGTGTATTTTCAATCTCTGAGGAAAGTTTTGCAGATATAATTGTTTCAGCAGCATAGGTACTTGCCAAACTTAAATATTCTAAATCATGCGTATCAAATATACCATTGGTACTTGTAGAATTCATAACCTGAAAAGCACCGATAATTTCATTACTTTTATTATCATACATAGGAATTACCATCATGCTTTTTGTTGTATAGCCTTTTTCTTTATCAATATTTTGATTAAACTTCTCACTTGAATATACATCATCTAAAATAATATTTTTTCCTCTACAAACAGCATCCCCGACAATACCTGAATTTATAGGTATAGATATAGCATCAATACCATGTGCCACCTTTGTTTGAAGAAATTTTTTATCATCGCTTACAACCCAAACACTGCATCTCTCAGCAGAAGCAAGTGCTCTTCCCATATTTGCAAGTTCATAAATAATTGCATCAAAGCTCTTCAGAGATGCTATTTTTGTTAAATACTCAAATAGTAATTTCAACGTATGATTTGCATCTAATCTACTGGTCGGTGTTTGCATTATATTCCCCTATTTTTCTTGCATAATATTAATACCATAGAATTTTCCTTTATTAATATTATTTATAAAATACCTGCTAAGTGTATCATTATAATTTTGTGCTGTAAAGTCAAACATTTTTTTTGCTGCAGCACTATCACCTTTTATATAATAAGACAAAGCACGCTCATATACTTCTTTAAGTTCTCTGTTTTGTGGATTGTCTTGCATTAATTCATAAAGAAGTACAGGCTCTTTTTTTCCTTTGACGCTCACCTTTTCAATTTTTCTATATAAAAAATCTTCTTGAAGTGTTGCTACTGTGAACTCTGTTATTATAATGCCGACACCATAATACTTTGTCAAACTCTCAACGCGTGAAGCAAGATTTACCCCATCACCGATAATCGTATAATTAAAACGTACCTGTGAGCCCATATTGCCCACAACAACCTCATCAGTGTTAATGCCTATACCAATTTGAATCGCCTGCAAATTTTTAGATGCAAAGTCTTTGTTTAACTCGCTTAAAGCTATTCTCATTTCCAAAGCAGATTGACAGGCTTTATCAGCATGATTTGGTATATTAAGAGGAGCATTATAAAATGCCATAATTGCATCTCCTATATATTTATCTACCATGCCTTCATTTTTTAAAATAACATTTGTCATCGGCGTAAAATATTCATTAAGTACCAAAACAAGTTTTTCAGCAGACATAGTTTCACAAAGAGTAGTAAAACTTCTAATATCACTAAAAAGTACACTCACCTGCTTCTTTTCTCCTCCGAGTGAAAGTAATTGTGGATTTTCAATCAACTGTTGTAATAAATCTGCAGAAAGATAACTTGAAAAAGCATTTTTTACAAATTTTTCATTTTTTTGCTGCAAAGAAAATGCAATCAATTCAAAGCTTACAGCCGCAAGCATCATAGATAAAAGCGGAAAAAACAAATCAATATAAAGCATTTTAGATATAAAAAGATATTTCACAATAATATAAGCGAGAAAATACAGGCTTATGTTAGAAGCTATTCTTAAAGCATTTTTTTTACATTTTAAGACGAGTACTAAAGAGAGAAAAGGTAAAAATATAATAAGAAAAAGTGTCCAATTCGGCTTATCAATAATTAACTTGTTTTGTAAAAAGTTTGATAAAAAAGTATAATGAAGCAAAGGACCTGGTATAGAGCCTATAGGTGTACTAACAATATCACCAGCACCGACTTCGGTAATACCTAAAATAACCATTTTACCAGCAAAATACTCTGGAGGGATTTTATTTTCAATAAGGTCTAAAAAAGAAACTATATTATAATCTTCTTTTTTATAAAAATTCAAACGTACAAAACCCTCTGGATTCATTATAATTTTTTTCCCACCCAGAATTACACTATTGGCACCGGCTCTTTTTACATCGCTGTTTAGTTTTAATCGTAATCCTTGAACTGCAAGAGAGGGATAAAGTAAATCATTAAAATAGAGTGCAACAGGGTAAGAACGAATAAGATAATCACTATGCATAACAGTACTGAATGTTCCAGAGAGTGTACAGGCATTGGAAATAAGAAGTGTATTGAGTTCTGCATATTTTGATGCTAAAAAAGCAGGGCTGTTATATGTTAATACTTCTGAATGTAAATAATCAAGTGCCGAGTCGGAAATAACATCTAATAAGGCATCACTTAATTGCTGTGTTGAATTGTTACGTAAGAAGAATCCGCATACACTGTTATGCAACCCAGAAATAGCATTTGCCAAAGCTTCATCTTTTGCAGCTTGTGTTTTTTCTGAAAAAATCATATCGAGCAAAACAACATCAGCTTGTTGTAATTTCTGGATTCCTTTAGCCAAAATAGTACGATTCCATGGCCATCTTCCAAATTTATTGACACTTTGTTCATCAATTGCCACAAATACAATGTTGGGACTCGGTTTTTTCTTCTGCAATTTAAAATTAACGTCATTAAAACGGGAAGAAAAGCTTGTCCACGGCTCACTCTTATCTATATATAAAAAAGAAATAAGACTAATAACAAAAAAATAGGCAAGCCCATAAAGCCAAATATTTTTCATATTATTTATACAAAAGTTTTTCAAAATATTTTATATTTAATCTTTCTTCTTTTCCAATGGATGTTTCATCTACCTTGTTCTTATCAAAAACAATTGAATTTCCTGCTTTTAAATCAAACGCTTTTGTTTGTAATGGTTTTACAGGGGTTTTAAGTGCTTTAAACTTTTCAAATGCTGCATTTTGCTTAGAAACATAATTGTGAAATTCTGCTTTTTCTTGTAAACGGTACAGTTCAAACTCTTTTTTGATACTATTGATACGAATTAAACCCTCTTTAAGTGTAACAGCTGATTTTTTACCTGCATTCACAACAAAAGTAGTTCCCTTTATTCCAATAATAGCAAATGCAGTTTTTATTTTTAAAAAATTTTTTGCCTTTCTTGGCGTTATTTTATAAAAAATTTTTCCTTTTTTTTGATTTAAGCTGTTCAATGAAGCAAAATGTAAAACCGAATTTGCATCCATAACGATTTGCGATTTATCTACAAGTGTAATCACAGCATAAGATTTTTTTGACGAGAGCAACAAATCACCTGCTACTATTTTTTGTTGTTTATGAATTAAATTCTTTTTTATAGTTCCCTCATGCAGTATTTTAATACGACCATCATATTTAGTGACCGTGCCAACTAGCATCTGTGCCTGAATAACAACGGAAAAAAATGCAATATAAAGTATAAGTATCAGTTTCATTTATAAACCCTCTGTATAATATCACTCAATTATATCAGGATAAGTTTTTATAAATATTAAAGGTTTAAATATGTTAAAAATACTTTTTTCCCCATCTGAAGGAAAAAATAGCGGCGGGGATGAAAAGAAAAAAGAACTCTTCGGTGCGATTGATGCCAGAAACGAGATTTTAGATGCCTATAATGGTATAGTACTCAGTGATAATGAAGAGAAGATAAAAACACTCTTCGGATATAAAAAATTCAGCGAATGCGAACCCTACATCAATGATATATACAATTCTTCTTTAATGGCAGCAATCGAGCGATATAGCGGTGTTGCTTATGAGTATTTACAATATAGCACTTTATCATCAGATGCTCAAAGCTTTTTAAAAGAAAACACACTTATATTTTCCAATCTTTACGGTCCAATCCTTGGCGGTGACACCATAGCAAACTATAAAGTAAAACAAGGAAATTCCATAGGTGAAATCGCTCCGGACAAGTTTTACAAAGAGCGTTTTTCTTATCAAATTGATTTGTATCTCTCAGGGAATGATGTTTTGGATTTACGTGCGGGTTATTATGATAAATTTTATAAGCCTTCCAAACCGTATACTACATTAAAATTTTTAAAAAACGGCAAAACGGTTTCTCATTGGGCAAAAGCTTACAGAGGAATAGTTCTTCGTGAAATTGCAAAGGCTCAGATTAACAGTTTAGACGACTTTATGCATTTAGAGATAGAGAACTTGCAGATTCATGAGATAAAAGAGCAAAAACTCAAAAGAGAAATTGTTTACAATATTATAGAATAGGACAAAGATATTATGAAAGATTCACAGGCATACAAAGAAAAAAAAACATTTTTTGAAAAAATCATTACCTTATACGGCAGAAATGTTGTTGTAGAAATACTCCAAGATGAAAATATAGAGATACATAAACTGCATATGGCAAACTCAAACAAGCCCGATGGAGCAATAAAAAACATTCTTCTTTTAGCAAAGAAAAGAGGTATAGAAATAATAGAACATGACAAAGCAGCACTTTCACGCATCAGTAAAAATGCCAAACAGGACCAGGGTGTAGCTATTGATATTCTTGCCAAAAGTTATTTACATGTAGATTCACTAAAGAGACTTGAAAGTTACAGACTCATCGCACTTGATGGCATACAAAACCCGCAAAACCTCGGTATGATTATACGTTCTTGTGCTGCGGGAAATGTTGACGGGATTATACTGCCTAAAAAGAATTCGGCAAAAATCTCACCGCTTGTCGTTAAAGCAAGTGCCGGAACACTCTTTAAATTGCCTATATATTTTTGCGATAAGCTAGAAGATGCACTCAGTCAAATGCAGGATGCAAGTATATATGCTCTCTCTTCCCATGCAAAACATACGCTTTACAATGTAAAAGAAGCAAAAAAAACCATTTATGTACTGGGAAATGAGAATGAAGGTGTAAGCCCGGAAGTTGCCAAACTTTGTAATGATTCCATAGCTATTGCTATGAACAGAGGCGTTGAGTCACTTAATGTAGCTGTTACTGCTTCGCTTATTGCTTTTATGAAGTCATAATATCATAAGGACGTTTGATTTCACGAATGAGTTCATCCACACTCATATGACGGGATTTTCGTATAAACTCTCTGCCGTCTAAAAAGATTAAAACAGTGGGAATCGCAAAAACATTAAAATGTGCCGCGAGTTCTTGTTCTTGTGACACATCAATACTGACTATTTCAAAAGTTTTAAAATTTGTATTAATAGCCTCAAGCAGCTTTGGTTTAAGGGCATGACAAACATTACATGTAGGGGCTGAAAAGTAAAGCATTACAGCCAAATTTTCTTTTATTGATTGTTGTATATTTTCTATTGTATTCATAACAAAATTATACAGTATAATTCTTTTATGAGTTCAATAATTTTTTCAATTCTCAGCATTTATATTTTTATTCTTATGGGATATTTGTCTAAAAAAAGTTTTAAAGACAAAATTGATGAGAAGACTATCACCCTTTTAAATGTTTACTTTTTGCAGGTTTTTCTAACCTTTTGGGGCTTATTACTCCATCCTGTTGACATTACTTTGCTTTATGCCCCTGTCATTTATTTTATTATTGTAATCTTTGTGCTCCTGCTTTCATGGCTCTTTGCCGCCAAACTTTTCTCGCAAAAAAAAGAGTACTCTATTGCCATGGTTGCCGCAGTCATAGGCAATACAGGAAATCTCGGCATCCCTTTAAACATAGCCATATTCGGAGAAGCCTCCATACCTTATACCACAGTTGTTAATCTTGTCAATGTATTTGTTGTGTATACCATAGGGGTCTATTTCTATTCCCGCGGAAATTTTGATGCCAAAACATCACTCAAAAATATTTTAAAACTACCAATACTCTGGGCAGCTCTTATTGCCATTATATTAAGTGTCAATCATTACAAGGCACCGCCGGAAGTTATGAATATGCTAATGATGGGTGCCTATGCGTCTATGACTATGCAGCTTTTTTTATTTGGTATTTATTTGTATGACATCAGAATCAATCAAATCAATAAAAGGCTCATCGGCTGGGTAATGTCTCTCAAATTTATTTTACTGCCTCTTATTGCCTTTTTTGTTTTACGAAATATTGAACTTGAGCCTATGATAAAAGGGGTGATTTTTATAGAACTGCTTATGCCACTTGCTGTTGCCAATGTCAATCTTTCATCGCTTTATGACTGCATACCAAAAACAGTGACCGCATTGGTATTTATTTCATCTGTTCTATTTTTAGCGGTTATCTTTGCCGCGGTGAGAATTTTGCCTTATCTTTCTAATTAGGATTGGTATTAAGACGAACAGCTCAGTTTTATATTTTTTGCACTCTGCGGTGTAGGCTTTGCGAGATACTCCAGCTCTTTATGCTCATCAAAGGGAGCAAGTGCAACTGTAAGTAAATCTTCTACCATTGAAAAATCATGTTTTTGTGCCTTTTGAATTGCCTCTTGTAAGATGTGATTTTTAAGTATATATTTTGGATTTACACGGAACATTCTTTCTTTTCTCTCTTTACATGTAAGCATTTCTTTACTAAGTCTTGTATCATACGCATCCAGCCACTCTTGTAAATCTTTTGTGTAAATGGCAATATCTAAAATTTGGCTTTGTTCACCCTTATAAACGGAGAGTTTTCTAAAAAACAAATTGTAATCAATAACAGAACTCTCTAAAGTACCAAGCATCCATTTAAGCAACTCTAAATCTTTTTCATCTCTTTCGTGTAATCCCATTCTCTCATACATTAACTGCGTATATTCTCTTTCATATACACTGCCAAACATTTCATCAAGCACTAGTAAAGCCGAATCATAGTTAATTATAGGTGAGAGTGCACGGGCAAGCTGTGTCAGATTCCAATGTGCAATGCCTGGTTGATTTTTAAAGCTGTAGCGTCCCTCTACATCTGTGTGGTTGCATATATAGTTTGCATCATAATCATCCAAAAAAGCAAAAGGACCATAGTCTATAGTTCTGCCGTCTATGGACATATTATCGGTATTCATAACACCATGATTAAATCCGTAAGCCTGCCATTTTGCCACTGTTTTTGCAGTATTTGAAACTACTTTTGCATACATTTTTAGATACATACCTTCTTTATTTTTCAAGTCGGGAAAAGACTCTGCTATGACATAATCGGCAAGCTGTTGGAGCTTTTCATGCTCACCCTTGGCATTAAAATACTCAAAAGTACCAAAACGCACCCAAGTAGGAGAGAGACGTAGAACAACAGCCCCTTTTTCCCAACGCTCACGGGCTACATCCGTATCACTGCCGATAAGTGCCAATGCACGTGATGTTGCTATGCCCAAACCATGCATAGCTTCAGACATCAAAAATTCACGAATACTTGAACGAAGTACCGCTCTTCCGTCACCCTGACGAGAATAGAGCGTCAGTCCTGCACCTTTTAGCTGTAAATTCTGCCCATTTACTTTACCAAGATTAATTGCTCTGCCGTCGCCCAAACGCGGAACAAAATAGCCAAACTGATGTCCTGCATAGCACATCGCGAAGGTTTGTGAACCCTCTAGTTTTCTTTCGCCGTTGATGATTTTTACAAGTGTTTCATCTCGTGCCAAATCTTCATCAATATCCAAAAGTTTTGCAGCATCTTGCGATGTTGCAATAACAAAAGGCTTTGCAAGCGGGGTCGGCTCTACTTCATCATAAAATAAGGGGGCTAAAGAGAGATAAGGTGTTGTTAGTTTTAAATCAGAAAATTTCATAGACATCTTTTAACAAGTATTTGATTAAAAAAAGCTACTTCTTAAAACTAATTTATTTACATGTAGAAACTTTTAAGTAAAAAATATTACACTCTTAAAATGAATAAAGAACTCCAAACAGTATTTCGTTACCATGAAACAACAAAACATTCGCAAAAAAGATATGCAAAATCTTTAGGCTATATGGATTGGGCAACACAGCCTGATCCTTTTCGTATTTACAAAGGTGCAAAAAACATAAAACTTCCTTTGAGTTTACATAATCCTACAGCACCTTATTCACTTTTAGATGAAGATTTACCTTCTGCTCCGCTTGTGCAAAAGTCAATTTCACAACTTTTACAGTTCTCTTTAGGCATTGCCGCATGGAAAAATTCAGCTGGAAGTTCCTGGGCTGTTCGATGTAATGCATCAAGTGGAAACCTGCATCCCACAGAAGCCTATTTAATATTACCGTCAATGATGGAAAATAATAAAAGTACAATAAGCCATTATGCACCAAAAAATCATGCACTCGAAGTTCTTGCAGAATTTGATACTGATTTTTTTGACACCTTAGAAAAAGAGAGTTTTTTAATAGGTCTTTCAAGTATTGCCTGGCGTGAAGCATGGAAATACGGAGAACGTGCCTTTCGGTATGTACAACTTGATGCGGGTCATGCATGGCAGGCTCTTGTTATTTCTGCAAAAATGCTAGGCTGGAATATCACAAGAGTTGATAATATTACTGATGAAGAAATTGCAAGGTTACTCGGACTTAATCAGCAAAAAAGATTTTTTGAAGAGGAAAAACCTGATATGCTTCTGATTGTATCAAAAGAACAATCTTCACCAAGTCTAAATATCTCATCACTTTTAGATAATCTTCCTCAGAACTATGAAGGCATTGCAAACAAACTTAGCCCCTCAATGCATGCATGGGAAATTATAGCAGAAGTCGAAAAAGCGACTTCACTCATGCAAATTCCACAGCCAGAAGCCAAAAGATGCAAAGTCACAAGAGAGCCAAGCCGCGAATCCAAAGAAGTTGTACTTAACAGAAGAAGCATACATGTAATGGAAAAAGAAAAATCAAACATCACAAGAGAACAGTTTCATACACTGCTTAAATCTATTGACTGTTCACTTGATGGCAAAGAAAACGCTGTCCATCTTGCTCTGTTTGTACATCGTGTAGAAGAGTACGCACAGGGACTTTATTTACATGTAAGAAATTCAAAAGATTTACATAGTCTTAAAAAAGAGTTTCATAGCACATTTCTTTGGCAGGAAACGGCATTTGAAAATCTTTACCTTTTAGAACTTGCTGACTTTACAGCCGCTTCTAAAATCATTAGCTGTAATCAAGATATTGCAAGTGATGGTGCGTTCTCTTTAGGCATGATCTGCAGATATTCAAAAGAACTGCTTGCCTTCAATGCACATAGATATAAAGAACTTTACTGGGAATGCGGGATGATTGGACAACAGCTTTATGTAGAGGCCACTTCTTTAGGTTTATCCGGAACAGGAATCGGCTGCTTTTTGGATGATTTAATGAATACCAATGTATTGGGCCTGAAAAATAATCTCTATCAGTCGCTGTATCATTTCACTGTTGGCGTCGGTTATGTTGACAGTAGAATTCAAACAAGAGCTGCTTATCCAAAAATGTGATATAATTATCACATGGATAAAATATTAGAATTATTAATACTAAAAAAGGGTGAGGGAAGTGACTTTTGTAACAGAAGACTTATTGTCATACAGTTTGCACTTATTGCAAGTGTAGTTTTATTTTCACTTTTTTCTATTATCAATCTTTTTATGCGTCACTTCGATGCAGCGGCTATAGACTTAATTTCTTCTGTTGTGGCAGTTCTTGCTTTTATTTATATGAAAAAATCAAGAAATATCCTTTTAACAACCCGTATTGCTACACTTAATGTTGTGCTATTTTTTATTTTATTTGCGTATATTTCACAAGCAATACATTTTTCTTTAATTTGGACTATTTTTGTCCCCATTTTTGCCATAATTACTAATGGGAAAAAAATAGGTCTCTATTTCTCTCTTTTTTTCTATGCCTTTTTATTTACACTCTCTTATCAAAATATAAATATATGGGACTCCGGTGACTGGCTTTTTACTGATTGGATGCGACTGGTACTTGCTTCTACTATTTTAACAGCTTGTATGTACATTTATGAGGCACTTTTAGATAAGGCCCAAAAAGAGCTTGAAACTGCACGTTTAAAAGAGTTACAAAGAACAAAGGAGTTACAGCAGCAATCCATTACAGACCAGCTTACAAAACTTTATAACAGAAGATATTATGAAAATATGACAAGTAAACTTTTTTCTTTGGCACAACGACAAAATCTTTTTATTACATTTTTCATTTTAGATATTGACTATTTTAAAACGTATAATGACACCTATGGACATATGCGTGGTGATGAAACACTTATAAAAGTAGCTGATACTATAAAAAAGCATATACAAAGAGGAGATGATTTTGTTTTTAGACTCGGAGGGGAAGAGTTTGCAGGCATTGTTCTCTCAAAGAACAAAGAAAACACACACCAATGGATTGCAGAGCTTACAAAAAAAATAGAAAATCTACATGTAGAGCATAAAGCATCAAAAATATTACCTTATCTCACGGTTAGTATAGGCATAGCAACAATGTCTCCAAATGACAACAATGATATAAATATATTATACAAGTATGCTGACAAGGCTCTTTATTCTGCCAAACAAAGTGGCAGAAACCAGAGCAAAGTCAAGCAAGATATAGAATAATTATTTAATTTTTTCCAAGATTGCATCAACAGTAAAACCAAATTTTTCAAATAGTTCTTGTGCCGGTGCTGAGGCTCCAAAAGTATCCATACCAATCACTTCATCAGCAAAACGATACCACTCCAATCCACGGGCAGCTTCTATTGCCACTTTTTTCGTATTAGGAATTATGATTTCCTTGATGTACTCTTTGTCTTGTTCTATAAACAAATCATAACATGGAACACTCACAACATTTGCAGCTATGCCTTTTTCATTTAATGCTGCTTTTGTTTTAAGGGCAAGTTCTACTTCACTTCCTGAAGCCATAAGAGTGATTACAGCATTTTCATCACTCGCTAAGAGATACCCACCACAGCTAATTTCACCTTTTATAGGTGCTGGCACTACAGCTAAACTTTGACGTGAACATACAAAAGCAGAAGGTGATTTAGTCATTGCCAAAGCTGTTTTCCAAGCCTCAATATTTTCTGCCCCATCAGCCGGACGCCAGACATAAAAGTTTGGCAAGGCACGGAACTGTGAAAGATGTTCAATCGGCTCATGTGTAGGACCGTCTTCGCCAACACCTATACTATCATGCGTCCATATAAAAAACTGCTGTATTCCTGCAAGTGCTGCAATTCTTGCCGCAGGTTTTAAATAATCTGAGAAAACAAAAAATGTCGAAGTAAAAGGTTTTAAAGGACCATATAATGCTATTGCATTCGAAATAGCTGCCATAGCATGTTCACGAATACCAAAGTAAATATTTCTCCCTTTAGGATAAACGCCCATATCATTTAAATGTGTTTTATTTGAAGGAGATAAATCTGCACTTCCACCTAAAAAGCTCGGCACCGCTTTTGCGATTGCATTTAAAATTTTACCGTTCGTGTTTCTTGTCGCATCGGCTTTATCAAATTCAGGCCACTGAATTCTTGAAAAATCTGAATTTTGCAACGCAGCGAGTGCCTCATTTTGCTCCATTAGAGGCAATGTTTTTAGGCTGTGAATCCATTCACGTTCCAATAAATCACCCTCTTCTACAGCACATCTAAAACGAGCCATAACATCTTGGGGGACAAAGAATTTCATCTCTGGGTCAAATCCTGCACCTCTTTTCGCATCGGCTATTATTTCTTCACCTAAAGGAGCACCGTGTGCATGGTGTGAGCCTTCAAGAGGACCTGCACCTTTTGCTATAATGGTATTTGCAATGATTAAAACCGGTCTATCTGCTTTTTTTGCTTGAATGATTGTTTCATCAATTTCATCATAATCATGCCCGTTGCACTCTAAAACTTCCCAGCATTGTGATTCAAATCTGGCACGAATATCTTCGCTGATGCTTAAATCTGTATTTCCTTCAATGGTAATACGATTTGAGTCATAAATAAGCACTAAATTGTCAAGTTTGTTATGCCCAGCTAAAGAACAAGCCTCATAACTGATGCCCTCTTCTAAGTCGCCATCTCCACAAAAACAGTATACATTATGGTCAATTAAATCCGCCGTATCACTGTTAACCTGTGCCCCCATAAACTTTGAAGCCATAGAAAAACCTACAGCATTTGCAATCCCCTGTCCAAGCGGTCCTGTTGTTATTTCTATACCTTTAGTATGTCCATATTCAGGATGTCCCGGTGTTTTAGAATCAAGCTGACGAAACTGTTTTAAATCTTCTAACTCTAGGCCATATCCCCAAAGATAATAAAGCGAATAAATAAGCCCTGTCGCATGTCCACCTGAAAAAACAAGTCTATCACGATTGAGCCATTGAGGATTTTTAGGATTATGATTCAAATGCTCACTTAAAACCACTGCAATATCAGCAAGCCCCATCGGTGCGCCCGGATGACCAGAATTTGCCTTTTGCACCATATCTGCTGCTAAAAATCTTATTGTGTTTGCCATTTTTTGACGCATTGTATTATCGCTCATTTCTTATTCCTTATGTAAGTAGACTTCTTAGAAAGCTTTTTGGAAAGGCTCAGACCAACGGAAGGATTTGCCCTTGGAAAAAAGTTTTCTAAGAAGTCGATTTATGTCTGTTTATATACTTTGTTAATAAAGGTGACAGCTCACTTGACAAGCTCTCATCAAAATTACACATCTCATTATTAACTTCATCTGCTAGTGTATTTGCTTCTACCGTTGCCCGTTCAAGTCCCAGTATAGTCACAAAACTGTTTTTGTCTTCATCATTGTTTGTTAGTTTTCCTGCTTCCATACTGCTTTGTGTTACATCTAAAATATCATCTTGAATTTGAAAAAGTAGTCCAAGTTTTATACCAAATTCATATAATTTATCGGCTACATCCTCACACCCAACAATTAAAGCACCCATTTTTAAAGAAGCGGCAATAAGTTTTGCAGTCTTATTTGTATGGAGTATTTTAATATCTTCTATTTCTAAAGGTTTGTTTTCAAAATAGCAGTCAATCGCCTGTCCTAAAACCATACCGTTAAGCCCGCCATTACTTGCAAGCTCACGAATCAGTTTTACACGCACTGCGTCTGAGAAAGGAGCATTTGCCAAAACTTCAAAAGAGTAAGTGTTGAGAGCATCCCCAACCAAGATAGCCGTCACTTCATCAAAGCTTACATGTAAAGTCGGTTTTCCACGTCGTAGCGGTGAGTTATCCATAGCGGGCAAATCATCATGAATAAGCGAATATGTATGTAAAAATTCTACAGCTAAAGCTGCATATCTTGCAGATTCAAGCATTAAGGGGTTATAGGCTTTTACTACACCAAGTAAAAGTGTAGGACGAAACCTTTTACCGCCCGCTTCGAGCATATTTTGTAAAGCACGTTCATAGGTGGGATGAATGCTTTTTGATATTGGTAAATTGTCTAATAAAAATTGCTCAAAGTTTTGCATCTGAAATTCTACTTGTTTTCTACTTAATATTTACAAAAAACTGGAATTTATTTCGCTCAAATAATAGCGAAGAGTAATTCTTAAAATTTTCTATGTATCGACGTAATTCATTCTGATTTTTTACGCGAACACCATTAACCTGAATAAGTTTATCTCCAATGTTGAGACCATACCCTTGAAACTTTTTATATATATGTGTTACATGTAAATTTTTATCGAAGTAAATACCTTTTTGTTCTAAGAAGGTATCACTTAAATAACCGCCTCCATATCTTTTTTTGCTTACAACTTTAAGCGTAAGAAATTTAGAAGCACGTTTTATTTTAAGCACATGTTTCGAGCCGACACGGCTAAAAAGAATTTTTTGCATTAATGAAGCAGCATTTTTTACTTTTTTATTATCAAATGAAATGATACAATCATCACGTTTAAAAGGGTTATACTTCATAAATGGATCACTTGCATACACTATAACATACTGTTTTTCATTTTTCACACGAATACCAATATCACCATAGACTACTTTTTTTGTCTGAAGGAAATGATGGAGATACTCTTTTTGTATGACACCTTTTGAACACAGCAAACCTTCCAAAGAACAACAACTGCTGCTTATTAATGCCGGAGATTTCATTTGTTGATTATACCGAGCAAAAGTATCAAGCCCTATCTGATGTTTAAGTATTTTTCCCTCTTTAACCTGCTTTACATGTAATAATGCTGTACCTAATTGCAATCGCATATTTATATCGTATGGATAAGCAAAACTTTTTGTAGCTTGGAGAAGATAAAGAGATAAAAAAGGGTCGTATTTAAGAATTTTTGTGTTTGGAATATTTCGGCTGTATAGAAGTATTTTGTCTTGTTTTACAGGAATATAAAGGGCGTTATTTTGAAATACTTTTGCATCTTGTGCTTTTTGAACACAAGATGCATAACCGCCTTTGCAGGCATAAAGGTTAAAAAAGAGGAGGGATAGAAGTGCAAATAGGCGAAACACCTACTTAAGCCCGCCAAGCATACTCATAGCACTACTTTGCTGATTTTGTTGCACCATTTTATTGGCATCATTTATGGCACCAATAAGTAAAATTTGCAAGGCATCTTTATCTGATAAAAGTTCATCGTCAATATTTAAATCAATCACTTCGCCGTTTCCGTTAAGTGTTAATTCTATCATACCGCCACCGCTTTTTACACTAAAAGTTTTAGAAGCAAGTTCTTCTTGAAGTTTTGCAGCATTTTCCTGCATTCCTTCAATCATTTTTCCCATATCACCTAAACCGCTAAACATCACTATATCTCGTCGTGAATTGCGTCTATATCATTATCATCATTCAAAAGAACGACTCTTGGCTTATAATTTTCAAGCTCTTTTTCATCATAAGTCGCATAAGCAACGACTATAACTTTATCGCCTTTGTGTACTTTTCTTGCAGCCGCACCATTTAAACAAATGTCACGCTTGCCTCGCTCACCCAAAATAATATATGTAGAGAATCTCTCTCCATTATTAATATCGAGTATTTCTACTTTTTGTCCAACTCTCATCTTTGAAGCTTCTAGCAACTCTTCATCTATTGTAATCGAGCCAACATAATTTAAATTAGCATCTGTTACAGTAGCACGATGGATTTTGCTGTACAACATTTCTATCGTCATTTTTTATCTACCCATTTGCTTTTGCATATCAGCCGGTGAAATAGCTTCATCCCACATTTCAGCATCAATAACGTAC
>Ga0256829_1001825_pt1 | contig 16768 bp, 16 predicted proteins | sample 131447metaG_FD_185979 | JGI IMG/M metagenome (GOLD analysis project Ga0256829, IMG submission 185979) | Hydrothermal vent microbial communities from Lau Basin, Pacific Ocean - 131-447 | ecosystem: Environmental > Aquatic > Marine > Hydrothermal vents | place: Pacific Ocean: Lau Basin | collected...
ATAATAACAGGAGATAATGATCTGCTTGTATTAGAAAAAATTGGAGATATAAGGTTATTAACTGTGGCCGATTTCCTTAAGGAAAAAGAAGATAAATCATAAAAAGACGTTCGATTATTTAGGGGGCTTTCTCACAAACTGCTGGTCTTATATCAATTGACTGATACCCTACTGATATTTAATTTATATAAAGAAAAAATCAACCGGAGTTAATTACGTGAAATTCTGTTCCTAACTCTTTCTCCAAAAGCTGGACAGCTTTTTCTTTAGCTTCTTTGCTTTGGAACTCAATAACTAATCTCTTTTTTTCTTGAATAGTATTCTTAGCAGCTTGTACAATTAGTTCTTTCCAGTACTCCCCATTTTCTACAGGTTTGGCTTTTTCTATATTATCCTCTATTTCCTGTTCGTAAGAATCAAGTTCAACTTCTTTCCAATCAACCTTCTTTATGGCCATCTTCACCTCTCAAATAAATTTTGGTAAGTTTGCGGCTTGGATAAGCCGTTATAAGTCTCAACTTATCTCCCCTTCTTTCAAATGGGACAGCCCAAGCATATCCATCAATGTTTACTATAAAAACCTTTTGCCCAGGATACTTTTCAGGGTTAGGATGATTTCTAACCGTCAAAAGACTCTTAGAAGTTATCAATTCAACAATCTCTTCAAAAGATATTCCTCTTTCTTCTTTTAGGTACCTACTCTTTTTTGGATCCCATTCAAATTTCAAAACAACCTTGCCTTCCCAAATTAATCTTCTATCCCTCTATAGTTATTCTAAACCACAAAAAGACAAAGGGCAACTTGATTACTTATCAGCTCATCTTTCTATACTCAAACAACTCCTTTGTATCCTCAATACGTTTAATCAATACATTTTTATTGCTTCTACTACCTCATTGGTATATGGCGCGCACTCCAACAAAGGTAGCTCCCTTGAGACAAGCTCATAACACTTGAAAATGTAATCGCAGTCTATTTTTGTGAAAGTATTTTGTGTGTTGTTCTCAAGGTCTTTAATGTGAAGACATACCCTTCCATCTTTTTGTATGACATTCGCTTGAAAGTCTGAAAATGAGACTGATTGACCAACAGTGAAGTGATTTTTTATGAAGCCTTCAATAAGTGAGATAAATGCCGGTATTCTGCTTGAGTATAACTCAAAATTGAAAATAACAGCCGACATTATTGTCTTTTTGTATGTCTTTATTATTTTATTAGTGTCTCGTATATTTTGTTTTTCTGAAACTTCCTTAATCGTCGTGTAAAACGCAATTTCTTTTCCAAATACTATATTATCATTGTCCAGCATATTCTTTTTTCACCTCCTCTATCATTCTCGTTAAATCGTCTGTTTTGATTATAAAGATATTGTAATTCTCTATTTCCTTTTCGATTATACCTTTCACATCTTCGAGAAGTTTCTCAAACCTTTCAGTTTTCTTTTTAACTTCTTTTTCGTTCATAACGCCGTTTTTAAGTGCCATTTTGAGTTGTTTAATGTGTTTTGCACGAAGTGCTTCAAGTAATGACTCATTTGTTGAAACAAAGCTATAGCACCTTGAAAGAACTTCGATAAATAGCGTTTGCACAGACTGCTTTATATTTTCGATGTTTTCTTCTGTTTTAATATATTGATTTAACTTTGCCTCAAGTTGTTGTATTTCCTGCTTTCTCTGTTCTGCAAGCTTGTCATACTCATCTTCAAGTTCCTGTAGTTGCTTTAATTGTTGTTGTTTTTTCTCTTCTATTTTCTCATCTGTAATTTGTTTGCTGTAGCGTATAAGTAGATATGCTAAAAAGCCGAGTAGGATGAGTATTATAAAACCAACAGCATAACCAAAAATAAGACCAAGATATTTTGAACCGTATGCAAAAGCTAATGCAAAGATTTTGCCAATGTAATTGAAAGAAAAGCTGTATGTTGTAAACACAGAATACATACCAAGAACAAACCAAGTTACAAGGACTGTCCAAAAAATACACCAAAGCATCACTGCTCCTGTTGTTGTTCCATTTGCTTCTTTATCTTTAGGTAGGCGTTTCTAATTGTTACATGAGAGATTTTTTTGTGGTGGTATATGCGTATATATTCTGCAATCTTTCTCCAGCCGATGCCTTCTTTGTGGAGTCTTTCTATTTCGTGAAAGTATCTTAGGCGGATTAGTTTTTCTTGTTTTCCCTCTCTGGACCGACGGCGGTCTGATAGTCGTATCCTTTTAATTTTGTCGATAAGGGTAGTTTCCTGCTCTGTAATGTGAGCTTTACGCTGGACCAGAGAAAGGAGAGTTTCTTGGTATTTGAGTTCATTCTCAAGCTTCTCTATGATTTCTTTTGCTTCATCTGGGTGGCAGTTTAGAGCTCTTTGGAGAGTGAAAATCTTTGCCTCAAGAGGCATCTTTGCAAAGACAGAAAAGTAGTTTTTAGGTTTCATCTATCACCTCAAATAGTGTTCTGTAATGTCAGCCCTTTCATGGCCAAGCAAGTTTGAGACAATCTGCAAAGCCTGTTCATAGGTTTTACCGTGATCCCTCTGTAACTCCATAAACTTCTCTTGTGCGAAATTCCAGCGTAAGCCGTGAGAGCCTGTATATTCCTGATTTGAGGTTTGGGCGGCTTCCTTTAGGGCGTTTCTGTAGGCATCCATATTGAATTTATACTTACCGTCTGATTTATCGGCTTTATCTAAGAGAGATTGCAAGGCTTGGTAGGTTTCTTTTGAGAGAGGGACTTCTCTATCCTTACCACCTTTGCCTGAGATTACCTGAAAAGTGTTGTTTTCTTTGAAATTCTTTTCTGAAAGGTGGTTTAGTTCCGATATTCTAAAACCGCCCTCGTATTGGGCTTGAGCAATTACATGGTATTCTGGGTTTTGGATTGAATTTATGAGGGCTTGAGGGTTTTCGTAGGCACGGGTTACTTGTGTTCTTTCAAGCACTTCTCTTGCTTGCTCTCTCACAGAAGACAAATCAAAGTGATACTCTTTGCCTGTATCGTGAGTTTCGGCATATTTGTTTAGTGCTATTTCTAACTTCTCTAAAGCTGCAGAATACTTCTGAAAGGTGCTGTATTTGATACCGTCTGCGATTTTGCTCTCAAGATAAGCCCGTATATGCTCGCCTTGAAGTTTTTCAATATCCTTTACATTAAACTGCTCTTTTGCATATCTAAAGGCTTCCTTTGATATATCACGGTATTGATCAGCTGTTTTATAACTATATATGCCTATATTTTTGCTGATTTCATGCCAAGTCTTTGCACCCTGCTCCCTTGCAAGTTCCTTTGCCTCATGCTTACTCTCACCAAAGCGTATAATTTCCTTAAATACCTCGTGCACTTGATAAACTACAGAACCCCTCATTATACTCCCTTCAAACCCATGCGTTTTCTTAACCGTGACGCTACACGGATCTTGGATTACGCCCCAAGATTTGGCGCCGTTTTTTTTTGGTTGCAAGAGTGCGGCTCTCTTGCCTTGCAGATTTCTGCTGCAAGTCAGGCTGTTCTTGTTTTTTGGCTGAGTCCTTACAGCCCGGACTCGTGCTACCGCTGTTGTTACCGTTGTTTTGTCCGCTTGCAGGGGTTTAGTCAAGACTGTCTGCAAGACCGGTGTGTGTTCCGTTGTCTCTACTGCTGCCAATCCTACAGAATGCGTTTTGCCAGTTTTTTTGGTTTAGTTTCCAAATCCATTCCCACTCCTGCCTTTTGATCCGGAGAGGCTCAACTCCGCACGCCTCTGTTTGTTTTCACTTATACTGCCAACAAACAGAGAAAAAGGCAGTAGCCTACACAGGCACAACAACGACAAGAACAAGAAGAACAAATCCTACATTTAGGATAATGCTATTATGCAAGAAAATCAAGTTTTTTCTTAATTATTACCCCGCTTTATTGTTGTCAATAAAGCGGGGTGTAAAGAACAGTAAATAAGTAAAGAAAAAAGAAAAACGGCAAGTGTTAAGGTTTATTTTTTGTATATATAATAAACAAAGTTTTCTTAACACTTACCTATTGCGCCTTTGGCGTTGTTTTGCTTTTGTTTTAAAGACCGGTAGCAATACCCTGACAAGCAGGGTATTGACCTCTTGCTTCGAAGACCGCAAAACCAGCAACCTTCACTTCGCCCTCTTGGCGGAACGATACCCCCTACCGCTTTCGCTACACGGGGGTATCGCCGCAGAGGGCTTCGCTTGGTTGCAAGAAAGCGGTTACCTCCCCCCAACCGGAAAAAAACATAACCGCCATCGCCGTTTACCCTGTCAAGCCCAAGCCTGCTACCGCAGGTGCACTTCGTGCAGGCTTGACAGCACGGCTCGGCGGTTTTTCCAACAATTACGGTTGGGGAAAAAATGGTTATTTTTAAATTGGGTAAATTGGGCAGAATTAGCCCCGTAGAGCGCAAGTTTGAGTTAAATCGATGAATTAATCGAATCTGTAAAAGTTGGGGGCTTAAAACGCAAAAATGAGGCCTTTGGGGGCGTTTTGAGGAGTGGGTAGAAGTTTTTAAGTGTTTTTGTTGTTTGAGTGAGTCTGTAGTATTGAGAGGGTTTATATCTTTTTGCGATAGCGGTGTGAAGACTATTTTTCAATTAATTATAAAGGTTTTTGGATTGTTAGAAGCGGGATTTTCCCTCGGGGGGGGGCGTGTTATATCTTTCTTGATGTTCTCAAGAATCAAAAAAAGAAAAAAGAAAAAAACAACAACTACTGACTGACGATAGCTATACTGCCTTTGTGTTTTTGGTGGGAAGCCGGTAGGTTGATGGGAACCCGGGTTGTTGTTTTATATATTTTAAGAGTTTTAAGAGTTTTAAGAGTTGAAAAAGGTTGTTTTGACACCGATTACGGAGAGATAATACGAGGTTTTTAATACCTTAATACGAGGTTTTTAATACCTTAATACGAGGTTTTTAATACCTTAATACGAGGTTTTTAATACCTTAATACGAGGTAGAAGTTGACAAGTCTCGTATTATAGATATAATTGTTTAATAACTTGCAGAGGAGGTAATTTTGTGAGCATTCTTACTAAATCTATGAAAAAGAATGCAGTTATATTGCAGAAACCAAGCGGGATAATAGCTATAAGGGTTGATTTAAATACTATACAGAGAAAATTCTATAATGCACTGCTTTATACTGCAAAGCAAGACCTTAAAAAAGATATTAATAAAAATGAATTTACTGTTACTCTAACCGATTTAAAAACAATGCTAAGAAAAGATGGAGAAGCAGATAAAAATAACAGTTATTACATAGCAAAACTAAAAGAATTAAAAAGAAAAGATGCAGAATACAATATACTTGGCAAGGATCAAAACGATTGGGATATAGAAGGAATTGTTAGTCTTGTTTCTGACTTAAGAATAAAAAAACACAAGAAAACCGATCGAGTTGTAATTACTTTTGAACTTGCAAATATAATCAAGAGAGCCTTAATTGACCCTGAAGGTATATATGCAAACATAAACCTTGTTATTGTTGCAGGTTTAAAATCAAGATATGCAATAATCCTTTATGAACTGATAAAAGATTACGAAAAGGTACAAATCCCAGAGATGACTATAGAAGATTTTAGAAAGTTGTTTAATGTGGAAAATAAATATCCAAAAATGCCTGATTTAAAAAGATGGGTTCTTGAGCCTGCTATAAGAGAACTTAATGAAAATGAAAATGTTGATTTTTTAGTGTCTTATGAATTGAAAAAGACAGGTAAAACATACACGCATATCAAGTTTTATGTAAAACCCAAGCCTAAAAAAGTAAAACTTGAGCAGCAAGCTAAAAAGGTGATTGAACTTGAAGTTAAAGAGAATGACGAAGCTAAAAAGCTATTAGCTTTGATACCGAGTGAGTATAGAAGGAGAAATAATATTGTGTCTCTTGTGCTTGGTAGCTTAAAAGAGAACGGCAAAGAGTACATAAAGGCTCAAATAGAGTATGCTGTAAATAAACTAAAAGCTGGGAAGATAAAAAGTTTTTCTGCCTATTTAAAAAATGCAATTGAAAAAGACTATGCTGGCTATGAGGAAGTAGATATAGACTTTGTAACACCTGAAGATGCGGTGGGATATAGGGGTTACATAACATACGAGGGTAAAGAGAGATATATTGAGATTGCACACATTGAGATAGAAGAACCTGAGGAGCAGGGTATAGGATACGATAGAGAAAGAAAATATCTTGTGAGACTTGATGACGTAGAAACAGGCGAGCTGGTTACTTGGTGGAGAGTTTCTGAAAAAAAATTACTTGAGTTTGCAAAACGAAATGTTGAGAGGAGAAAAACAAGGAAAGAAATGTGAAATTTCTTTTTTTAAAAGTATTATGAATATGTTTAACAGGACGTTAATACTATGTTAAAATATGTTAACATCTTAAAACATTGAGTTAACTGAGTGTAAAAGTGTCTAAACTAAAAGGTTTTCGTATAACAGATGAAAATTTGGAGAAAATGAAAGAGTTGCTAAAAATTTACAAAGTAAAATCCGAGGCTCAATTGATAAATTTGATAATAGAAGATATATATGAGTTAAAAAAAAGCAAGGCTCTAATACCATTTGAGGAGTATGAAAAAAGAGATCTTCAGTTACAGAAAGCTTTATTTGAGATTGGTAAATTACAAGGAATTTTGCAGGAAAAAGAGAAACGGTTGGAGGAATTACAGGAAAGAATAAAACAAGAAGAGAGTGAGAAAAAAAATAAAAGTTTCTGGGCTAAATTATTTGGAAGATGAGAGGTGTAATATGAAGAACGAATTTACTGCTATAGTGAGACCTGCTCCAGAGGGTGGTTATTGGGCTACTTGCCTTGAAGTGCCTGGTGCAAATGGGCAGGGTGAGACTATAGAGGAGACTATAGAGAATCTAAAAGAGGCTATTAAGCTTATTTTAGAGGACAGAAAAGAAGAAATGATGTCCAATTTATCGGAAGATACTATAATGGCAAAGGTAGTAGTTGGGTGAAAAGAAAGGAACTTGAGAAAAGATTAAGGCTTGCTGGTTGCCGCTTAAAAAGGGAAGGTAGATCTCATTCTCTTTGGATAAATCCTAAAACTGGAGCCGTAGAAGCCATACCACGCCATACAGAGATAAAAGAACCTCTCGCAAAAAAGATATTAAGAAACCTCGGAGCTGAGTAAAAACGGGAAACTCGACTTTCTGATTAAATAGGCTTTGGATGAGAAAAAACAAAGGCTTTTAGGAGATTTGTGAGACATAGAAAGTTAAAATTTGAGGAAAATATTAGAAAAGACAACCAAGAACGCGAGGGGGCGTAAGATGAGGTATAAAGTCAATATTAAAAAAACAGACCAAGGCTATTCCGTATGGGTTCCGAGTTTACCTGGCTGCTGGTCTCAGGGTAAAACAGAGGAAGAAGCCATTGAAAACATCAAAGATGCCATAAAGGTTTACTTGGAAACAGTGGGAGAGTTGAGTAAACAGGAAGAATCTAGCTATGTAGAGGTGGCAAGTGCCTAAACTGCCCGGTATAAAAATCATAAAGAAGTAGTTAGAGTGTTTAAAAAAGCTGGTTTTAGAGTTGTGAGATCGTCCCGATCCCGCCCCATATTTTGTGTCAAAATATGGGGCGGGATCTCACAGAAAATGGGAAAGGGTCTTACTCTCCTACCCTGAGCTTTGTTAGTACACTATCAAAATCCGAATCAAATTCTTCAGGGAATACTTTGTAGCTTATGGATAATTTAAGTTTAGTGTTGATTGTCTTCGCAAGTTCCTGTGGCAATTTATCAAGGGTCTTTTTAATCTTTCCCAATTCTCCAGTATTTTCTATCTCGATAAGAATTAAAAAAGCGTCATCGAAGGCATAAGAAATAAATTCTGTGTATATTCTCTTTTTGATTAACGTTTCTTTTAATGACTTTGACAAATCAGAAATTATAAAATCTGCTTCTTTAAAAGAAGATTTCACCAATATATTGTGATTGTTTATCTTTAGTAAAGCTATGATGAATGGCTTTTTATCCAACATTAAATCTACGGATTTATTTGTTATGGTTTTTCTCCTCTTTAATCCGGTTTTAAAATCTGTCTCAAACAATTCTTTTCTAATCCTATCAACTTTGGTTATATATGGCTTTTCTTCATTGTTTTCTTCTGATAAGAATGCCTCTATTAATTTATCCTTCACCTTATTTACAATACTCTGATCCAGTTCATCTTTTTCTATTATCCTCAAAGCTTCTTCTGGGTTTAGTTGCTCTCTATAAACTCTTTTCGACGTTAAAGCATCAAAAACGTCGGCAATAGCAAGTATTCTTGCCTCTATTTCTATCTCATCGCACTTTAATCCATCAGGATAGCCGCTACCGTCACATCTTTCATGGTGATGTCTTATATACTTTGCCATCTTTTTGAATCTCGATATTTTAGACACAATCTCAAAAGAAAAGACAGAGTGATATTTTATTATTTCATATTCGTAAGTTGTTAGTTTATCTGGTTTCAAAAGGATTATGTCTGGTATGCCTATTTTCCCAATGTCGTGCAGCAAGCCCGCCCTGTATACCTCTTCCTGTTTCTCTTCATCAAAACCAAATGTTTCAGCTATCACTTTTGAATAATACGCCACTCTTTGGGAGTGTCCTTGGGTATAGGTGTCTCTTACTTCTACAGCATTTATCAAAGCAACAATAAACTCCTCTTCATACCGTTTAAATATATCTATAGTTCTATTTATATCTTCCGCAAACTCTTTGATTTCCTTTAATTTATACCTATCTACATCTATTTTCTTGTTTCTATCTAATGATTTTTTAAATTGTTTCATTATTTTCTCTTTTTTGTAATCAAGTATTCCGGTAAAGCCTAAGAAAGTAAAAATGATTATAATAAACACTAAAGCGACAAGCATGTAGAGTGTCCTGATGATCACATATAGGTAATAATGAATTTTTCCACTTATGTTGGCTATTATGACATCCACATAATTGTTGCAAAACCCTTCACACACAATCCACTTCCAAGGCTTATAATAGCCTATATAAATGGTTTGTTTTGTTTTTTTGCCGGTTTTTAGCCCATACCATGTGTAAGTTATAAATCCACCCCCTCTTTTGTAGGCTTGAATTTCTTTTTTAAATATCTCTTTCATTTTATTGTATGTGTTTTTCTTAATATGCCATAATTTAGTGCCATTATCTATTATCTTATTGTTTAAAATCAAGACTTCCCCATTTATTTTGTTGATAAACATATATTTGTTTTTATTTGAAACCATATTGAAATGCTCTATATGACGCAGAACTTCCTTTTTTATCTCTCTCGCAATTCTGTATTGAGATTCAAAAACAAAGATGCATCTATCTATAGCCTTAGAACAAAGGAGAAATCCTTCTACCTTATTCCAATTTTTTAATTTTCCTTTTATTTCTATGGGCATATCTTGTGGAAATTTAGAGTTATAAAACTTATTTTTAGTATGAGCTGCTTTTTCTAATAACTTAAGAAAACTTTCGTAATTTTTAAAGAAAAGCACATGGTATTTACCGTTGTGCAAAAAAATGTATTTAAGAAAAAGCTCTATATCATCACTTCTGTTTTGTATCTTAGAGTATTCCGATAGCTTTAAATAGACTTTATAGACCTTTTTAAGGGTGGAATTTAGATTATCCGCGATTCTTACTTTTTCTTCGCTTCTATATGAATCTATAGAGTTTATAATTTTTAAAACATCATTTTTTACCTCCTTTTTTTTAGATTCTATGTAGGTTTTTCTAAAGGACTTTATATTTCTCTCTATAACCTTATTCGAGTAATATCTGATAAGCACAAAGAAGACAAATAATGCTAACAAGCTTATAAATATTAAGAACACAATGTACACTACAGATAAAGAGATCGACTTGCTTTTTAATTGCAAGTGATTTTTCGGCAATGTCAACTTTTTTGTGTCACCCCTCTTCCTGTTTGGTTCACTTAGTTTCCCCATCCTACCCAAAGGCCTCCATCAGGTATTCTGAGTATCTGAGCTTTCTTGATGAATACTTCTCATCCTTGTCTTTAAAGAAAAGGTAAAGGAACTTTTCAGCACTATCTTCAGAATGGAGATAGCCCCTAATCCTTAAGGAATCCTTTAGTTCCTTGAAACACCTCTCCATCCAGTTTGTTGTTGAAAAGTAGACCTTTATCTTTTCATTGAGGTTTGAGAAGTATGTGTAGTTCTTGACTTTACTTTTCAAGCTGTTTAGGGATTTATAGAGCCTGCTCCATTTGTCGATGAACTCATTCATCAAGAGTTCTGCCTCCTCTTGGGTTTTAGCCTCCATTATCTGGTTTAGCTCTTTCAGCATCTCATCCCAGTGTCTTTTTCTCACCTTGCTTTTTATGTTCTTCTTCAGATGAAACCAGCATAGCTGATGCTTTGCTTTGGGGAATGCCTCTTCTATTGATCTTGAGAGCCCTTTTAGATCATCGCTGATTATCATTCTTACATTCTTCAGTCCCCTTGATTTTAGGTCCTCAAATATCTCCCTCCACATCTGTGTATTCTCATTGCCTCCAGGTAGGAAATATGCAAGTATGTTTCTTCTGCCGTCGTATCTCAATCCCAAAACAGCATAAACTGCCTCTTTTTCTACACTGTCCCTCTTCAGAGGCAGGTATGTTGCATCTATGTAGAGGATTGGATACTCATCATCTAACCTTCTGTTTTTGAACTCCTCTATGACCTCTTTTGGTATATCGGAAATATAGCTTGCAAACTGGGATGATATGGAACATCCAATAAGATTTTCTAAAACCTTGCCTGCCTTCCTTGATGAGACTCCAGATACGAACATTGCCCTTATTATGTCATCAAGGAGAAACATCACTCTCTTTCTCTCGGGTAAGACCTCGCTTTTGAACTTGCCGTCTCTTGTTCTGGGGATGGAAAGCTCCATCTGGCCTAATATTGTTTTTGGTGACCTTGTGTAATATCCATTTGCCCTTGTTGATTTGTTCTCTTCCAGATATCTGTTCCTCTCCTCTTTCATGATCCTTTCAATCATTGACTTGAATTCTTCCTTCAATTGTGTAAAAATCAAATCATACATGTGTTTTTCCTCCTTTGAAGGGTTAGTTGTCAAAGAGGGGTTATAACACATAACCCCTCTCCCTTCAAAGGGTGACACAAGTAATTTTACACTGCCGATTTTTCCTTTGTTTAGCATTTTTACTTTAATTGGTTTTGAGATTTTTCTATAACCAACTACTTGAACTCGCTCAACATGTCCGATACGTTCTGTGCTGTATCTTTTAGTTCAACGGATAGCGAAGCTATAGATTCTACTGCCTTTGCGTTTTCTTTTATCGCCTCTGTGATTTCTGTAATTTGTGAGTCTATCTCTGCCATTGTTGCAGAAATTTCTTCTGTAGCAGCACTTGTGGAATGGATTTCATCTATTGTTTTATTTGTTCTTTCTACAACTTCGTTTACATGCTCTCTATTTTTCTCTATAGATTCAGCTTCTGAAAGTATGCTTTCCTTTGTTTTTCTTGTTTGCTCTATCGCTTTTCCCACATCCTGCTGCATCTTTGTAATTGTCGTTCTAATTTCTTCTGTTGAATTCTGTGTTTTCTCTGCCAGCTTTCTAACTTCGTCTGCAACAACTGCAAAGCCTCTTCCTGCTTCACCAGCACGCGCTGCCTCAATTGCAGCATTTAGTGCGAGCAAGTTTGTTTGGTCTGCTATCTCACTAATAACATTGACGATTTTACCTATCTCCTGCGATGACTCACCTACTATGTTGATTTGTTCTGTTGTTTTTTCAGCTAACTTTGCATTTACATCCATCATCCGGAGTTTTTCTTCCATGTCTTTGATTAACTCTTTGTTTATTTCCCCTATTCCTTCAGCTAAAGATGTTATATTTTCTGTAGATTTTGCTATGCTTTCAACGGCTTGTACAGCATCATTTATTGCGTTCTTTATTTCTTCCATACCTTTAGAAGTTTCTTCATTTGCAGCAGATATTTGAGTGGCTGTTGATGATAGGTTGGATGAACTTTTCAGCATTGCATCAGATGCAGATTTTGTTTCGTTTACCATGGTTTGCAGGTTTTCAACCATTAAATTGATATGTTTTTTAAGATTACCTATTTCATTGTTTGTGTATACATCAAACCTTGCACTTAAATCGCCGTCGCCGATTTTATCAAGCACTTTGCCAACACCGTTTAAAGGATGTATGAGATATTTCGAAAAGACTATAAAACCCAACACTATTATTATTGCTATGGAGGCGTATATTATAAACATAATCTCATTATGTCTATTGAGATCCATATAAACGTTAGCAATTGAATTTCTAATGAGTTTAATTCTATTGTTTAGAATGGAATCTATCTTTTCATCTATAGATTGTGTAAGTTTGTCAAATTTCCGAAATTGATTATAACTTATCTCACTGGAATTGAGATTTATTTGTCCCAAAGCAACTTTTAACTGGTTGTCTATTGCTGATTTTAGACTAAGTAACCTTTCTTTCTCATTTTGGCTTATATTCGTTTTGTTCGCACTTTTATTTATAAGAGCATTCACCTTCTTGAAGTAATTCTTTGCCATATTAAACATGTCTCCATCTTTTAGGAAGTAGGCTTTGAGAAGATACTTTTCTCCTGTTGCATAGTTTTCCCGTATTTTGTTGTATAGGCTAACTTGATTTAAATCCCTTGTGTATATGATCATGGTTTTGTGCTTAACGTTACTACTCGAGGATATAGTAGCATAAAATCCTACTATTAAGCCTATAACAATAAGAACAAAGAATATAGCAATCATCTTCTTAACCGATATATTGCCCATAACCTTCCTCCTCAGTAAAAATTTTTATTTGCCAAAAAGGCGAAAAAAAAAAAAATACTTTACATAAGTTAATACTTAACTTATCATGAGAATATTCATTTATTTTTTACAATTTGTCAATTAAATATACTATAAAGTAGTAAATATATTCGTATAGTGAATTACTCTCTTTTAGTGAATTACTCTCTTTCTATTCAGCTCTTACACAAAATTGGGGACGGTCTCAAGGTTTAATCTTTTTCTTTCCTTCTTTAGTTTTACAAATCTCTCTTTCTTCAGAAAAAAAGTCTCTATTCTCTCCAATAAACCAATCTAATACCTGGTATTCAGTATCTTTTTCTTCAAAGAATCTATCATCAAAAAAATCTATCATAGTAGGTAAATTAGCCATTTCCTTGCTGGCACCTGCACCTAAAAAGAATACCCGTATGACTGCCTCCTTTCAAAAAATACTCCAATTTAACTTTCAGCAGCCTTCTCCTCTAAAACAGCCCTTGCTTCCCTTAGTATTTCTTTTGCCTGCCTCAGGTTTCAAGCTTCGTTATTATTTCAGGCTCCTCTTTTGTTAAACCTGCTGCGTGTAGTTTTGCGTGTAGTTGCACCTAATGTCCGGCAGGTATCTGAAGTCCTTGCAAGAAGATTTGAGCGAAGTGCAATAAAGTCTTGTGCCAGCCTGTTAAGTAATCGAAGCCGTGAGGCTAAGTCAAAGAAACAAAATGACCATAGACTCATGAATGAAGCCTCCGTTCTATTATTGAGAAATATCATTTTCTCTCCCAAGTTGGCGTTATTTTTATCTTGGTCTTCTTACCATCCATTATCAGAATACCTTCTCCAGTTTTAAGTTTAGTCAATGACTCCACATTAGTACTAAAGAATTTACTATTTTTCCCCGCTTCTTGTTTGTTTTCTGTTTTCATACATATTTTTAATGCAACGTTAGATAAAATTTCATTATTGAAATGATCGATTGTCTGGGACGCGAGTATTAAACCTACACCGAATTTTCTCATTTCTGTTGCATATTTGTTCAAAACCGCCTTGACCTCTGCTTTACTTCCTTGTTTTTCCAAGACCAACATCTTTGCTTCATCAACAATCACAAATATTCTAAATCTTTCTTTGTCTTCAATGTCTCCACGAGGTATTTCGCCTAATGTTTGCAATGAATAATAAACTTTTCTTAGTAGAAGATCAGCATAAAGAACTCGCAAGGATTCAGGAAGTCTTCTTAACTGTATGTGGGTGATTTTTGGTTTTTTAATAATATCTTCAATTGAAATTTTATTTTTTGCCGAGAACAATTTGAAGTCAAAAAGACTGCTCAAATATGCTTTAATATTGTCTTTATTATTCTTTATTTCATTTTCAATTCGTTCAAAGGGCAGTTCTTTAGACCATGTTTTGGGATTATTGGTAATTCCCAATTTTTCGTATGTCATCATAATTATGTCTTTCAACCTCTCCTTTTGCTGGGGCCCTATGGTTGGAAAATTAATTGAGAGTGCTTCAATAAAATCATAAGTTGCACGCAAAGGTGTTATTTCTTCAAAGGCCTGATTTAATTCAAACGGATTAAAATAATAATCCCCATTTTCTTTGATTTCATACGTATGTACTTCACAGTTTGATGGTGCCATATCGCCGTGAAAATCTATCATTAAAACAGGAAATGAAAGTTTATTTAATTCTGATGCAATACATCTGATTGTTTCCGTTTTTCCCGCCCCAGAACCACCAACAATTATAAAATGACCGTTATTCAATTCTCCAGGTATCCAAAAAATATCGCCTTTGTTTTCTCCTTTACCAAAATACACTTTAAGTTGACGTGATGTAGTTGGAGGAGGTTGTGGCGATTCTATCTCTTTTTCTACGGAAATTTTTTGAGGTTTTTCCATCTTTTTAGGCGATACGTATGTCTCTGGTGGCGGGTTTGCTCCTCTTCTTATAACTGTATATTTCTGTTCCAACTTACGAACAAATTCTTCATATAATTTAGGTTTGTTGTCTATGTTTGTAACTCTCTCAAAGATTTTATCTTTTGTAGCGTCTAAAATGATCCAATCAGAATAACTAAAATAGCTTCTGTATATATTATATAATTGAGGAATTCCCATTATCGTAGGAAGAATGACAACATACTTTCCTGAGTCTCTTAACATATCAATCTGTTTTCCTGTTAGCCAAGGGGTATGAATTACTCTGATATCTTTTTCAGATAACTGACGATTCATTAAATAAACATCCCAGACTTTCACCGCCTTAAATGGTTCTTTCTCCTCAAACGATACATCTGGATAATGTCTCTCAATTAACAGATTAAGTATCCTTGTTATATCGTTTATCATCTTTAGTTCAACGTCTTTTTTCTCAAAGAAATATTCCTTTAATTGTTTATATATCCTCAAATTTAAGGCTAAAACATCGTCTTTTTGTCCAACAACCGATGGAACAGGAATAATTTTTCCGGTCATTTCCTGCTTTTTAATCCATCCATTTTCTAGAAGTTCCTCAAGAGCAATCAAAGCTTCCACTCGCTTTTTTTCAAAAAGGGCGTCTATAAATTTCCTAAAATCTGGTGGTTCGGGCAATGAGATATAATCATCTATATTTTCAGCTATCGATGTAAGATAATGTGGAAATGTTAGATGATTTTCCTTTTTTTCATACCCATATCTACTTTTTGAGCCAACCCATTCGAGTCTGTTTAGAAAGCCAAGTTTGATCAGTAAGGAATCGACCTCCTGAATTGTTGCATCAATATTGAAAGTTGCATTTAAGAGAGCCTCAAATCTTTTAGATACTTCATAATCATAACTATCATAATCATGATTTATCCTACTTGTCCAAACCCAATAATTATCCTTGACTTTACAAAAAAGCCAAACTATGTATTTTTCGTTGTCCGATGCAGACTTTAGTCTTTTTACAACTTCATTTTTCAAAATATCGTTTTCGTCGAAATATTTCTTTATCTCATTTTCTACATCGAGAAAGCCGCTTGAAAAATCTAACCCTATAGACTTTATTTCTTTCTTCAATTTTTCATAAATTTCTTCGACCTCTTTTTCTCCCAGACCGTATCTAAGTTTCAAGTTTGTCTTTATTAATCCATGATTGGGTGGAAAACCATTCCTAACTGCGGTAATACCTGTAGGTGCCGTAGCCCATTGATATATGGCGTCCAACATGATTGGATCATCTTTAAATTTATCCATTAGATACTCAACTTTTCTCTCTATTTTACTAATAACCTCCCTAACTACAGGGATTATTTCCTCAGGTATCCAATGGTCATGGTATTTATTTGATCTGTATTCGTGTACTATTCCGGATTTCTCTAATTTTTGCATTGCTTTCCAACTTATTGATTTTCCACTGATTTCCTGTATTCTTTCGGCAAACTCAAAATAGTTTTCCTTTGTTTGCTTTCCGATTTCTAGTAGTGCCTTTAAAATAGCGTAAGCATTAGTACCTTCTTCTAAAATTTTCGCAATTTCTTTTCTTACTATTTCCCAACCATCCCCTTGTTTTATCTTGCCGTCTTTTACAATCCAAAATTTACCAAAGAAGCTTATAGATTTACTATATTCATCCGTAAATTTATTCCATATCTCGATTAGATCTTCCGGCTTAAGTAGCTTTGCTGCTTCATCCACTGTTATTTTCTCGTCCCAGCCCATATACTCAATAATTTTTTTTCTTGCTTCACTCCACTGATGATCAAACCAAAAATATCGTTTAAGAATGATTTTTAAGTCGTCTTTTTCAGACCACTCCACTTTCTATCCTCCTATTTTAGTATGTTTCTAATATGCTGCTCCATAAAAGCAGTATATTAATTAATAACTGACCTTACGCACCCTTCAGTTTCTGCAGTTCTTCAAAGGCAATCTGATTGGCTCTAAAGAGCAACTTAGCCCTGAGTGCAAAATGGTTCAAATGATGTTTGATTTTTAG
>Ga0256829_1001826_pt1 | contig 16758 bp, 15 predicted proteins | sample 131447metaG_FD_185979 | JGI IMG/M metagenome (GOLD analysis project Ga0256829, IMG submission 185979) | Hydrothermal vent microbial communities from Lau Basin, Pacific Ocean - 131-447 | ecosystem: Environmental > Aquatic > Marine > Hydrothermal vents | place: Pacific Ocean: Lau Basin | collected...
TGTAGCTTAAATAAAGAAGATGTTACACAAAATTAGAATTATTTTTTGCGTAGCTACAATTCGTCATAAAAAAATAACAGTTCGGTATTTCAATTTTTAAAAACCTAAACTCTTAATAGATATTTGCCTTGTAATTAAAACACAAACCATGTTTAAACTCGTATTAATAATTGTAATGGCTGTAACAGGACAAGTAAAAGGTCTAGACAAACCTTTAGTAGCAAAAGCAGATAAAACACCTATTTTTACTACCTTTAATCCATATCAAAACACTAATTTGTATAGCAAAAATAAGTGCTTATTAACTTTAGAAACTAACAAAAAATAAGATGATTAAATTTTTAAAAGAAACCGCTAAAGCCTTTTCAATTGGTGTTCTAGTCTTTTTAATTAGAGGCATATTTAATTTGGCTAATGATAATACATTAGATTTTAACCAAGATTTAGCTTTAGATTTTTTTTATAATCAATTATTTGCAGTGTCATTATACTTAGCCAACGCTTATTTTGTAACGTACATGATGAATAAGTATAAGCAAGACTTATTTAAACTTAATCGTCTTTTAGTTGCTTTATTGTCTTCAGTATTTATATCATTAGCAACCATTTTTATACTTAGATTTTTAATAATAGTTTATGGGTATAACCAAGACGCTACATCGTTTTTACAAAACGAGAAAGTAGTTTTTTATTGGATGTCTTTAACTATATCTGTAGTCATAACAGCTATATTTTATACGGTTTACTATATAAAATCTAAACAAGAAACTAAGGTAAAAGAGCAAAAAGTAATTGCAGGAACAGCAAGTGCTAAGTTTGATGCTTTAAAAAATCAATTAGATCCACATTTTTTATTTAATAGCTTAAATGTATTAACCAGTTTAATTGAAGAGAATCCAGACAAAGCACAGCAATTTACAACCAGTTTATCAAAAGTATATAGATATGTATTAGAGCAGAAAAATAAAGAATTAGTGACAGTAGACGAAGAGCTAAAGTTTGCAAAAACCTACATGTCTTTATTAAAAAACAGATTTGAAGATAGTATAATTTTTGAAATCCCAGAACAAGCACAAAATCCAGAAAGTAAAGTTGTACCACTTTCATTACAATTACTATTAGAAAATGCTGTAAAACATAATGTAGTAACAAGTAGTAAACCGTTACACATTAAAATATTTGAAAGCAGAGGAAATTTAGTTGTAGAAAATAATCTGCAACCCAAAAAAATATTGAAAAAGAGTAGTGGTGTTGGATTAGCAAACATTAGACAACGCTACCAATTATTAACAAATAAAAAAGTAATCATCAATCAAGAAGCAAACAGTTTTGCAGTTGCATTACCAATGCTTACAAAACAAGTATCAGTTATGAGACAACAACAATTATCACAATCAAAAATGCTTGACAGTTATGCACGAGCAAGACAACACGTAGAAGAACTAAAAGGGTTTTATTTTAGCCTAGCAGCTTACTGTATTGTTATACCAAGTTTATACTTTATTTGGTACAAATTTACACCATTTGCAATTCAATGGTTTTGGTTTCCTATGATAGGTTGGGGATTTGGACTAACAGCACAAGCCTTTAGAGTATTTGTAAATAACGGCAAATTTGGACGCAGCTGGGAACAAAGAAAAATAGACCAATTTATGAGAGAAGAAGAACAAGAAAAACGTTGGAATTAATAAAAAAAAACATTAAAAATCATGAGAAATACAGATATACAACCTTACGAAGATAATTTTTCTAGAAAAGAATTTTTAAAAGAAGAAGCCTACCAAAGAGCTAAAGAAAAAGTAAAGAAAATAGTAGGATTTTATTGGCATTTAGCGGTATACATCGTAGTAAACATATTCATTATTTTAGCAATTGTATTAAATGGCGGATCCTTATGGCATTTTGGTACGTTATCAACACCATTATTTTGGGGAATAGGTTTATTTTTTCATTTCCTAGGAGTTTTTGGACCTAGAGTATTTTTTGGAAAAGATTGGGAACAAAGAAAAATTAAAGAGTTTATGGATAAAGAAGAGTCTATGTGGGAATAGTTCTTTTTCAGTAAGCAGTAAGCAGTTTATTACTTCTGATGCCAATAATCAACCATTCATAAAAAAATAAAAATGAAAGTTATAATTATAGAAGACGAAAAACCATCAGCAAGACGATTGCAACGTATGCTAGCCAACCTAAATGTAGAAGCTACAACGCTTTTACATTCTGTAGAAGAGTCTATTAATTGGTTTAAAAACAATAGACATCCAGATTTAATATTCTTAGACATACAATTAAGTGATGGTTTATCGTTTGAAATTTTTGAAACCATAGAGATCAATTCTGCTATAATATTCACAACTGCTTATGATGAGTACGCATTACAAGCCTTCAAGCTTAACAGTATTGACTATTTACTTAAACCAATTGACGCAGACGATTTAGAACAAGCAGTACAAAAATATAAGTCAAGATTACCACAAAAAACTAATATGTCTTTAGATTTTGAAGACATAAAAAAATTATTAGTCAATCCAATTGACAGAGTATATAAAAAACGTTTTTCTATAAAAGTAGGACAACACATAAAGCTTGTAAATACGGATGAAATAGAATGTTTTTACAGCGAAAATAAAGGCACATACTTACATACTACAGATAACAGAAACTATTTGCTAGAAAACACTTTAGAAGCTTTAGAAGAAGAGATTGATCCAACACAGTTTTTTAGAGTAAATCGTAAATTTTATGTAAACATAGAAGCTATTAAAGACATTATAAGTTATACTAATTCTAGGTTACAAATTAAGTTAAATTCTTACAATGAAAATGATGTAATTGTAGCTAGAGAACGTGTTAAAGATTTTAAGGAATGGTTAGATTAACTATTCCTTTTTTTCTTCTTCAATACGGTTATCATCAAAAGCACTTGGTAATAATTTAGGTATAAACTTAACCACAATTGGTAGTAATAACGCGCCGCCAGGCAATAAAAAGATAGCAAGACTTGGTATAGATTTAAAAATATCTAATAACTGGTCTTGTACTTTTTTTTGTTCTTCTTTAGAAAGGTCTCTTATAGTAGATTGAGATAATAATAGCAGTAACTCTTTACTCTCTTTAAGTTCTTTAGTTAGACGTTTCCCGTTTCTTTTAATTAACTTTAAAACAAAACTTGTAGAGTTATCGTAAAATGTTTTTACTATGTTTTTTGATCCTAAAAGCGGTACTTCTTCTTTAAATTTTTTATAAAAACTTGCTATGCTACTAGATGCTTGGTGTACATGCAGGTTGCTTAAATTTAACTGTTTACCTAAATCAGATAAAAAAAGTTCTTCATCACTATCAATTTTAGCATCTGTCCAAGTTGCCATAGCAGCCATATCTAAACAATATTTTGCAAAAATTTCGGTTTCTACTTTAGCTATTGCTAGATTGTAGTCTAATACTTTTTCATGTTCGTATCTTGCAGATTGCTCAAAAAGATCAATTAAATTTTCATCATAATCTGACTTGTGTTTTTTTGCGTTTAGTGTATTAATAACAATACTTTCTATAATAATTTCATGATCTCTTAAAAAATCATCACTAATACTTTTGTCTTGTAAGTAAACTCTAAAAGCAATAATATCTATAAAAAGTAAGGCGTTGGTTACAAAGTAGTTAAAGCTTTTGTCTATTAGATTGTCATCAATTTGTATACGCTTATTAATAATCCTTTCAACACTATCCTCTTTATCTTTATTTCCAATAAATATATTTAAAAACGAAGATCTTTTTTTGTTTAAAGCATTGTAAAATGCATCAACATCTGTGTAAAAATCATTTTCACTTTCACTATTAATATGAATGATAAGTAATGCAATTACTAAGTTAATTTTGCAAAGTTCTTCACTTTCGTAATCGTTATTTTTGATAAGGTTAGCTACAATATCTACGTTGCTTCCGTAGATAAATCCGCAATGTCTAAACGCTTCGTAATAGTTTTCAAGACTCGTATTTTTTAAGACTATATTAGGGTTTAAGTCTCTTATTAATTTTTTTATCCAACCTGTAGCCGATGGGTTCATGCCTTAAAATAAATAGATGGTAAAGATATATTTTTAATCTGATTTTATCACTTCAAATTTTCTTTAACAAAATTTTAATAAAACCTTAAGTTAAATAATTGCGTAGGTAGTGTTGAGAACCAAAAATAATAATTAACAAAATCTCAGACATTATGAAAAATTTAAAACTAGTATTAGGAGTTAGCATTTTTGCAATTGCAGGCTACTTCTTTTTATCTGCAGACCATATTGATGCGCCTGCAGTATCAGGTGGTACAAGTGATATCACAGATTTTTATGCCTTTCAGGGCGAAGACACAGACAACTTAGTATTTGCAGCAAATGTGCAAGGGTTACTTAGTCCATCAGCATCAGCAAGTGCTACTTTTGATGAAAACGTTATGATAGAATTTAATATTGACAACACAGGAGACAATGTTGAAGACTTAGTAATACAAGCAGTACCAAGAGACGGAAAAATGTACTTTTTTGGACCATTTGCACCGTCTTCAACAGGATTAAATAGTATGATTAATACTTCTGCAGATGTAACAGTTGTAGATATTACTTCTTACGGAAGCAATGCAATTGTCGAAACTAACGGAAACATTAAAGCTTTTGCAGGACCAAGAGACGATCCTTTCTTTATGGATTTTGCGCAATACGGAGAAATTATTGCAGGAAATGCTTCAGGTTTTAACGATCCAGGTACAGATACTTTTGCAGGAACAAATGTAATGTCTGTTGTTATTGAAGTACCAAAATCTTCTATTGGCGGTACAGGAACTATCAATACTTGGGTAGAAACTAAAACTAAACAATAATTAAACTTTTAAATTAAAAATTATGAAATCTATATATAAAATATTTGGCATCGCAGTATTTGCATTAGCTGCTGTTAGTTGTTCTAACGACGATGACTTTACTCAAATACCAACGCAACAAGAACCAGATTTTTCAGGTACGTATGCTCAAAACGATCAAATGGGTAGACCTGCAGTAAATACAGTATTTGTATCATCATCTTCTAAAGATATGTTTAATACAACTATTCCTACAGATCAAAATGCAGCGTTTCAATCTATGTTCGAAACTAACTTAACAGGTTTAAGTCCAGCATATGCGAACCCTGGAGACCAAAATGCATTAGGCTTAGATGCGCCAACATTTACTGGGTTATTAGCTACAGATGTACTTAATGTGTCATTAGATGGTACAACTACTTTCTTTGATGGTACTAATGTATTAACTGGTCGTGCTTTAGCAGACGATGTTATTTCAGTAGAACTACTACTTATCTTTGGTGGTGAAGATGGTACAGAAAACCCTTCGCTTTCAGATGATCATGTAGATGCAAATGATAAGCCGTTTTTAACGTCTTTTCCTTACTTAGCATCTCCTTGGTAGACTATTTTAATTAAGGAGTATTTCCCCAAAGTACTCCTTAGTTTACCTACTTATTACAACAAACAAACTACAAAAAACAAAAACAATGAAAACCAATATTATATTATTACTATTTGCATTTGTCTTGGCAAGTAGTTGTAAAGAAAAACCCAGTAAGATTACTAAAACAGCAGATTACGAAATCTATATAACTAATCCAGACAATACGATATTTAGTAAAATAGAAGAAGACTATAGTTTCTGGAAAAACAAATATAAAGAGACTCCAAACCAATATCCATATCTAGCTAAATTAGCAGCAGCAGAAAGTAAGTTGTTTACAGCTACAGGAAATATAGACTACTTAAAAAAAGCAGAAGAAAATCTTTTAGAGGTAAATAAAATTACCAAATACGACAATGCAGGCTATTTAAGAAGTTTAGCAAGAAATTACATTTCTCAACACAAATTTAAAGAAGCTTTAGACGTATTAAAAAAAGCTGAAATTAATGGAGAAAACCTTGAAGGAACACAAAAAATGCTTTTTGATGTGCACATGGAACTTGGTAATTATGCTCAAGCAAAAGATAATTTAACTAAAGTTAAAGACTTAAACGACTTTGGTTATTTAATTAGATTATCAAAATGGAGTGATCATAAAGGCGACTTGGCTTCAGCAATCAAATATCTAGAAAAAGCACAGACTATTGCAGAATCCTCTCAATTTAACGAAATTAAACAATGGGCATATACTAATCTAGCTGATTTTTATGGTCATGATGGTCAAATAGAAAACTCTTATAATAATTATTTACAAGCATTACAATTAAACCCAGATAATGCTTATGCAAAAAAAGGAATAGCTTGGATTGTTTACGCACATGAAAATAATCCTGAAGAGGCTAAAAGAATCTTAGAAAAGATTGAAAAACAGCATCAATCTCCAGATTACTATCTGTTTAAAGCAGAGTTAGCTGAATTTGAAGGTGATACAATACAAAAAAATAAGTATTTAAAAATTTATTTAGATAGTGTAAACAATCCTAAATACGGAGATATGTATAACGTGCATACTTCTAAATTGTTAGCGGATGTTAATAGCGAAAAAGCTGTAGAGTTAGCCAAAATAGAAGTACAAAATAGACCAACACCTATGTCTTACGATTTATTAGCTTGGAGCTATTTTAAAACTGGTAAAAAAGAAAAAGCTTTAGAAATTATTGATACTTTTGTAGCTAATAAAACCTTTGAACCAGAAGCACAATACCACATGGCAGAAATCTACAAAGCTAACGGAAAAACAGACAAAGTAAAAGCTTTAAAAAAAGAACTACTAGCTAGTAGTTACGAACTTGGACCTGTAACCACAAAACAGGTGTCACAACTATAAACTACCAACAACTAAACTTATGAAAAAATTATTATTACTATTTGTAATGATAGGAACAACTATGTCCTTATCAGCACAAATTAAAGGAACAGTTGTAAGCAACAATCAACCTATTGAAGACGCTTACATTTACAACCAAACTTCAAAAAGTCACTCACATTCAAATCAGTTAGGTCAATTTGAAATTAGTAATACTAACGTTGGTGACGTATTACTAATAGGGCTTTTAGGTTACGAAAAACAAGAAGTAATCTTAACAGATAATTTAATTGCTAATCTAGTTATAGATTTAAAATCAAAAGCGTTTATGTTAGACGAGTTGGTATTATCACAACCAACAGATGTTTTAAGTAGCATTGTTCAAATAGATTTAGAAACCAATCCGATTAATTCTTCTCAAGAAATTTTAAGAAAAGTACCAGGATTAATCATTGGTCAACATGCTGGTGGCGGTAAAGCAGAACAATTATTTTTACGTGGTTTTGATATTGATCATGGTACAGATGTAGCATTATCTGTAGATGGTATGCCAGTAAATATGGTATCTCATGCACACGGACAAGGTTATAGTGATTTACACTTCTTAATACCAGAAACTATTGAGAAAATTAACTTTGGTAAAGGTCCGTATTACTCAGATCACGGAGATTTTAATACTGCTGGTTTTGTAGATTTTAGAACAAAAAGCAGCTTAGATAACAGTACAATTAGCTTTACAGCAGGACAGTTTAACACTTTACGTACTTTAGGTATGTTTAATCTTTTAGAAAACAAAGCATCTCAAAATGCTTATGTAGCATTAGAATATATAGAAACAGATGGACCTTTTGAGTCACCTCAAAATTTTGACAGATTAAACCTTATGGGTAAATATAATGCGTATTTAAACGATAATTCTAAATTAGGATTAACGGTTAGTCATTTTACAAGTAAATGGGACGCATCAGGTCAAATTCCTGTTAGAGAAGTTAACAATGGTAACATTTCTAACTTTGGTGCTATAGATGATACAGAAGGAGGATATACAAGTAGAAGCAATGCCAATGTACAGTTTAGCACCATTTTAGATAATGATATTGCTATGCAAAGTAATGTGTTTTACTCTAAATATAATTTTGAATTATACTCAAACTTTACCTTCTTTTTAGAAGATCCTGTTAACGGTGATCAAATTAAACAAAAAGAAAATCGTGATATTTTTGGATTAAACACGCAATTTAACAAAGCTGTAAATTATAATTCTTTTGATATAAATTATACAGCTGGTTTAGGATTACGTTTTGACGATATTAAAGATATAGAGCTATCACACACATTAAATAGAAAGACAACTTTAGATTACATCCAATTAGGAGATGTGTATCAACGTAATATGAATGCTTTTGTTAATGCCGAAATTGACTTAGGAAAATTTAGCATCACTCCAGGATTAAGGTTAGAGTATTTCAACTTTCAATATAATAATAGGTTAAGTGAAACTTACGATTTACAAACCAATACAGAAGTAGCTGTATTGCCTAAACTTAATTTTCAATTTAATCAAAACGAAAATTTACAATGGTTTTTAAAATCAGGAATAGGATTCCATTCTAACGACGCCAGAATTGTATTAAATAACGAAGTAGATAAAGCGTTACCAAAAGCGTATGGTGTAGATTTTGGAAACATCTGGAAACCAACACAAAAAATTGTAATTAATACAACATTATGGTACTTGTTTTCTGAAGAAGAATTTGTTTATGTAGGTGACGCCGGAATTGTAGAACCAAGTGGAGAATCTGAACGTTACGGATTAGATTTAGGTGTAAGATTTCAGTTAAACGATTATTTCTATTTTAATACAGATGCAACGTTTACAAAAGCGAGAAGTCTAGAAGCTGAAGATGGCGAAGATTACATACCATTAGCGCCAGATTTTACTTTAGTCGGAGGATTATCGGTTAAAGATTTTTATAACTTTTCAGGAGCAATTAACTACAGATATATTGATGATAGACCTGCAAACGAAGATAACAGTATAGCAGCAGAAGGATATTTTGTAACCGATTTTAACTTAAACTATAGCTTTAATAAACACTGGAAATTAGGTGTTATTATTGAAAATGTATTTGATACAGACTGGAAAGAAACTCAGTTTTTAACCGAGTCTAGATTACAAAATGAAGTTGCACCTGTTGAAGAAATTCACTTTACGCCAGGTACGCCATTCAACTTTAGAACAACATTAAGTTATTCTTTTTAAAAAAAGAATAAAAAAATAAAACCTTGCTATTCATAATTACGTAAATATGTTAGCTATCGATTTAAGGGAATTGATATAAAGAACTAACAAATAGGTTAATGCTATGAAAAAGTAAGGTTTGTTTTTTGTTAGTTTGTAGGAAATGTCTAATTAGTTTATACTTTTTAGGCATTTCTTTTTTTTAACTATGTTGTTTAAGTAGCTATAAATAATTACGTTAACTATGTGTATTTAATATTAGCTTCAAACTATTAAATTTTGAAATAAGTAATGATGAGGTTTTTTATTCTATTCAAGAATATAAATTGGTAGAAAAAAATAGAAAATAAAAAAGCACTTCATTTAAGAAGTGCTTTCTTTTTATATGTATTTAAATATTAGTTAGAGGCTAAGGCACCTAACGTATATAATTGCTCTAATGTAGGCGATTGGCTACCACCAGCAGGCTCTAAGGTAATACCAAATGCTTGAGATTTGTTGGCATTATCTAGCTTAAATATCTTATTATCATCCTGCATAAAATCGTCTATTGTACCTAAACTTGTTGGTGTAAGCGGATCTAATAATAAAGACCAAACTTGGTATACTTTTCCTTCTGGAGGTTCAGGTAGACCTTGTAAGTCTAAATAAATTTGATCATTATTTTCATCCCAATAAACTGTTGCATAGGCATCAGGATAAGCTGCTTGACCTTCTAAAGGTACCTTAATAATGTTTCTATCTCTTATTACGTTAAGCAGATTTTTAGTTTCGGCTAACTTAGATTTAGAGTCTTCTATTTGAATTTCTAAAAATTCTTTTTCTGTGTTTATTGTAGTTACCTCGGTTTCTAATTGCTGTTTTTGGTTTAAGGTCCACAATAAGCCAGCACCAACTACTAATGCAGCTGCCCAACCTGTGTAAGTAAACCAATTTCTATTTTTCTCTTTTGGTAACTGTACAATTTTATCGTTTCTGTTACTTAAGTGTGCTTTAATAGTGCTGTAAGCAACAGGTTGCTCTGGAGCTATGCTATTAGATAATTTTATAAATGCTGCTTCTATTTGTAATACTTCCTGTAAAACTTCTGGATGTTTAAGCATTAAGCCATAAACCTCCTTGTTTTCTTTTTCAGAAAGTTGTCCTGCAACATAAAGTTCTAATATTCCAGATTGTATGTATTCGTTAATATTCATTTTATAATACTGAATCTCTTAGTTCTTGGATACAATTTCTATTTCTTGTTTTTATTGTGCCTATTGGCATATCTAGCTCTTCTGAAGCTTCTTTTTGGGTATAACCTTTAAAGTAAAGTAGCTCTATAATCTTAACACATTTTTCTGCTAGTTTATCTACAAACTTTTTTATACCAATAGCATCAGTCTTACTTCCTAAGTTATCTGATGAGTGTATTATATCTACGAAATAATCGGAGTTAAGGTTTTTGCTAGATTTTTTAAAAGCTTTAGATCTAGTTTTGTCTATTGCAGCGTTGCGAGATATATTTAAAAGCCAAGTAAAAAATCTTCCTTTACTAGAGTTGTAACTATCTGCTTTTTCCCATGCTTTTATAAAAACGTCTTGCATGACTTCTTCAGCTATTTCATTGTCTCTAACAATGTTATAAATAACTCCATGCATGCTTTGACTGTACATATTATAGAGTTTTTCAAAAGCTTTTTCATCTTTCTTTTGAAATTGAGATACTAAGTATTCTAATTGCATATAAAGGATTGAAGTTATTTTTTAAATATAAGGATAAATGATAAAATAAAAAATCGCCCGAGAGCGATTTTTTATAATTAAGTTTCTATTTGTATTTAAGTTTATTTTTCTCTTAAATATGTGTCAATTTGTATAGCAACATCTTCCCATGTTTTACTTACTCCATCAGCACCTTTATGTAGGTCAAAACAAACTTTATTAAGTGCGTTTAAGGCTTCTATAGCATTCCAATTATTTAAGTCCATAGTTCCTTTTAACGTTACTCGTCTTTCATCTTTTATGGTAACTTCTAAAGGTAAATCATGGGTTACACCATTCATTGTTAAGCTTGCTACATATTTAGAATCTTTGTACTTTAATGTTCCAGATATTAAATCTGTATCTATCATTGAACCAAAAAATGAGTTTTTAATTTTAGCATCTCTTGTATTTGTAGCATCATTTGTAAAAAGGCTACTTATAGGAATAGAGAAGCTTAAGTTATTTAATGCTTCTTCTGGAGTTGCACCAGATTTATTATCAAATTTTACTGTAGTAAACTCTCCATTAACTCCAACTTTGTCTGTTGTTTTATAAGCAGTCCATTTAACAGAAGTAGCTTCTGGTTTTACAACAAACTGTTTAGTTGTTTTAACGTCTTCGGTTGTTGTGGTTTCTTTTTTTTCTTCTTTACAACTAACAAAAACACTTAATGTAATAGCTAATAGTAAAATTGAAATTTTTCTCATTTGTTTTTATATTTATTTTGGTTATCTAATTATTCCTCCGCAACTAATTCTTCCTCCAGCTGCTCCTGTTGGTTGTGTTGTAAAATCATCTTCTCCAGAATGAACGATAATAGCTTTTCCTACTACATTTTTGGTGTCATCTTGGCATCCTACACACCATAAATCTGTTTTTAACGTAACAGTTGCTTTTCCGTTTTCGTCAGCAGTTAAATTACCAATGTCTCCTTTATGAAAACCGTCTGGGCTACCCCATTTTCCGTGAGAAGTTCCTGTAGGATTCCAATGACCACCGGTACTTTTTCCGTCGTCAGAAGAGCAATCTGCTTTTTCGTGTATGTGAATGGCATGCGTACCAGGTTCTAAACCGCTTAACATGGCTGTAAACTCTACAACACCATTAGTTTCTGTAAAAACAGCAGATCCAGAAACGTTACTACCGCTTTTGGGTTCTAAATTTAGTTTTACTTTTTTAGACGTTTCAGCAACTGTTTTTTCTGTGTCCATTTTCTTTTTATCTTCTTTACATCCAACAACAACTGCTAAAGTTAATATTAGAGTAATAAGGCTTATCTTTTTCATATTATATTAGATTTTATGGTTAGGCATAGAAATTTAACTACTATTAAGCCTTTTTGCAAATATCTATAGTTAATAATTCTTTAAAATAGTTTAATCTAAATTGAAGTTTTTAATGTTATCTAATGTTTTTGTCATATTAATAGTTTGCATTTTTTGATAATATGGCTTAAAAGTATCTTCAAAAAACAAGTTAGTTGTTTTTAAAGCGGCTTCTAGATCTTTTTTAGCATGATTGATTAATTTTTTTTCTGTTTCTGTAATTCCAGTTTTTCTTGATCCAACATACCATCTAGCTTTACTTAACCTGTCTGTTACACTAACATCTAGCGTCATAGTTATACCTTGTCTTTTATCCTGCTTACCAAGATAAATATCTAAAACTTCATCTATCTTCTTTATAATGTCTTTAGATGTTTTGATGTCTTCTTTGTATTTATCTTTGTCTAAATCGGTAAGTTCTTTTTTATACTTTTCTGCTAATGCTTTGCTTTCTGCAAGCTGTTTTGTAGCGTCTGCAGCAACTTGTTGCATTTGTTCTAATTGCTTTAAAGTATTGTAAACTTCATTTATAGTCTCTTGAGAAACGTCTAATCTAGGGTCCGATTTTACGGTGATAGTTGTTTCTGAAGTTTGATCACCATATTCTAATACAGCTTTGTAAGTTCCTGGTTTTACATCAACTCCGCTAGGTTCTCTCTTTCTTTTTCTTGTTGAACGTGAAGGTCTATCTACACCTTTTTCATCCATATACCAAGTCCATTTGTGTAATCCTTTGTCTTTAGGCGCTTTTTGTTTTAAAGTCCTAATTAGTTTGTTATTGTCGTAGATTTTTAGTGAAATAGAATCCCATTTAATGACTTCTTTATTTTCCGTTTCTTGACTGTCTTTTTCAGAATCTTCTTTGTTTTCATCCTCTTTAGGGCTTTTTTCTTTTTTATCTTTTGGATTAATAAAGTAGCTAAAACGTGCTCCGCTACCACGATTTTCGCCATTAAACATCGCGTTTGCGCCAAAACGACTTCCCGTAGGTTGTTGGTATGCCGCTTGATAAGCAGTTGGAGGATTAAATAAAGTTATGGTTTCTGTAAGCGTGTTTTTATTTTTTGCAATTGCTCTTAACGGTCTAATATCATCCAATACCCAAGCAGCTCGACCAAAAGTACCAATGACTAAATCATGCTCACGTGGATGAATTACCAAATCTTTTACAGATGTAGTAGGGAAGTTGTTAGTCCATTTGGTCCATTGGTTTCCTGCGTCTATCGAGATGTATAAACCATCATCTGTACCTAAAAACATAAGGTTTGGTTCTTCTAAATCTTCAATTATAGCAAGAGCATAACTTTTTACATCGTTTTGATCTACAATACGTTGCCAAGTTTTTCCGTAGTTTTTTGTTCTGTAAACATAAGGCGTATAGTTAAAACGTCTGTAATCGTTTGCTACTAGCAATGCTTCACCTTTATTTTTATTACTAGCTTTTATTTGAGCAATCCAACTTCCTTTTGGTAATCCTGGTAAATTACTAGACACGTCGTTGTATGTTTGTCCTCCGTTTTGAGTGATATGAATTTTTCCATCATCAGTACCAACCCAAAACACATCTTTTTCTACTGGAGATGGTTCTATAACTAGTATCGTACAATGGTTTTCTGCACCTGTTGCATCCATCGTTAACCCACCACTTTCGTGTTGTTTTAACTTTTCAGGATCATTAGTGGTTAGGTCTGGCGAAATTACTTCCCATGTTAAACCTTTGTCAGTAGATTTATGTACAAACTGACTACCAAAATAAATCGTGCTATTATCAAAGGGATCGATATTTATGGCAGCATTCCAATTAAAACGAAGTCTTACATCTTTATCTGGATGTGTAGGTTGCACGGTGTAGTTATTACCTGTTTTCCAGTCGTAACGACTTACATATCCTTGTTGACTCATGGTCCATCCATATTGTGAGTTATCTCTATCAGGAATAACATCAAAACCATCTCCAAAGCTTATTTCTTGCCAATAACTGTTACGAATACCTTGTGCTTTCCATACATAAGCTGGTCCGCGCCATGATCCATTATCTTGCATTCCGCCATAAACGTTATAAGGAAACTCGTTATCTACATTAATATGATAAAATTGCGCCACAGGTAAGTTGCCAATAAAGCGCCAATTTTTTCCGCCATCTTTAGTAATATTCAATCCTCCATCATTACCATCGATCATAAAATTACCATTATCTGGATGTATCCACCATGCATGATGATCTGGATGTACACCGTTACTAGAACCATATGCTGGCATTAATTGATCAAAGTTTTTACCACCATCTTCACTTACATTTACATAGGTGAAAACAGAGTAAACACGGTTTTCATTTTCTGGATCAACATAAATTTCAGAATAGTAAAAAGGTCTGTTACCAATATCAGATTTATCGTTTATTTTTTTCCATTTAAAACCACCATCTTCACTTTTATAAAGTGCATTTTTTTTAGCTTCGACTAAAGCATAAATAACGTTAGGTTTATTTTTAGCAATCGCAACACCAATACGACCTAATTCGCCTTTAGGGAAACCGTCTTCGTCGGTTATTTTTTTCCAAGTTTCTCCACCATCATGGGTGATGTGTAAACCAGAACCTTCTCCACCAGATTTAAAGAACCAAGGATCGCGTTTATGTTCCCAAAGTGCAGCAATTAATTTGTTAGGATTTGATGGATCCATTACTAAATCTGCAGCACCAGTTTTATTATTAGCAAATAAGATTTTGTTCCATGTTTTTCCGCCATCAATAGTTTTAAAAACACCACGTTCTGGATGTTCTCCCCATGGACTACCAATAGCAGCTACGTAAACAATATTAGGATTTGTAGGGTCTACAATGACGCGATGGATATGTCTTGTTTTTTCCAATCCCATAAGTTGCCATGTTTTTCCGGCGTCTAAAGATTTATAAATACCATAACCGCCATTTAAACTGTTTCTAGGATTTCCTTCACCAGTTCCAACCCAAATCACGCTAGGATTTGATTGTTGGATAGCCACAGCACCAATAGATGCAGTCGCTTCTTTTTCAAAAATAGGTTCCCAATTTATGCCACCAGAAGTAGATTTCCAAAGTCCACCAGACGCAGTTCCAACATACATTACATCTGGGTTTTTATGTACAACATCTATAGCAGTTACACGACCAGACATGCCACCAGGACCAATATTTCTAGGTTTCATGTTTTTAAGTAAATCCAAGTTTATTTCTTGCGAAAAACCTGAAAACGAAATCATTAAAAATAGTAAAAGGGAAAGTTTTTTCATTATTAGTTAATTTAGTTTGCCTAAAGTTAAGCAACAAATTATTAAAAAGGTGTTAATGGATAAATTTTGACTTTAAAAAGTCGTATTTTTATACTGCAATGAAAAACGAAAAAATACATAGAAAAGGCTTTGTATTTAAACTTTACGAAGCACCTTCGCAAACTCCATTTGAAAAACTTTTTGAAATTTTTAAAGAGTTAATTACACATACTTCTGGCGATTTTGATGAAGCTATAGATTGGTTAAAGCAACTTGACGACGAGTATAACTTAACTACTGCAGAGTATACTATAGACGACTTTATTGAAGACCTTAAAAAGAAAGGTTACATAAGAGAAGAAATTAAACCTGACGGAAAAAAGGGTAACGCCATTACCGCTAAAACCGAAAGAGCTATACGGCAATCTGCTTTAGAGCAAATTTTTGGGAATATTAAAAAGAGCGGTAGCGGTAATCACAAAAGCAAAAGTATTGGAGTAGGAGACGAGCATACTGGCGATTTTAGAGCATACCAATTTGGAGACAATTTGGATAAAGTTTCAATGACTGAAAGCTTAAAAAATGCCCAAATCAATCATGGTATAGGTGATTTTAATCTTACTGAAAATGATTTGGTTGTAGAAGAAACCAATCATAAATCACAAATGAGTACGGTATTAATGATAGACATTAGTCACAGTATGATTTTGTATGGTGAAGACCGAATCACGCCAGCTAAAAAAGTAGCTATGGCGTTAGCCGAATTAATAACGACCAGATACCCAAAAGACACTTTAGATATTTTGGTTTTTGGTAACGATGCTTGGCCAATAAAAATTAAAGATTTACCGTATTTAAACGTTGGTCCGTATCACACAAATACAGTTGCTGGTTTGCAATTAGCAATGGATTTATTAAGACGAAAACGAAACACCAATAAGCAAATTTTTATGATTACAGATGGTAAACCAAGTTGCTTGCGCTTACCTGATGGTACATATTATAAAGATAGTAACGGACTAAATCCATACATTACCAATAAGTGTTATGCTATGGCGCAACAAGCCAGAAAATTACATATCCCAATCACTACATTTATGATTGCTCAAGATCGTTATTTAATGCAATTTGTAAGAGAATTTACACAAGCCAATCAAGGAAAAGCATTTTATACAGGCTTAAAAGGTTTGGGCGAAATGATTTTTGAAGATTACGAAACCAACAGAAAAAAAAGAATTAGAAGATAAAAGCTAAAATGAAAATAGAAAACATAACAACTTTAGGAGAATTAAAAAAATCTGGTTATCAACCAAAATCTATAAAAGATGAATTGAGAGATAATCTAATAGAAAAAATAAAAAATAAGGAAACCATTTTTAAAGGTGTTCATGGTTACGA
>Ga0256829_1001827_pt1 | contig 16747 bp, 17 predicted proteins | sample 131447metaG_FD_185979 | JGI IMG/M metagenome (GOLD analysis project Ga0256829, IMG submission 185979) | Hydrothermal vent microbial communities from Lau Basin, Pacific Ocean - 131-447 | ecosystem: Environmental > Aquatic > Marine > Hydrothermal vents | place: Pacific Ocean: Lau Basin | collected...
CAAAGCAGTCGCTTGTGTATACTGAGTAGCCAGCAAGACAAGACTGAGGTCTAGATGAACTACAGAATCCCGTATCTGAGTCGGACACAAAAAGTCGACCAATTTGCTAACTGAATTATCGTCAGGCACACTGCCAACGATCCGCCCGTCAGAATAAGGAAATAGGCTATGTCGTTGAAACAACTTTTCGCAATTCAACTATCGGTTCTGTTTTTAGTCGGAACTACGGCTTGTGCGACCTCGCCTGATTTTTCGGGCGATAAACCAACGTCCTCCAATATAGTGGATAGCTCATCACCACATGTTGCACGCGCCTTTGGTTCTGTATTGCGCCGGGATGCCGAGACAAGAGTTCTGGAAATTACGCACTCTCCAGTTCCGGAAGCCGATTGGCCGATAATGCAGATGGAATTTTATGTCTCAAGAGAGATCGATCTTTCTGAATACTTTCCCGGAGACGCTGTAGAGTTTTTATTCAATTTCGCTGCTGAACAAACGCCGGTTATTGTTGCGATGCGCCGCACGAACCCGCAGGAGCTCATTGCGGCAATGTGGCCAGAAACCGCTAAAACAGAGCAAGCCGAACCAGACTGAAGCGACCCGTGAGGGCAAGGCTCATCAAGCGCGTATCAGTAACTCTACCTTCACTGGAGTTACTTTATGCTTTCTCGACGAGCGCTTATGAAATCCACATTCGGTGCCAGTGCTGCCCTTGGCGCCTCCGCACTGCTGCCGGCTTGGGCCCGGTCAGCTGAGCACGGCAATCTAGGTCTGCCGACACTCACCGGTACGCAATTTGATCTGACAATCGATAAATTCCCGGTCCGATTGGACGGCCGCGCGGGCATAGCGACCGGCATTAACGGCACCCTACCCGGCCCGCTGGTTCGCTTTCGTGAAGGCGACGACATAACGATCAATGTTACCAATAACCTTGAAGAGGATACCTCAATTCATTGGCACGGACTGCTGGTTCCGTTTTACATGGACGGCGTGCCAGGCGTGGCGTTTCCAGGGATCAAGCCTGGTGAGACGTTTACCTATCGCTGGAATCTGAACCATAGCGGCACTTATTGGTATCATTCCCATTCCGGGCTGCAGGAACAGCTTGGTCACTATGGTCCGCTGATCATTGATCCTAAAACAGCCGATCCATTCGCGTATGACCGTGAATATGTTCTGGTCCTCTCTGATTGGAGTTTTGAGAGCCCGCACCGCATTTTCTCCAAGCTCAAGAAGATGAGTGATGCGTATAATTTCAATCAGCGCACCCTGCCCGACTTTTTAGCGGACGCTTCTGAAAAGGGTCTAGGTTCAGCGCTCGATCAGCGAATGATGTGGGGCGCGATGCGCATGTCTCCGCGCGATCTATCGGATGTCACGGGCTCTACATACACGTATCTGATTAATGGGCATGCCACAGCCGATAACTGGAACGCTGTATTCGAGCCGGGTGAGAAGATCCGGCTTCGCATCATCAATGCCTCGGCGATGACCCTGTTCAACTTCCGAATTCCAGGACTTCCGATGAAGGTCGTGGCCGCCGACGGTCTGAATTTGCAGCCGGTGGAAACCGACGAGTTTCAAATTGGTGTGGCAGAAACGTATGACGTGATCGTGTCGCCGGAAACGGACGATGCCTTCGCGATGGTCGCAGAGTCGATAGATCGTTCGGGGCAAGCTGTGGCGACCCTAGCGCCGCGGGCTGGCATGCGGGCCGAGCCACCTGAACTTCGCGCAGTCCCAACACTGACTATGGCAGACATGGGAATGGCCGGTCATGGTGATATGGAAATGAACCCGACCGGCGATATGGCTAGCATGGATCATGACGCGATGGGACATGGGGATAGCGCTCAAGCCGACTCCATGGATCACAGCATGCACGGCATGGATCATGCCACGACGACAGACATCAAGCGCGGTCCAGGCGTTGCCAATGTCGCAATGATGCCGATTAGCCGTCTGGATGAACCCGGAATCGGCTTGAATGATCAGCCGCATCGGACCCTGCGCTACAGTCAATTGCGCAGTAAGGATGCAAATCCGGACTTGCGTTTACCAGAGCGCGAGATCGAGCTGCACCTAACCTCCAACATGGAGCGTTACATGTGGTCATTTGACGGCGTAAAGTTTTCCGAGGTCACCGAGCCAATCAAGTTTTATGAGGGCGAACGTGTTCGTTTGACCATGATCAACGACACGATGATGCCTCATCCGATTCATTTACACGGAATGTTTTTCGACCTTGTGAACGGCGGTGGGCATCACAAGCCTCGTAAGCACACCGTTATTGTAAAGCCAGGGGAAAAGCTCTCGGTTGATATCACCGCCAATCACGTTGGTGATTGGGCGTTTCATTGCCATCTGCTTTTTCACATGCACGCGGGCATGATGCAGGTGGTTTCGGTCATTGGCGCAGAAGATTCGCAAATGCACCAACACATGGATCACGGCGCGATGGATGAGAATCCGCGTCCCGACGAAATGATCGGTGACGACATGATGGGTCATGGCCATGGTGACCATGAGGGTATGACACATGGAGAGAAAAGCTAATGCGCATTCAATTTAAGACCATCTCCCTTTTGTTGGCCGCATCTCTGGCCGTCACACCGGCTCTCGCCCAACAAGAAGATCAATCTTCGCCCCCATGGTCGCAGGCAGACGCGTATTATGGCCGTGAAGCCATGAGTAAATCTCGCGCTGAGGTTCAGCATGAGGCCGGTGGTCAAAATAACTGGTTCGTTATGGCTGATCGGCTCGAGACTCAAATTTTGGACGACGAAGAAGTTTTGGTATTTGATGGGCAAGGTTGGTATGGCGGCGATATTAACAAGCTATGGATCAAGGCCGAGGCAGAATATGGCTTCGAAGAAGACGAAATAGAAGACGCAGAGATACAAGCGCTCTGGTCGCGTGCGATTGCGCCTTACTTTGATGTCCAAGCCGGCCTTCGTTACGATCTAGAACCGAAAGGCCGCACGCACGCGGTTATCGGTCTTCAGGGATTAGCACCATATTGGTTTGAGGTTGATGCTGCCGCATTCGTCAGCACTGAAGGGGACGTTACAGCTCGTATTGAGGCCGAATACGAATTGCTTTTGACCCAACGTCTCATTCTGCAGCCGCGGCTCGAAGCAGCCCTTTCCGCTCAGGACATTCCAGAGCTTCAGATCGGCTCGGGTTTGACTAATTTGGATGCAGGTCTGCGCCTTCGCTACGAGGTTCTACGGGAGTTTGCGCCGTATATTGGCGTAGAGTGGCAACGCGCGATTGGCGATACCGCTGACTTCATCGAAGCGTCGGGAGGTGAAAAAGATCAAACAGCGCTTTTGGTCGGCGTTCGAACTTGGTTTTAGCCTTTAAGGAGTTTCGGCTTGGCAAGCATGGGCCATACGATTTTCGGTAATCTGGGTAGCCTGATATTTTGGGTGATTCTGGCATCGCTGATTTACGTCCTGGTTCGCGCAACCATCAATCGGGTCGGTGGTGATAATAAATCGAACGATCCGATTGATATTCTCCGGCGTCGTTATGCCCGCGGCGAAATCAACAAGGAAGAGTTTGAGCGCCTCATGGAGGATCTCAACCTGACTAAATAATCAATTGCAAAATTCTTGAGGGGTGAGGTTCGATGCCTGCGTATTACCCAGTCTACGCCGATCGCTGAAGACAGCGAAATGCATATGCATCGGCAAACTGGGAGGCGCTCTTGGGCGATTTAATTGAACCGAACTTGCACCCGATATTGGTGCACTTTGCTTATGCGCTTAGCGTGACCGCAGTGGCGTCTTATCTCATCGCGGCGTTCGCTCCAGTAGACCGTTGGCGCCAAACACTGCGACCAGCGGCAGACTGGATGCTCGCCTTCGGCGCGATCGCCATTGTCTTGACAATCGTAGCAGGCTTTCAAGCTTATTATACCGTCGATCACGACGCGCCTTCACATGCCGCAATGACGACACATCGCAATTGGGCTGTGCCGTCCGGCCTTGCCATTGTCGCTCTCGCAATCTGGCGTTGGACCGGAAGAGCGCGTGCAGCTTCAGGCATTTTTGTCGCTGGTTTAGCTGCGGCTGCGCTTGCCTTAACGGTAACGGCCTGGTGGGGCGGAAAAATTGTGTATGGCTATGGACTTGGGGTTAAGAGCCTGCCGCAAGTCACCGGAGACGGACATGACCATGACCATGGTGGCAGCAAAGCTACTGAAGACCATAGCGCTGATGCGATGCAGGAGACGGCGCGCGCCACACAAGATCATGATGATACTGACGGCCACCACGACACATCGACGACGACGCATGACAATAGCGACGGTCACCACAATGGTGATCTAGACCCCGCTCTCGCCGTGCCAGATGCAGGGTCGCCGGCAAGCATCGCAGATGCGTTCAACCAAGCGTTAAGAGCGGGCGATGAGGCCACGTTACGCGAACTTTTTGCGACTGATGTACTGATTGCAGAGGGTGGCGGAGCTGAGCGCTCGTTCGAAGAATATGCCGGCCACCATATGCAGGCAGACATGGCCTATACTGGTGCTGTCTCGTTTGCGCTGCAGGACCGTTTGGAGATCGCAGACGGCGACATGGCAACGGTGATCTCGCAATTTGAGGTCACGGGGGCATATCGAGACGAGGCGGTTCATCAACGATCCATGGAGACGATGGTTTTGGTTCGGGATAATGGCGAGTGGCGGATCAAACACATTCATTGGTCGTCGTCACCAATAACCGACGATCATGAGCACTGATACATGCGAGGGGGGAGGCAATTTAGTATCGAGGACCCGTTAAACGGTCAAAACCACTTCACCGCCATTCGCTGGGGATTGGCGGGTGCCGTCGCACTTGGCCATGCCTGGGTTTTGACGCTCGGTCCGGAGCCGTTTCAGATCCACGGTCGGCTCGCAAGCTATATGGCGGTCAATGGCTTTTTCATTCTGTCGGGCCTATTAATCGCCAAAAGCCTTCATATGCGGCGCGACCTGGGTGCTTATGCATTTTCGCGCCTGCTGCGTATTTACCCCGCTTTGATCGTGGTTTTGCTCGCCTTTTTGTTGATATTTAGGACAATTTTTGCGCCGGACAGTTGGTCCGTCGAGGAAACTTTTGAAGCTGCAATTTACGTTGTAAAAGTGCTCGCATTAGGAGATCACGCAAGCGCTCCGGCTCACATATTCTCAGACAATCTGCAAACCCAGTTCAACGATCCTCTGTGGACCATCCGCTACGAATTGGCTGCTTATATACTCGCAGCGCTCGCGTTTGCTTTCGGGCTTGTGAACGGCCGCATTCGAGTGTTGGTCACCTATGCGTTCGTTCAAGTCGCGTACCTTTATGTCGTGGTTTATCATCAAGATAGCGATTTACCCGTCAATTTATTGCCGATGCTTCGTTTAGGATCTTGTTTTCTGTTGGGAATGACGCTTTGGCATTGGCCGGAGCTTCGAAAACCGCCTTTTTGGGCGCTTGCCGGACTGCTCCTTTTGTTCGCCTTCTTTGGTAGCAGCATATTTGGCGAAATCATCGCAAATTGGGGCCTGACGGCGATCTTGATGCGCGTTGGATTACCGAAAAAGGCCTTTGAAAAAATCATCGCCATTCCGGATTATTCCTACGGAATTTACATTTGGCACTTCCCGGTCATGCAATCGATCCTAGTCGTAGAACCGGATTTGAACCCCATCGCGCTGTTGGTGCTGTCCGCGCCTGTCTTTCTTTTCCTCGCAGCCTTGTCTTGGCACTTCATCGAGAAGCCCGCTCTCGGGCTTAAACCCAAACGAAAATTCGACGCCTCCTCATATGGATTAAACCTTCGGGGCAGTTGGTTCTCACAGTTTGAAAAAAATCGTGACGGAGAGGGTCGATGAACAAGGCACGATTGAAGTCTTCAATAGACCCACTGTTCAGCGCCAACCATTTAACGGCCGTGCGGTGGGCCCTCGCAATTGCGGTTGTTTTAGGACATGTGTCGCTTTTGACGACAGGCTTCGAGCCGTTACGGATACATGATTGGACAGCCAGTTACATGGCCGTCAATGGCTTCTTTGTATTGTCCGGGCTGTTAATCGCAAAGAGCCTTCATTCCAGGCGAGATATAAAAGCATACGCTCTTTCGAGGCTGCTCCGCATCTATCCGGCTTTAGTGGTTGTCCTCGTCACCTTTTTGTTTGTTTTCGCACCTATGTTTTCAGCCGAAAACACTTCGTCGGTGCTCGAACCAGGTTCGTGGCTATACGTGATCCGAGTGCTCATTATGGGTGACCCTGACAGCCCGACGGCACAAATATTTTCGAACAATTTGATGACAGACTTTAACGGGCCATTGTGGACCATTCGGTTTGAGCTCGCTGCTTACATTCTAGCAGGCGCTGCGTTTACGTTAGGTCTTGTAAACGGTCCATGGCGGAGCCTATTCGTTTTCGTGATTGTCCAGGTGGTATACCTTAGCGCGCCGGTCTTCACCGATACCGATTTGCTTCCGCAAAGTGTCATGCCGCTACTACGACTATCGTCGGCATTTTTGGTTGGCATGGTTTTATGGCACTGGCCGGTCCTTCGAAAACCGCCCATCTGGTCAATTTTTGGATTGCTTATTGGGTTCGCTATTTTTGGGAGCGGGCCATTCGGAGAACTCATCGCCACGCTTTCACTTTCGGCCATTATGCTCCGGATCGGATTACCAAAACACGCTTCGCAGCGGATCGCGAAGATGCCGGATTATTCTTATGGTATTTACATTTGGCACTATCCCATACTCCAGGCGGTACTCGTAGCTTTACCTGCCCTCTCCCCGTTAGTGCTTGGCGCGGCAGCGGCTCCGATCATTCTAATCATAGCGTCTGTTTCCTGGCACTTTATTGAAAAACCGGCCCTGACTTTGAAGCCGACCTCCAGCAAAAAATCTGCGCCGTCGGAGTCAATTGCATGACAGCAACACCCCGCACATTGACGCTTTCATTGCTTGAGGCTCAAAGCGAGTTTCAGACAGTTATCTCCACCGCACGGGAGAATAGTACCGCGTCAAAGGCTGCGAAAATGGCGTTTCTGACGGCAGAGTTTTGCATCGCGATGCTAGAACGTCCGGAGCGTTTACTGAAAGACGAGGGACGGCATCTGCTGAGTGCTTTGCGAGCAATGGCGCAGACGTTCAATTGGCTTAAGAAGATTTCTTTAGAATTCACCGCCACAAACGCTGCCAAGATTTCGGCAGGGTGTGTGCGATGTGAATCAGAGATCTTCGCATTGTTGGGAGACATTGATCCAGAAACTGCCTGGGGGCACAAATGAGTGCGGCATCTTGGACCGGAACATTGTTTATTGGCGTAGGATGGGCGGTTCTGGACGCTCAACTTGGAGATAACGCAGCCCATAGCCATTTGGCTGTTCAAGTTGTGCTTGGGCTCGACGGTCCGGTCATCGTCGCCACGGATAAGGAGTTGGTGGTTCCAAAAGGCAGCGCGGTTATGATACCTGCCGGGCTCATACATTCTGTTGGACCTCCTGGACGCAAAGCCCGCTCTGTTTATATCGACCCGCGTTTTTACGGCGGTGGTGAGAGCTATGAGCGCACTTGGCCGACCATTCTTGATGATGAATTGTCCGCGACGCTCCGATCCGCTGTCGACAGCAACAAAGCTAAAGCCTGGGCAAGGCAATTCACCGGTGACACAACAGGCTCAGTCATCGACGCACGTCTAAAAAATGCGCTCAGAAACAAAGGCGCCGTTGAAAGTCCTGCCGCGCTCGCGCGCGAGCTTGCTCTTTCGCCAAGCCGGCTGCGAGAAATCGTCAAAGCAGGCTTTGGAGTTCCGCCAAGTAAACTATTGCAATGGCTGCAATTGCTCGCATCAGCCGAAGCGCTGGCGACAACGGATAGGCTCTGCGATGCGGCCGCAGCAGGCGGCTTTTCAGACCAGGCCCACTTCACGCGCAGACTGCGTCAATGGTTCGGGGTCACCCCCGGAACGGGACTTCAGGGATTGGAGATCTCTATCGATGGTCTCTGATGAATGGCGAGACGACTCTGACGGAGCAGCATATTGTCAAGGATCCAACCGAGCGAGACTTGGTCTAAGTATATTTACGGAGTGCCTCATACCCCCGAGGGGTTTTAGTCGTTCGGGCGTATTACAATCGTGCCACCGTCTCCCGGCGGCGATCCACATAAAGGAGGCTTAAATGCGACTTATACCCACTGGACATGCCTTATCGATTTTTCTCGCGATAACATTCACGCTTTGTGTTGGTTGGGGATTGGTCACACCAGCCAGTCTTCATATGCACGGTGCGTGGGAGCAACTTCTCCCGGGATTTAAGTTTATCTCCGTTTCAAGCTTCTTCATTGGGCTCTTAGGGTCGTACATTTACGGCTGGTACATCGCGATCCTATTTGTCCCTCTTTATCGCTTCTTCAACCGTCACAAAGACTGATGTCAGCGTCGCAATAACCTCAAATTATGTACGGAGCGAAGTCATGAATTCCGAGCACAATCATCACGATCACGCAGACCACAGTCATCACCATGGCGACCATCACGATTGCTGCCACGGAGACGCCGAAGCTGGCGCTGACGGAAAGTATGACCTCGTTCCCGTAGGGTATACAGGGACGGTCTATACCTGTCCGATGCACCCCAACGTTCGCGATGTTCGCAATTCTGGATGCCCGATTTGCGGCATGGCTCTGGAGCCGGAAGGGGTCGTCATTGGTGAGGAAGACACATCCGAACTCGACGATATGACCCGTCGTTTCTGGATCAGCGCCATCTTCACCATCCCGCTGGCCATTTATGCAATGGGTGACTTAATCCCGGGTCGGCCACTCGAAGGTTTGTTGCCCGAGGGCTGGTCCCAGTGGGGGCAGTTCTTATTGGCGGTTCCGGTCGTATTGTGGGGCGGTTGGCCTTTCTTCGTGCGCGGTGTGCGATCAGTGCGGACGATGAACCTCAATATGTTTACGCTGATCGCACTGGGCGTTGGTGTTGCCTTTGTTTTCTCACTGGTTGCAACAGCGTTTCCGGGCATCTTCCCTCATGCATTTCGCAACCACGCCGGCGAGGTCGCTGTCTATTTTGAGGCCGCTGCTGTGATTACAACGCTTGTGCTTTTAGGACAGGTTCTAGAACTGAGAGCTCGAAGCGCAACCTCTGGAGCCATTCGTGCGCTCTTAGAGCTGACCCCACCAACGGCTAAGCGGATCATGGCAGATGGCCAGGAAGAAGAAATTTCGATTGACGATGTACGCACTGGGGACCGGCTACGGATCAGACCCGGCGAAAAAGTTCCTGTCGATGGCGAAGTGGCTGAAGGGCGCTCGAATGTCGACGAATCGATGATCACTGGCGAGCCCATTCCTGTTGAGAAGTCCGAAGGCGATCTGGTGACGGGCGGGACCGTCAACGGCACTGGATCACTTATAATGACGGCAACGCATGTTGGCGAAGACACGATGCTATCGCAAATCGTTCGCATGGTCGCAGAAGCTCAACGCTCACGTGCCCCTATTCAAAAGCTTGCCGATACCGTGGCCGGACTATTCGTACCGGCCGTTGTTGTGATCGCGGTCCTTACGTTCATTGTGTGGTCTTTATTTGGACCGCATCCCGCCATGGCTTTTGCGATCGTCAACGCGGTCGCGGTTTTGATCATTGCTTGCCCCTGCGCGCTCGGTCTTGCAACGCCTATGTCAATTATGGTCGCCACAGGCAAAGGCGCCCAATCTGGCATCCTGATCAAAAACGCTGAGGCTTTGGAAACGTTTGAGAAAGTCGACACGATCGTCGTCGACAAAACCGGCACACTGACAGAGGGGCGCCCTAAGCTTGTAACAGTGGAGCCAACCGAAGGTCTCTCAGAAGAAGACTTCCTGGCATATGCGGCGGCGATCGAACGCGGAAGTGAGCATCCTCTCGCCCAAGCGATCGTTGATGGTGCAGAAAGTCGAGGGGTTGCGCGTCTCGACTCATCCGATTTTGAATCAGTCACCGGCGAAGGCGCCCAGGGGCGGGTTGACGGAAAATTCCTCGCTATCGGCAACGCAAAAATGATGAAAAGGGTCGGCGCATTCGATGAAACCCTCAAAGCAAGGGCCGATGCCTATCGCCGCGACGGGCAGACTGTCATGTTCGTCGCGATCGATGGAAAGCCTGCCGGGCTGATTGGCGTTGCTGATCCAATCAAGAATACGACACCTGAAGCGATCGAGGCGTTACACAAAGCGAATTTGAAAGTCGTTATGCTAACAGGTGATAGCCGCGGAACGGCGGACGCGGTGGCGCGTCAGATCGGTATTGATGAGGTTGAGGCCGACGTCTCCCCGGAAGATAAAAACCGGATCATTCGCGAGCTGCAAGCAAAAGGCGCGGTTGTTGCGATGTGCGGCGATGGCATCAACGATGCGCCAGCGCTCGCCCAAGCTGATATCGGAATCGCGATGGGCACCGGCACGGATGTGGCGATGGAAAGCGCGAGCGTTACTCTGGTCAAAGGCGATCTTCGCGGTGTCGCGCGCGCGCAGCGGCTAAGCCGTGCGACGATGAGAAATATCCGCGAAAATCTGTTTTTTGCGTTCATCTATAACTCGCTCGGCGTCCCCGTCGCAGCGGGTGTCTTATATCCGTTTTTTGGCTTGCTTCTCAGCCCAATTATTGCGGCCGCAGCCATGAGCTTAAGCTCGTTTTCGGTGATCGCAAATGCGCTAAGGCTGCGATCGGTCAATCTCTAATCTGAAAAGGAAGTTCTGATGTCGAAATGGACCCTTGGCGCCTTGAGCGCCGCGCTTATTGCGCTTGCGACGGCGTTTGTGTTTACGGGCGGTTTTGCGAACCCGGCGAACGCGCAAACCATCACTGTCTACAAGACACCCTGGTGTGGTTGCTGCACTGCCTGGATAAAGCACCTTCAGCGCGACGGCCTGGAGGTTCGTGTTATTGAGCGCGAAGACTTGGCGCCCGTACGGGAACAGTTGGGCGTACCTTTAAAGCTCTCTTCTTGTCACACCGCATTGATCGATGGCTATGCCATAGAGGGCCACGTTCCAGCCGCCGAAATTCGAAAGCTCTTAGAAGCGCGTCCGCAGGCCATCGGCCTATCTGTGCCAGGAATGCCAATGGGCTCTCCCGGTATGGAAACGCCAAACGCGCCTCACGCCTATGATGTGATCCTCTTTGACAGCGAACAACAAAGCGTGTTCGCAAGCTATGTCGGACGTTTCCCGGCTGAAGAGGCGTCCGGCCAATGAAGTCAGATGCCTATAAAAAGGGCTCACTAAGCCTTGCTGGAACCGTAGCGATGGGGACCGGCGTCATGATTGGCGCCGGCATCTTCGCGCTGACGGGACAAGTGGCGCAGTTTTCCGGTCCCGCCTTCCCGCTTGCGTTTTTACTGGCCGCCGTGGTCAGTGGATTTAGCGCCTACACTTATATCAAGATGTCGAACAAGTATCCGTCAGCCGGCGGCATCGCGATGATCCTCCAGAAAGCCTACGGACCGACAACGATAGCCGCGGCAAGCGCGCTGTTGATGACCATGTCCATGATCATCAATGAGAGCCTCGTGGCGCGAACGTTTGGCGCCTATACGCTCCAGCTTTTCGATGTTTCCAAAGACAGCGTATTGGTGCCTGTTTTGGCTGTCGCGTTGATTGTCTTTGCATTCTTGATAAATATTTCCGGCAACAAGATCATTGGCGGCGTCTCAAAGGTCGCCGCAGTTCTAAAAGTCGGCGGTATCCTGGTCTTTGCGGGCGCGGCTTTATGGGCGTCTGGACTCTCATTTGAAGCAGCCACTGCCGCGACCACGAACGAAACCGGGCCCGCAGGCTTTCTCGCGGGCGTCGCTCTGGCCATTCTCGCGTTCAAAGGGTTTACCACCATCACCAATAGCGGTGATGAAGTTAAAGATCCCAACAAAAATGTCGGTCGCGCAATCATCTGGTCACTTGCTGTCTGCCTCGTCGTCTACATGGCTGTGGCACTTGCCGTTGGCTCGTCCTTGACGCTTGAGGAAATTGTTGCAGCCAAGGACTTCTCACTCGCCGAAGCCTCTCGCCCGGCTTTTGGTGAGCTTGGTGTCGCATTTACTGTGATCATCGCGATTATTGCCACAGCGTCAGGACTGCTGGCCAGCGTGTTCGCTGTTTCAAGGATGCTTGCAATGCTGACGGACATGAATCTCATCCCGCACAAGCATTTTGGCATGCCGGGCGGCATCCAAAAGCACACACTCGTTTACACAGTTGTCTTGGCTGCATTCTTAGCAGCGTTTTTCGATCTCGGGCGGATCGCTTCTCTCGGCGCGATCTACTATCTCGTAATGGATATTATCATTCATTTCGGCGTGTTGCGCTATCTACGCGAAGATGTTGGCGCGCGCGCCTCGATCCTGGTGGCTGCAATTTTATTCGACCTGATTGCGCTTGGCGCTTTTGTGTTCATCAAAGCGACCGCAGACCCTATGATCGTCGTAATTGCCATTGGGTCGATGGCGGCCATCTTCGCTTTCGAAGCGCTTTATTTGGGTCGGATCCGAGATAAGGAGACGCCGGATCATGCCCATTCTCACTCTTAGAAACCACAGCGTTCGGAGGATTGCTGAGTGAATGTGGAACACCGCATTGAGAGCATGGCGTGTCAGCCCGTTCGGTTGAATACTGCGACGTCTGAAACGCGTCACCGCAGAAAGAACAAGCAGTGATCGCCGCGATTATTATTTCTGCGGTTACGTTCGTTTTATCAGGCGCGCTTCACTATGCGATTGTCTCGGGCGCGCTTCGTCGCCTCGGCGAGGCTAATTATCATCGGGGGTGTAAACTGGTATTTGCGCTAGGCGTTTCGGGACTTGCACATCTATCTGTTACCGTACTGTATGCCCTCGCCTATGGTCTTGGTCGCATTTTAAAGATTGGCGACCTCAGCGGTGATACACTGATGACGGCGATGGATATTTTCTATTTCTCACTCGTTACTTACACTTCGCTTGGATTGGGGGATATTGTTCCAACTGGACATCTGCGTCTTATCGCAGGTATCGAGGCTTTGAACGGGTTCCTTCTTATCAGCTGTTCTGCCGCCATGCTGTTTCTGTTCATGAGCGACAATAACCGAGAACCAGCGTCATGATCAGCCTTTCAAAAATCGAAGACAAGACTGATGTGAAACGTTTTGCCATTGGCCCCGTCTATCAGGGAAGCAGCCGGTACGGACGTAGAAGCAAATAGGGAGCCTTCAAATGTCGAATTCTGCAAAACGTTTCGGGCTGATCGGCTTTGGCGTCATCATCGTCATTGCAGCAATTATCGGTTGGGCGCAGTTGCGCGACCCCCACGAAGATCTTGGCCATATCGAAGTGTTCGGGAACGTAGATATTCGCCAAGTGAATTTAGGCTTTAAGCTTCCAGGACGTCTGTCTGAGTTAAGAGTCGACGAGGGCGATCGAGTTGCTGCGGGCGACATCGTGGCGAAACTGGAAGCGATTGACTATGAAAATGAATTGAAACTTGCCCAAGCCCGTGTCGCTCGATCGCAAGCGGCCCTCAATCTTCTTCTTGCCGGGACCCGGCCCCAAGAAATCACTCAAGCTGAAGCGCAACTCGCTGAAGCCGAAGCCGCTCTGACCGTTGCTCAAACGACTTTGTCGCGCCAGGAATATCTCGCCGAAAGGGATATCGCATCTCATCAAGCCCATGAAGAGGCTGAAGCGCGACATGGCGCAGCGATTGCTAAGCGAGATGCTGCAATGGAGGGGCTGGAACTTGCCCGTATTGGCGCGCGCACTGAAGACATTGATCAAGCCCGTTCGGTATTGGCGGCCGATCAAGCCGCTTTGTCTTTAGCCGAGCAACGTGTGATCGACACCACACTGATTGCGCCGAATGAAGGCATCATACTCACGCGCGTCCGCGAACCGGGTGCGATCGTCGGCGCGGGTGAGACCATATACACATTGACATTAACGTCGCCGGTCTGGGTCCGAGCTTATATCGAAGAGCCCGATCTCGACTTAGTTCAGGCAGGCATGGCAGCAGAGGTTCAGACAGACTCTGGCCGCATCTATACAGGTCAGGTGGGTTTTATATCCCCAGTCGCTGAATTTACCCCGAAGACCGTCGAAACACGAACTCTGCGAACCAGTCTCGTATATCAAATGCGCGTAATTGTAGAAGATCCGGAAGGCCGACTGAAACAAGGGATGCCGGTCACGGTCATTTTGTCCTCAGATCGGAATGATTGACCGTGCCAGCGCCGCTGATCAATATTGATCACCTTTTTAAGCGCTTTGACAAAAGCGAACGGTCCGCGATCGACGGAGTTTCCGCTTATGTTAATGCTGGCGAAGTCACAGGATTGGTGGGGCCGGACGGTGCCGGTAAAACGACCCTTCTTCGCTTGATAGCGGGCCTTCTTGTGCCGACTACGGGAGAAATTTCGGTAAATGGATTAAATCCTGCCAAAGATGGTCCAGAGGTGCACCGTATTGTATCCTACATGCCGCAGAGATTTGGTCTTTACGAAGACTTGAGTGTCCAGGAAAATTTGACGCTTTATGCCGATTTACGGTCCGTTCTTGGCGCCGACCGAGATGCTGCGTTCGAGCGTTTATTGGGCTTTACTGGTCTATCTCCTTTTACAAACCGCCTCGCCGGAGCCCTATCGGGCGGCATGAAGCAAAAGCTCGGCCTGGCCTGCGCTCTTATTAAAAAGCCTGACCTTTTGCTGCTGGATGAACCGAGTGTCGGTGTTGACCCAATCTCGAGACGAGAGCTTTGGCGCATGGTTTATGAGTTGGTCGATCAGGGAATTGGCGTCGTCTGGAGTACTGCTTACCTGGATGAGGCAGAGCAATGCGCGAGAGTTTTGCTGTTGAATGAAGGCGCCCTGCTTTATGCTGGGCCACCAAAAGACCTAACGGACCGCGTCGCTGGTCGCACCTATCAGATCCGTGGTATTGAAAACGATCGACGCAACGTTTTGAGTCGAGCGACGAAACTGACAAGCGTGATTGACGGTGTCATTCAAGGTAGCCGCGTACGCTTAGTCCTCGAAGACGGCGCCGATGCACCGGACCTTGCGCAGCTTAAGGCTGGCGCACAAGCAGAAGTCTTACGAACCGCGCCAAGATTCGAAGATGCATTTATGGACCTAATCGGAGGTGGATTCAGAGCGACCTCCCCGTTTACAAAACGACGAGATACCTCTGCTCACACTGCTGAAAAGGTCGTCGAAGCGCACGCGCTCACCCGTCGTTTTGGAGACTTCACTGCCGCTGACAATATAAGTTTCGAAGTCGGACGGGGTGAAATATTTGGTCTCATCGGGCCCAATGGGGCTGGCAAATCAACGACGTTTAAGATGCTATGCGGTTTGCTGCGCCCGAGCGAAGGTTCGGCGCGCGTTGTTGGCCTCGATTTGCAAAATGCGCCGAGCAAGGCGCGAGGCAGGATCGGTTATATGGCCCAGAAGTTCTCACTTTATGGTGACCTGAGTGTAAGACAGAATCTCGAATTTTTTGCTGGCGTTTATGGTTTGACGGGAAATTCTCGAAAGCATGCCATTGCTCAAATGATTGAGACGTTCGGATTTTCCGATCGTTTAAATACCAATGCGATCGGACTTCCGCTTGGCTACAAACAGCGATTGGCTTTGGCCTGCGCAGTCATTCATGATCCTGATGTTCTGTTTCTCGATGAACCCACCTCTGGCGTTGATCCGCGCACGCGGCGTGAGTTCTGGACCCATATCAATGCGATGGTTGCGAATGGCGTAACGATTATGGTGACCACGCACTTTCTCGATGAGGCAGAGTATTGCGATCGTATGGCGCTCATCTATCGCAGCAAGATGATCGCCAGCGGCTCGCCTGATGATCTAAAAGACCGTACTCGCGCAAGTGGCCTGACTGATCCGACGTTAGAAGACGCTTTTATCTCATTGGTCGAGCAGAACGACCGGGAGCGCGAATTGGAATGACTGAACGTGATCCCTTTGCTCATCGTTGGCGCCGTTTGACTGGCCTGATTGTTAAAGAGTCAAGCCAAGTCCTGCGCGATCCGAGTTCTGTGTTGATCGCCGGCGTGATGCCGCTTTTGCTGCTTTTCCTGTTCGGATATGGGGTCACGTTTGATCCGCGGGAACTCGACGTCGCTTTAGTGGTGGAACAGCCATCCTCGGAGACTGCGAGCTTCCAATCTGCCCTTCGTAATTCAACTCTGTTTCAAGTTGAGACGGGGCCAGACCGGCGTCAATTCGAACGCGATCTAACGCTTGGCAAGTTGGATGGGATAATTGTCTTGCCTGCCAATTTTGCAGAGAAAGCGTTTCGAGCTGAGGGGGCGCCCATTCAGGTGATCGTCGATGGCGGTGACCCGAACACAGCTTATTTGGTTAGTGGCTATGTCGAGCTTTTATGGGCAAACTGGTTGGAACAGGAGTGGATCAGTCGTGGGCGCCCTCCCCTGGCGCCGAGTGTACAGTTGGAACCTCAAGTCTGGTTCAACCCAGAGATTTCTAGTCGAAACTATCTCGTGCCAGGTTCAATCGCAATCATTCTCACCACAATTGGGGCCCTCCTAACGGCTCTTGTTGTTGCGCGCGAGTGGGAGCGTGGAACGATGGAAGCTCTGATGTGCCCCTAAGAATGTAGACGCCCTGCGGCTTCATTGTGCTGTCATTTCGTACTCGGCGGGTGACAGCATCCCGTTCTTAGCATGCCTGCGCTTCGGATTGTAGAACAGCTCGATATAATCG
>Ga0256829_1001828_pt1 | contig 16741 bp, 15 predicted proteins | sample 131447metaG_FD_185979 | JGI IMG/M metagenome (GOLD analysis project Ga0256829, IMG submission 185979) | Hydrothermal vent microbial communities from Lau Basin, Pacific Ocean - 131-447 | ecosystem: Environmental > Aquatic > Marine > Hydrothermal vents | place: Pacific Ocean: Lau Basin | collected...
CTGAAGGTCGCTGGTTCGATCCCGGCTCACGGCATTTTCCGGCAGATAGTTTCAAGAGCCGAGTGCTGTACCGTGGCTTCTAAGGGACCTGATTTCTCTTTGCTGTATTGCGCTCGTCTACCTTCATCTGCTCCTGTTTCTTTGCGATTTCACTGATTTCAACGCGCTCATACCACTACTTTGCGAAACATCGGTTCTCAAAAACAAATTCTCAAAAACAAATGTACATTCTTATACTATCTACGAATCGGTTTTCAATGAGCGACCTCTATGATGAGATACTCAAAGATATTAAGGGAACAAGAACAAAAGACATAGGAGAGAAAATGCAGATCATCTGTGAGATTCTCAGATCACGCATTCCCAAGTATTCGTGGGTTGGATTTTATCTTCTTGAAGGTGGCAAACTGAGATTGCACCGCTTCTCAGGAAAGCCAACTCAGCATGTTGAGATAAACCTCGGCGATGGCATCTGCTCCCTGGCAATCACTAGAAACGCAACTGTTAATGAACGGGATGTTCATTCAAATTCCGACTACCTTGCGTGTTTTCCCACCACAAAGTCTGAGCTTGTTGTTCCTATCAGGTACGAAGAACGCCCCATCGGTGAGATAGACATAGATTCAGATGAGAGAGGAGCATTCGATGAGAAGGATGAGAAGCTTATAGAGGATATTGCAAGGTGGATAGGGCCTCTTCTTTCCCTGTATATCAGCGTCAAGTGACCAGCTTTCTTGCTGGGTATGGAAATATTTGAAAGATTACAGTAAAAATTAAGGTATCAGCATTCATATGGATGTATGGGCAGAATCGTTAAGATAAAGGTCAAGGACGGGGCTCGTGCTCCCTTTGTCATGGATGATACCATAGTTATTTATACCAAAGCGAAACACGAGAATAACCAGGCAAACCGTGACGTTCTCAGGCAGCTTTCAGAGTTTCTGCACACGGACGTGGAAAAGATAAGAATACTGAGGGGAAAGACCAGACGAAACAAGGTGATCTCCATTGATGATTAGCCTGATGGGAAACTGAAAAGGTGGGCTAAGTGAGCCCTCTGCAGTTTCCTTATCAGTTATAATGGGCGTAAGCTGTTCCTCTCATTTTCAAAACTGATCTGAAAATGGTTGACCTGAAAAATCTTGGCATTGGCATGGGGATGGGAATTTTCACGAGAGAGTTATCAAAGACCGACTTGATCTTTGGCCTTATGCTGAAACGTTGGTTTTAGCAATGTGATGGGCCAATTTCACAGATTCACATAACTCTTATACATCCGATACTTATACACACAGATGACATCATCCTTCAGACGGGGAATTGTAAAGGTCATAGCAGTTATGGTGACTGGCATCTTAGCTGGTATTTTTCTGGAACTGTTCTTCCCCTATCTGGGATCACTGTACCCCCCGATCAACATATACACGCAGTATATCAGAGATGCAATCTTCGCCATTCTGATATTCGGATTCACGGTCATTATATCAAAATTAATCAGGGAACTGCTTGAGAGGCTTTCACAGAAGAGTGGAGGCAGGAATTTCAGAGGAACCTATGTTGTTATCAGAGCCTTCCTCTACGGTGTGGCTATTCTGTTGTTCCTCTCGTATCTCGGAGTTAGCTTGACCGGTGCTCTCATTGGCGGAACCATTGGGGGATTGATCATATCCTTCGCTTTGCAGAACACCATATCCGGTATTCTTATGGGCCTCATGCTTGCCTCAGCCGGTATTGTAAAACCGGGCGATCCCATCTCATTCCACTCATGGCTTTTTGATAGCCCGGTAATTGGTGTTGTTAAGGACGTGAAAATTCTCACCGTTGAGGTTGAAACCATCAACGGCAATGTGGTCGAGCTCCCCACGTCTGCTCTGATGGGCCAGACGCAAATAACGAATCTTAGAGATTTAGAAAATCGGAAAAACGGTGCGTTCAGCGTTACTTTGGGTTTTCCAGTTGACGCTGATCCAGCGTATATTATGGAGATCGGATCGGATAATCTCAGAAGATCCATGGAAGAAATCGGCCTGATAAAGTTCGACGTCTTTTTCTTCTCCAAGACGTTCAACACCAACAGTCTGAAAGTTGTTTTCACCTTCAAGAGCATGGCACACCTCAATGCATGCATCAGCACCATACATCTCAGTTTCGAGAAGGCGTATCAAACTGTAAAAAAGCAGAAGAATAATTGAAGTGTTGCTATCATTCCCTCTCATAACAGAACCGTACTGCGAGTTGTGCGGAGGATGACCTCTCGCGAAAGGCGACCTTGACCCCAGCGATAAGGGGGAGCAATTCTCCTGAACTGAGGAAAAAGGGGTATGAACGTGTTCTCTGATACGTTCAATGTTTACCCGTACGTTTTCGAGGTTTTGATCCTTTTCTGAGTGATGCTTGATATCTCCAAATGTATTTGCAAAAAGAAGGGAAACGAAAGGCTCCCTTCATATCATTCCCAGACTTATTTTTAAATGATGTCAGGTGCACTCACCGGTTATCGAGAAACATCCTGGCAACCTCAACAGGAACAACGCAGATAAGCTTCATATCAGTCTTGGCTCTGATGGTGTGGAATGCCCCTCCAGGAATAAATATGAATGAATCCTTGCTAACCGGGGATACGGAACCATCAAGCTCAGCTTCCCCCTCTCCGTCAAGTATGAATATCTCATGTTCATAATCGTGCCTGTGAGCCGGGGTACTTTTCCCTCCCGGCACAGTTATATACCTCATAGAAAAATTGGGAGCGCCGTTTTTATGGGTTATCAACCATCTTATATCGCCACCACCCTCCAGTGGCATAGCCTCGACATCATCAATTTTCTCAACCACGGGTTTTACCATAAACTTGCATTGCCCTGTGATATAAAACTTTAAGTCGCATTCACTTTTTGCTCCTCCCATCATTTCCTCTGACATTGGTCTGATAGTGATTTTAAGAAACCGGAAAAACTCCTAGCTTAAGCAAATTTTGATCCATCGGTGCTGTCTCTAAAAAATAATTGTTATTAAAATTTAAATAAGATGCTGTGCTAGTTAATCTGATACGTATGAACGTTAAAGTAGAGCTGAAGGACAAACCGAAAGGTGGCACTTATTATGGTTCTGAAAACGTTCCCACTCCTGACAACAGTGCACTAGTTGCACAGCTTAGAAGAATAGTGGACAAAAGGTTCGCAAGATTCATCCTGCGAAAGGTTTCCAATTCAGCTCAGTTCGTTCATCTTCTCGGGGTATTCGCTGGTTCAGAGAGAGCTTCAGGCATCATCGAACGTTTCAAAGCTGGGATCATCAACAGCGCCATGAAACGCGCAATGAAACCGTTCAATATATCGGATCTCGGCATGATAAAAGAACCTCTCCGTGATAAGTTTATGAGGAAGGCCATAGCCAACACCCTTCAGAGTGTTGCCAAATACGGAATTACCACTCCTCAGAAGTTCCAGGGACCGCTGATGGTTGTGTGGAACATCACAAAGCAGTGTAACCTCAAATGCAAGCACTGTTATGCGTCAGCAGGCAGAAGAAGGGAGGAGGAACTTACCCTGGAACAAAAGCTCAGGGTGGTTGACATTCTTGACGCCGCAGGATGTGCCATGATAGCATTCTCTGGCGGAGAGCCCACCACCAGCAGAGATTTCTGGAAGGTTGCGGAGTACGCATCAAAGAAGGGAATGTATGTTACAATTGCAACCAATGGAACCCTCCTCACGAAGGAGAATGTGAGGAGGCTCAAGGAGATCGGCGTAAAGTATGTTGAGATCAGCCTTGATTCGTACGATCCAAAGATTCACGATGAGTTCAGAGGTGTCCAGGGTGCCTGGGCCAGAACCATTCAGGGAATAAAAAATGTGGTTGAGGATGGATCCTTTGACAATGCCATCGCTGTAACTGCCACGAGGTTTAATATGGATACCATCCCCAAGATGATTGATCTTGCGGAGGAGTTGAAGGTGAAAAAATTCATAGTTTTCAACTTCGTACCAACCGGTCGTGGAAAGGAGATAATCTCTTCCGATCTGTCACCGCAGGAAAGGGAAGATCTTCTCAATATGATATATGATAGGTGGCAAAAGAAAGTCAACACAGACATATTCTCCACTTCGCCAACCTATTCGCGCATTGGTATAGAGCACATCGAGAAGGGTAGCGGTGAGACCTACTCCCCCACGCACTTTGCAAATGCTGGGACTAATTCCATGGGAGTTGAGCTCGCTGACTTCATTGGCGGCTGTGGAGCTGGAAGGGAGTACGCTGCGATAGACGACAACGGAGATGTATTTCCGTGCGTTTTCCTGCCAATCAAGGTTGGTAATATACTACAGGATAATTTCCAGGAACTGTGGGAGAACAGCAAGCTGTTAAATGATCTGAGAGACAGAACCAACCTTGGAGGTGCCTGCGGTACCTGCAGGTTTAGAAATTCCTGTGGTGGGTGCAGGGCGCGTGCGTATGGATATTACGGAGACATTAACGCACCGGATCCAGGATGCATATACAACGAAGCTGAATACGAGGTACTGGTTAACCTACCCCTGCAGGGAAGTTGATCTGCTGTGAGGTTACTGCTCATCAATCCTCCAACAAATTCCATCATTAAGAGCGTTATAGGGGTTACCGGCCCTCCCCTCGGCCTTGCGTATCTTGCGTCGGTATCGAGAGAGAAGGGGCACGATGTTAGAATAATAGATGCCCTTGCAACAGGGAGCACATTTCTTTCCATAAAGAAAGAGATAGAGTCCTACTCTCCCGATGTTGTGGGCATAACGGCAACGACCTCCATGATCTACGATGCGTACGAGGTGGCAAGGGAGGCCAAGGATGTAGATCCCCATATTGTAACCGTTCTTGGGGGACCCCACGTTACCTTTGCAGCTAGAGAAACTCTCGAGGAGAGTCAGAATATTGATTTCATCGTCAGGGGTGAGGGTGAGATTACATTCCTTGGCCTGCTTGAAGCTCTTCAGGGGAAGAGAGAGCTGAGAGATGTCCCGGGGATCACCTTTAGAACTGAAGGGGGAATTCATGACAACCCACCACAGCCGCTGATAGAGGACATAGATTCCATCCCGCCCCCTGCCATAGATCTTTTGCCGGTCAAACACTACACCACTGAAAAGAAGAGATTTATGACCATAGTAACTTCGAGGGGATGCCCCTACAACTGCACGTTCTGTTCCTCATCATTACAGTTTGGCAGGCGATGGAGAGGGCACTCAACTGAGAGAGTTATAGATGAACTCAGAAATATCGTGGATTCATATGGCGTCAGGGAGATAGAATTTCTTGATGATACATTCACACTGAACCTCAAAAGGGCAATGGAGGTCTCCAGAGAGATATACCGTGAGGGCCTCGACATATCCTGGTCCGCCTCTGCCCGGGTGAATCTTTTCAACAGAGAGATAGCTTCCTCGATGAAGAAAGGGGGTGCCCATACCGTCTATTTTGGAATTGAATCGGGCTCCCAGAGGATAATAAACTTTATCGGAAAGGGTATCAGACCAGAAATGGTCACATCGTCAGTGAGAGCTGCGAGGGAGGAAGGACTGAAAACCATGGGTTCTTTCATTATTGGTTTTCCTGATGAAACGAAGGAGGAGGTTCGCTCCACGCTGAAGCTATCAAGAAAGGTGGGCGTTGATGTGGCGCAGTTCACGATTGCAACACCGTACCCAGGAACAAGATTGTGGTATTACGCGAAAGAAAGAGGGCTCCTTTTTTCGAACGACTGGAGAAAATACACCACCCTAACACCTGTCATGAGGCTCAAGCATTTCACCAGCAAGCAGATCATGTACTGGCTTGGGAAGGCCTACGCTACGTTTTACCTCAGGCCGAATTTTCTGCTCAAGGATCTTCTGAGAAATCACGGATTCATATTCAAGCGAATAATCCCGTACTACAGCAAATTTATGACGGGAAACCCGCTGAAAACCTGAAACCAAGGGATTTTTCGGAGTGATCCTGAAACCGTGCAGAAGCTGATCGTGTCTGTTACAGTGAAGTTCAGGTGATAAGGCGAAGCGGCTATGTTCTAGAGGTTTCATTAACCAGCAAACCATACAGTAGTATGAACATCTCTCACGAAACGGTTGATCTTCACGGGGAAAAGGTATTCTATCGCTTCCTCAAAAACAGTACCTCGTCGAGATCCATTCTTCTGCTCCACGGGATGAGTTTTACTTCGGCGGACTGGGAGAGGCATGCACTGATTGAGAGGCTGTCAGATCTCGGTTTTAACATTGTTGCGGTGGACTATCCAGGTTTCGGGAAGACTCCTGATATATCCGGATACTCCGTAAAACCGGGAGACCCGCTTAAATGCGCGGATTTTATCAGAGATTTCAGGGAGTCTCTGAACGTAAAATTCCATTCGATTATCGGACCCTCTCTTGGCGGTTTTATAACTCTGTCGGCGGTTGCCATGTATCCGGATGTGACAGATACTGCCATCGCCGTGGCTCCTGCCTGGACCGAACGCATTGAGGATGCACTTCGAAATGTTCAGATCCCGATACTGTTGATTTGGGGATCACGTGATAGGATCGTACCACTTGAGCGTGGAAGGGAACTGGCCTCGTCCTTGAGGAGTGCAACACTCAAAGTTGTGGACGGAGCCGGACATCCGGTGTACCTGGAAAAACCTGATGAGTTCCTCTCGCTTGTGTCAGACTTTGTCTCTTCTTAACCTCGGTTACGGCTGCTTGGTGATTAAATTTGGCTTCAACCCGACTCGTGCTGTTTGATCTTGATGATACCATAATAGACCACAGTTACAGTGTGAAGTGTACGCTTGGAGCGCTTTGGATGATGAACGCTGACCTCAGGAGATTCTCACTGCATGAGGTTATAGGAAAATGGAGATCCTCGTTCTGGAACTACTGGCCCTCTGTCATATCGGGGAAAATGTCCATAACCATGAGCAGAGCTCTCAGATTCCGGGATCTCTTCAGAGAGCTGGGAATCAGCGCAGATCCAGAAGTCTATACAGATCTTGCAATAGATTTTGACACCCTTTACATTATATGTGTGAGGCCCGTCAGTGGAGCTGTTCCGTTGCTAAGGGAACTTAGGGAGAGGGGAGTTAAAGTGGGCATTGTGACAAACACGACTAAAGAAATGCTGCATCAGAAGATGTCCAGATGCAGCATAGATGGCCTAGTAGATTTTGCCGTCAGCGTTGAAACAGCGGGAAAACTCAAACCGGATCCTTCCGTTTTTAATCTCGCCCTCACCGAGGGAAATGCAAAACCGGATGAAACTGTGTATATCGGAGATACAATCAAATATGACGTTATGGGAGCTTTGTTTTCCTGCATTAAACCCATATGGTTCAACAGATTCAATGCAAAGCTACCTGACTCCGTGAAACCGGTTGATACCATCAGAAGATTTGAGCCTGCCAGGGTGATCGCGGACAGAATACTCGATTCATAGGCCATTTCTGCCAAAAACGAAAGAGTTCAGTATCTTCCCCAGTTCCTCGGGTGCATCGATCTGAGGGAGGTGACCAGAATTATCAATGATGTGCAGCACACTGCCAGGTATGTATTCATGAAGTTTGAGGGCATACTCGATGCCAATCATTTTATCATTGCGACCCCAGATTATAGCTGTGGGGCTGGTTATTCTGGAAAGCTCCTCCGGTGTTATTTTTTCTTCCTTTCTAGCGTTATTCAAAACGATACGCTCAAGCACCCTTCTGTTGTTCAATGGAGACATGGACATAAGCCTGTCAATGAAACTATCCCTGAATTCACTCTCCATCTCACCAACAGTGGGGTTTATCCCTGCACTGTCCACCAGAATGAGCTTTTGCGGTGATACCATCGATATGGAGAGCCTCAGAGAGATCCATCCGCCATAAGAATTTCCCACAAGAACCGGATCCTTTACTCCTGCAGATATGAGGAATTCTCGCACCGCTGAGGCCTGCGCCTCGATCGTATAGTCCCTAAGGTCCTTATAGGATCTGCCATGCCCGGGCAGATCTGGAATGAATATCTCAAAATCTGGATCGAGGTTGCTGACAAGCCTGAGCCAGGAGTTCCCGGTGCCACCCAAACCATGCAAAAAAACGATCGGAGTGTTTCCCTCCCGGTGGAGGTAGGAAATATCACCCTCGGATATGTGAATTATCCTGCGCTGCATCGAGGGTAAATACCGTTACGGTATTAGGTTTACCCAGGTTCTGATCCAGCCACACACTCTCCATCCAGTCTGAGGGTTAAATTTGGGAAATGATTAATATATTCTCAAATCTTTACACCTAACAGAGAAGGTATATTGGAGGATATGCGTAATGTATCTTTTTTCAATGATATTGCTGGCAGCAATTATTGTTTCTGTCATCCTGTTTTTCATCCCGATCTACAGGCAGCTGTGGTATGCGTTCAGGATACCGAAGGTAAGGAAAAAGATTGAACCCGATATCCCGCGTAGAATATACATCCTTATCAGGAATGTCCTTTTTCAGGGAAAACTGTTCAAGGATCTGGGAGGAGGTATAATGCATGCCCTGTTCTTCTGGACCTTCCTCGCCTTTGGTCTCTATTCCCTTGATTTCCTGCTTGCCGGTATCAATCCCGCATTTCAGCTAATGACACCTGGCCTTTTCTCAGATATTGTGTTTTTTTCGGTTGATATATTCGCGCTTATTTCTCTTGTTGACGTGTTCCACTCCGTCATAAGAAGGTGGATCATCAAGGTGAAGAGATACCAGGGTTACAACGGATTTGAGGCCGCAATCATACTGATTTTTGTGGAAGGATTGATGATCACCTACTTCATCCTCGGAGTACTTCGCCTCGACGGAGTATCAAAGAACATTCCGGGAAGCATTATGGAGTTCCTGAGCCCCTCCGTTACCCCGGTCACGTATGCATTCGCCACGCTCTTTCCGAAGGCCACCGGTGCGTTTGGAGTGTACGCTTACTGGATAACATGGTCCATTCACGCTTCTATATTCCTTGCTTTTCTCATATACATACCGAGGGCAAAGCATCTACACCTCGTTTTCGCTCCCTTCAATGTATTCTTCTCGGACAGAAAGGGTGCCCAGCTTAATCGCATTGACTTTGAACATGAGACTAGGTTCGGAGCCACCGATATAAGAGATTTCAGCTGGAAGGATTATTTCGATTTTTATTCTTGCACAGAATGTGGCAGATGCACGGCAAATTGCCCGGCCAACATCTCTGGCAAACATCTCTCCCCGAGAGACATAATATGGGATCTCAGAGTTGCAGTTCTCTCACAGGGAAAACAGCTGATACAGGGCAAGAATGAGGACGAGATCATCAAACCCGTAATTGGTGATCCGATACCGGAGAATGATCTGTGGTCCTGCACAACCTGCATGGCCTGCGTAGAGCAGTGCCCTGTCATGATCGACCACGTTCCAAAGATAGTGAACATGAGAAGGTCTCTTGTCCTCAATGAAGGAAAAGCCCCAAGAGAGGTTATAGACCTCTATCGCAACCTCGAGCAGTACAAAAGTCCTTACACCATCGACCCCAGCACAAGGGGTGACTGGGCAAAAGATCTTGGAGTGCTTGATCTTTCAGAAAAGGATGGAGACTATGATGTCCTTTTCTGGGTTGGCTGCGTACAGAGCTTTGACAAGAGGAATCAGGAGATCGCCAAATCTATGGTAAAGATATTCAACAAGGCCGGGATTAAATTCGCCATACTAGGAAAGGATGAGACCTGTACCGGCGACCCGGCAAGGCGCACCGGCAATGAATACCTCTTCGATATTCTCGCTCAAGAGAACGTGCAGAAGTTTGAGCAAAAAGGAATTAAGAACAAAAAGATAGTAACAGCCTGTGCCCACTGTTACAACTCGTTCAAGAACGATTACAAACAGTACGGGCTCAATCTTGAGGTTTACCATCACACAGAATTCATCGATGAACTGATCCGCGAAGGCAGGATCAAATTAAAATCGCCTGAGTCCTCCGAGAATAACAGCTACACATACCACGATCCGTGTTATCTTGGCAGGTACAACAAAGTCTACGACGCTCCAAGAGAGGTCATAGGAAACTTTGCTCTCAATTACAAGGAGATGGAAATGAACAAATCAAAAGGTCTCTGCTGTGGAGGTGGAGGTGGAAGACTGTGGATGGATGAGAAGGAGGGAAAGCAGATGTCACACGTGAGAATTGACATGGCAGCGGAGACCGGTGCCAGCCGTGTTGTGACCGCTTGCCCATACTGTCTTACAATGCTAGATGATGCTCGGAAAACCACCAACAGGGAAGATAAGATGGAAGTGATCGATATAGCTGAGGAGGTTGCCGCACGGCTCCTTTGACTTTAATCCATGGGTATACGATCACTTCCCTCATGTAGGGAAAGCTTTCCTTCCCGATTAAATGCGATCTGTTTTGATTTTTACACACATTTGAGCACGGAAGACCGCTGAGCTTGCTATGTGGATGAAGGGCATAAAGTATAAACGTGCTTGATATCCATCATATTAGGTTTATGGAGGTAACACAACTCAATCAATCGACATTGTCAATTTTTAGTTGATGGAAATGGAAAAATTCAGGGCAAGAAAATCTTGAGATTCCAATCAAACCGCACTTAAGAGTTGTAGCTGGATCATGATGGTTTCCGCAAATCCTGTGGAATCAACAAAGATTTGATAATCTCATAAAACTTGCGGCCACAAAGAGTGAGATTAAAAGAATCGATCAAGGAATAGGAAACAGAATATGGAGGTGTAAGTTATTTTTGATCATGCGCATATCTCCCTGGATGCAGATCCCTAAGAGAACATTGTTCAAGTTGTCAGCCTTATTAAGGGATACACTTCCTATGTTCCTAGAGGGGAATCTCCACGGCTAAGGAAAAGACTGCCCACTCTCTGGACACGGTCTAAATCCATCTCATCTGTTGATTCTGCAACCCTTGAAACTGTGAATAATTATATAGAGAAGCAGAAGAAGGTATGATTCTAACATACAAGATTAAGACATAACATAGACTTTTCAGTTGAGGTGGTCAAAGCCGTGAAGGTGGCACAATTTGCCATAGAACACAGAATACTTTCCTCAAAGGATGTGAAGCGTATAGGCCTGAGTCAATAATCACGAACCAGATATTGGAAAAATACTATAGAAACAAAAAGGCGAAGAAGGCCAGAAGTGATAAACAAACAGTACCTGCACGGGGGATCAAGTTCTCCCGCTAGAAAAGTGGAATATATACGCCCTCCTGAATCTTAATCCGCAATATCTCTTCAGAAGCGATTTTGAAAAGATAAACCAAGTTGAATTACACATCACCTTTGCGTGCATTCCCGGTGACTATACCAGAGTAGGCAATCATCGAGCCAAGAGGATACATTGGCGATGACAGGAATACAACTTCTCATATTACTGTGATCGGAAATCCAATGACAGTTAATGTACCGAACCATGGGAAGGAACGCAGAACATATAGACAGAAGATACAGAGATATCAGGAAACGCTTGTAAAGTAGAGGGAAATAGGGAGGGCTGAAAAGGATAAGGAGTAGGGAAAGGAACCTTGAGGGGAATATAAACCACAGGGTGTCGAAAATATAATCCAGGAGGCAAAGAACAACGGAATGGGTTAAAAGCACAAAACGCTTGATAGAATAAGTAATGCAAAGGTAAGTAACGCTCTTAGGTACTCCTTGAATGGCTGGTCTTTCTATCAACTTGAAAGAATGATAGAATACAACGCCAGGCTACCAGGGTGCCTGTTGTTTATGTTCTTCCGTACAACACATCAAAACAGTGGTCAAGGTGTAGATCGATTGTAAGAAGCCAGAAATGCATGCAAAGGGAGCACGCGTACCCCTAAAGAGGCAACTCTGTGAATGACAGAGACCTTGGAACCTCCAACGCTTTAACGTGGAGAGTGTATCAGGATTATTATAGGGAAAATACTTATCATATTTAACGCATTCAGAGGTGGGTGAGAAGAGTATATGGTTGACATAATAGTATTGGTTAAACAGATGCACGATCTCGAGCAGATCAAACCTGATCCCTCAACGGGCGAACCTATGCTTGAAAAGTCACCATTCAAAATGGAGACGATCAGTGAAAATGCTGTTGAAGCAGCAGTGCAGCTCAAGGAAAAATATGGTGGAAAGGTTACTGCTCTGCTTTTTGGAAACAGTGAGGCTGGGCAGATAATGAAGAAAGCGTATGCCATGGGTTGTGATGATGGATATGTCATCACAGAGTACACCGGGAACAACCACCTTTACACATCTCAGGTGCTCGCAGAGAAGATCAAAACGATAAAACACGATCTGATCCTCTTGGGAAACCAATCTGCAGATTCGGTAACAGGTATGTTGGCTGGTAGATTGTCAGCCATTCTCGGGGAGCCTGTTCTCGGTAACGCGGTATCCATAGAGATCGAGGGTGAGGACGCAAAGATAAAGAGGGTTCTTGAGAAGAATAACTATTACGTGAAAACCCATCTTCCAGCCATCATTTCGGTCACCCAGGAGATCAACGAACCGCGCCTTCCCCCGGTTATGCGCATAATGCAGGCTGGCAGAAAACCGATCAACTCAGAAAAGACAACTGTTCAAGAGATAAAGAACTTCACCGTGGTTTCCAACAAAGCCCCCATCAGCGAACGAAAGAAGCTAATCTTCGAAGATGTGGACAAAGGAATTGAGGAGGTTGTGAAGGTTATAAAGGAGGAGATGAGATGAAATTCCTTACCTTTTCTGAGGACAATCAGCTTCTGGCCCAGATGATCACCTTTCTGAGAAGTAGGGGAGAGGTGGATGCCGCCACATCCTCTGACAAGGATATGCCCATAGAATACGGAGCGGATGTCGTGTATGCGCTCAGAGGAAACGCGCAGTATGATAGCATTTCGGCAGCATTGAAGAACCTGTTCAAATCGAGTGGCTATGACGCCATTGTAATCGCATCAACTGTGCTGGGAAGAGAGGTAGCAGGTCATCTGAGTGTCGGTATAGATTCAGATGTTGCCCCTGAACTCAGTTCACTTGAATTCAAGGATGGGAAAGCGATAACAAAAAGATGGGGTTATGGAGGAAAGACCGTGATCGAGGAAACCTGGAATGCACGTGTATTCACGCTTCTACCCGGAATAACTGATGCGGAAAAGAACGGGTCAGAATCAACCCTTAAGGATATTCAGCTCGGTGATTCCAGAGTGGAAATAATCTCTGAAGAACCTAAAAATCTGGGTGGTGGAAACCTGGAATCGGCAAAGATCATCGTGTCTGTAGGTAGGGGACTGGGTAAAAAAGAAGGAATAGAGGTCGCTCAGAAACTCGCCGATGCTGTGGGTGGTGAGATAGCAGGTTCCAGACCTGTGTGTCTCGATTACCAATGGCTTAGCGAGGATAGGCAGGTTGGACTTTCCGGGAAAAAGGTGAAACCTAAGGTGTATATAGCACTGGGGATCTCTGGCCAGATTCAGCACATCGCTGGGATGAGGGGATCGAAGATTGTCATAGCAATCAACAAGGACAAGAGCGCCCCCATCTTTGAGGAGTCTGACTATGGCATTGTGGGTGACCTTTACCAGGTGACACCAAAGCTGACTGAAAAGCTCACTGGCTGAGTTTGTTTCTGTTTTTTTACACACGTTTTAAAATTTTTTAATTTTCTTTGTGCATTATATTTTTCTTTAATGCTGAGTTGTTAAGTCACTACAGACCGTTTTTCTTCCAGTGATCCGTGTTAAGGGAATCCTAAACTGACAAGTTCTGTCAGTGTTATCACACCATTGCTTCCAAATGCTCTACGATAACGAAGGGGTGTTAACAACAGCAGCTTGCTTCACCTCGGTGTTTCTTAACAGGGTGTTTCACGATAGATGTTTAATATACACCTTTTCGATGTGAGTCCTGATGCTTTCCAAGATCAAGGAGTACCAATTGCTGATCTATTTGATTCTGTTTGCGGTTTCCCTTGTATTCCTCTTCATCTCCTCCAATGATCTCATATTCCACTCCAGTGCGGTGGTGAGCTCAGGTCTTACCCTGTCAGCAACGGGTGGATGGCTGTACTGGATATTCTTCGTCAGTATTTCAGGAAGTATAGCGTTCCTGTACATGTATCTCCACATTGTAAGCAACACGAAGAAGTTTCACCGGCTTGTTGAGAGCCCCAGTAAACACGAATTCGTGAAGAACATAAGGGAGCTTGAGAAAATTGCAAGATCACTGGGTTCTAGGGAAATGCATCTCCTGAAAGAGGCAAAAAAGAAGTGGCGCGTTAGATAAATTTTTGAAGCCTGTGAAAACAATTCCCCCACGATTCATTTTTCTTCGCGCCAGAAGGATGGTTACTCTACAATTACGTTTTGGATTGAAATGCAAACCATCTTATCTTTCCGCCTTATGGATAACCTGTTTTACGAACTCTGGCAGCATAAACGCTCCTCTAGCTACCTCACTGTTAAAATATCTACCCTGAGCGCCCCTGAGCGGTGCATCCATGATTTCATCACCAGCCATGGTGAAAGACCACAGCCCGCTCGGATAGGTTGGAATGAATGCAGTATATGTTTTCACATTGGAAAAAACCTCCCTGAGCCCACTGCTGGCGAGCTCCAATGCCCGTGGCTGATAGAATGGAGATCCTGACTGCACAACCACGATCCCACCATCCGAAAGAACCCTCTTCACGGAGCGATAGAAATTTGCGGAGAAAAGTCCCTCAGCCGGACCCTCAGGATCCGTGGAATCAACGACAATTAGATCGAATTTCTCATCTGTCTCACTGACGAATTTGATGCCATCCCCTATAACGAGATGGCATGCAGAATCGTCAAAAGAGGATGCCAGATTCGGGAAGAATCTGCGGGAAACCTCCACGACCTGGGAATCAATCTCAACGTTAACAATTCTCTTAAGTCCAAGTTTAAGCAACCGAAGAGCTGCCCCACCGTCTCCGCCCCCTATTACGAGAGCACTCTGAGGTTTCCGTTTAGCATATACATACGGAACCTCCGTGATCATTTCATGATAGATGTACTCATCCTGATCAGTTAGCTGAACGGTCCCGTCAATAGACAGAAGGCGACCAAAACTGTAAGTGTCAAAGACATCGATTCTCTGGTAATCAGTCTTCACCGATATAAGCTGATCCCTAACCCTGAAGGAAAGTTGAAGATAGTCAGAATACCTCTCTGAGAACCAATTCTCTATGATATCCATATATGTCAATATACAAGCACTATATAAACCATTGAGTGTCGGAATTCTTGAAATGATGCGTCAGTGTGCAGTTCCTCCTGTTTCACCGGAAACGTTGCTTTCAACTGCCCATTAGTCTTATAAAGTACAGTAAGTACTGTGACTAATAGAGAATACCATTTCTTCATGACAGAGGAGAGAAAGTACACAAACCAGAAGATACTGAAGATCCGCCGTATAGTAGAGGCATTTAATATCATACACATTTCAGATCAGACAGGATATTCCTCTTTAACAATAGAGAATGCCTTGGACATAATCTTCGAAAACAGATATATGCTTCCTGCCACAATATTCCTTCTTCCTGCCCTGTTATTTTTCTTTGAGGAAACACAGATCTCATTATTGGGTGTGTTGGTGTATCTCAAATGAAGAAGAGATAACTGTGACCTGCTACAGGACTGGAAATAAAGAATGCGGAGGGATATTTCATCCTCACTGCTACAAAATTTGGTAGCAAAGCCAAGATAGACTGCCCCAAGGAATACCTTGGAAGGGTATGTACATAATGGTCACATGAATCTCTTGGGACTCCTGGCATCACTGAAGACACTGGAGCTTTCCACCAATGATGCTCTCACGTTGAAGCGTCACTCTCCATTTCTAAGTGGTTTCTATTACAATCGTGATCGGCTGAGAGCAGCAGTTGCAAATACCCATGTTGAAACAGTGAATGCAAGATCAGATTCTCCTTATCTTGCGGCAAGGAGATCCGCAACATACACAATGAAGGATGCCCTCTTTTCGATGATATCTATAACAACGAAGCCATCAAAAATGAATGAGAGGAGATTAATCATTGCGTTCGACTATTTGATAGAGGACTTCTATGGAGACCGGGATACATTGTGAGTTCAAGGCTCGACGGGCGATCATGGCGTAACCAGAAGATAATCATACCATACCGCAAGCATTGTGGCCGGTGATCTCAGATTGCCTGTATATTCAATGCCATCTCAGATGGGAATGATATGCCTGAGGAGGTTTCGGAATGCTGAACAGGATCAGGAACATCGCAGACTCCATTGATATTGTGCCGTTTGACGGAGAATTCACTCAAGGGAACTGATTATGAGGCTTCAGGACGGGACGTTGACATACCACACCTCATGTTTGTTCCCAGAAACAGGAAAGTTAAGAGAGAACTTGAATCCATGAGTTACAAGGAGAGAAAGATTGTTCCACGTGTATTCTCCTTCCATGTTCGGGGACACATTTCCACTCCTCTTCCCTAAGCTTCTTGATCTCTCTTGCCATTTTATCTCTAAGGGGAGATGTTCTTGACAAGATGCTGAAGTATAATGATAAATGGTCTCTCAGAACATTGAGGGGACATTTTAAATGCCGGGATCATATCAGAAAAATGCCCCAGAAGAGGTGTCCTTTATAAATACACAACATCTGGAAATACTACGGTAATTATTATATGCTACCATAGATTTGTTATTGTGTGACATTCCGATGAGCAATAACAAAAAAAGTTTGGTTATTGCCTCGATA
>Ga0256829_1001829_pt1 | contig 16741 bp, 16 predicted proteins | sample 131447metaG_FD_185979 | JGI IMG/M metagenome (GOLD analysis project Ga0256829, IMG submission 185979) | Hydrothermal vent microbial communities from Lau Basin, Pacific Ocean - 131-447 | ecosystem: Environmental > Aquatic > Marine > Hydrothermal vents | place: Pacific Ocean: Lau Basin | collected...
CTTAAACTTATCGTTGACCTAATGTTCGAGGGTGGTATCGCTGATATGAGATACTCTATCTCTAACACTGCTGAGTATGGTGACTATGTTTCTGGTAAACGTGTTATAAACGACGAGTCAAAAGCTGCAATGAGAGAAATCCTTAAAGAGATTCAAGATGGCCGTTTTGCAAAAGACTTCATCCTTGAAGGTCAAGCAGGTTATCCTCGTATGAACGCTGAGCGTAACAATGACAAAACTAAGCTTATCACACAAACAGGTAATAAACTTCGTGAGATGATGCCGTGGATTGGTAAGTCTAAAATCGTTAATCAAGAGACTAACTAGAAATTTACTTTTTTATGATATAATTTTATTTGTAACAAGGATAGCTCCTTAATTTATCATGATTGATTACCATGATTATTGGGATGTAAAGGGTAACTGAATTTTCAGTTACCCTTTTTTTTTGCTAAATTTTTAGTGGGTTGTGTTTATCACCCCCTCTTGATTAGTACTAGTTTTAACACTTCTTCGCTATAATCCCCTCATGAAAAAAAGAATCTTTGTAACAGCGACAAATACTGACATCGGTAAAACATATACTACTTTAAAATTACTAGAACATTATGCTTCACAAGGCATCAAAGTTGGGGCTATTAAGCTTGTGGAGACTGGGGTTGTTGATGGTGTTTATCCTGATGGAGACCTACTTTTAGCGAAACTCAAAGAGCTCAACCCTGCATTTAGTGAGTTTGGTGTGCAAGATATTGTTCCTATCTCCTATGAACTCCCAGCAGCTCCTTATATCGCTTCTCGTGGAAAGGCTTTAGACTTTGAACTATTAAATAGTGCCATTGAGAAGATAGAAAAGCATTGCGATGTACTTATCATAGAGGGGGCAGGGGGACTTTATGTACCTATTGATGCAAACTTTATGATGATAGACTTAATTCCGTTTTTTAGTGCAAAAGGGCTTTTAGTAACACACTGCTCACTTGGATGTATCAACGACACACTACTGAGCCTGCAAGCTCTACAAAAGAGAAATATAGATGCTATAATGGTGTTTAACTGTAAAGAAAAAGATAGTGATTTCAGTACTTTAAGCGAGCCTTATTTTTTGAACCGTGATATAGAAGTTTTAAAATTGCATGAAGATATTGACACTATCTGTGATGTCTTGTATAATTTGTAAATTATTTTAGGATGGTAAAAATATGGCACATTTAATTCGCACTGATGATTTCAGTATAGAAGAGATAGAAGAGATTTTAGCAGATGCGAAGCACTTTAGTGATGGGCATTTTGAACCTCTCTTAAAAAACAAAATAATTATTACTCTCTTTTTTGAGAACTCTACTCGTACTAAGAGTAGTTTTGAGATAGCAGCAAAACGTTTAGGAGCAGAGATAGTGCATCTTGATGTAGCAAAAAGTTCTACAAAAAAAGGTGAAACCCTCGTAGATACAGCGATGAACCTCGATGCTATGGGTCCAAATGCCATCATCGTTCGACATCAAAATTCTGGAGTTCCACAGATACTTTCCGACCATACAAAAGCGAGTATCCTCAATGCTGGAGATGGAGCACATGCTCACCCTTCACAAGCACTTCTTGATCTCTATACTTTGAGAGAGCATTTTGGAGACTTAGCAGGGAAAAAAATTGCTATCGTAGGTGATATCAAAAACTCTCGTGTCGCCAACTCAAACATAGAGCTACTCTCACGTTTTGGCATGGAAGTCATCTTAGTCGCACCACCTCACTTTTTACCAAAGACAAAACTTCGTACAACACATTTCTTACCGGAAATTATTGATGAAGTTGATGCTATTATGAGTCTGCGAACACAGACAGAACGCCACTCTTCACAGAGCTATGCATCTTTAAAAGATTATGCGAGCGACTTCTGTATCACTGAAGAGCTTATAGGGGAGAGAGATATTATACTCCTTCACCCTGGTCCAGTACATAGAAACATAGATATAACAGATGCTCTCCTTGAAGATAAACGCTGTAGGGTACTAGAACAAGTAACAAATGGTGTTAATATCCGCATGGCTATTTTAAAAAAACTTATTGCTTAGTAAATGTCTATAGCCCTTTTAAACTCTCTTGGAAAGAGGAGAGAACCTTTTCTTTTTATAAGTGATTTTAAGGGTGAGAATATAGAAGTGATTTTAGCACAAGATTTAGAAAAAGAGAATGTAGCATTTAAGATTGATGAATCATTTGTGCATAAAAAGCATACACATATTTTAGAGATATTTCCGGTTGATTTTTCAGAGTACAAACAAAAATTCGACAAGATTCTTGAAAAAATACACTCTGGTGAAACTTATGTATTGAATCTCACACAGCCTACAAAAGTAAAAACACCTCTCAGCTTATCTAAAATTTTTGAAGTAACAAATGCACACTATAAATTATACTACAAAGATAAGTTTGTCTGTTTCTCTCCTGAAAAGTTTATACAGATAAGCAAAGACACTATTCATACTTTCCCAATGAAAGGGACTATAGATGCAGGCATACCAAATGCAGAAAAAAAGATCTTAGCAAATGAGAAAGAGATGGCTGAGCATATAATGATAGTTGATTTATTGCGAAATGACCTTTCTATAGTGGCAAAAGAAGTTAATGTAGAGAAGTTCAGGTATATTACAGAACTTAATGCAGGGAGAAAAAAACTTCTTCAGGTAAGTTCTCATATAAGTGGAGAACTTGCATCAGACTGGCATGAAAATATTGGATCTATATTAGAAGCGCTTCTTCCTGCTGGAAGTATTAGTGGGGCTCCTAAAAAAAGTACAGTAGAAATTATAGAAAAAGTTGAGGAGTATAAACGCGACTACTTTAGTGGTGTTTTTGGTTACTATGATGGAGAGACTTTAGATAGTGGTGTGATGATACGTTTTATAGAAAAAACAGAGGAAAGCCTTATATATAAGAGTGGTGGAGGCATAACCCTAGATAGTGATGCACTTTTAGAGTATAATGAGCTTCAAGATAAAATATATTTACCCTAATGGAAAAGCATGTTTACTAATTTAAAAATTTTTACAAGTGGCTGGGATTTTGCTAAATCAGAAGTAAATCTGAAAAGTAAATTTCAGATGATAAATGCAGCACTTCTTTTATCAACCATGAGTCTGTTTTTTGGTATTATTACCAATATTTATAAAACTACTTATGGAATTATTCCCGTAGAATTAGGGCTGGTAGTTTCAAATATAGTCTCCTTTTTTGTACTACGCAGATGTAAAAGAAGTTTTAAATTTATCTCTTTTGTTATTGCTGCACAGTTTGGTTTACTATTTCTTTTTCTCTATTATGCATTTTCACCAGGATCTGTTAAGTTTATTTGGCTCTTCTCTTATCCTATCGTTCTTCTCTACTTTCAAGAGAAAAAATATGCAAAGTACTGGATGGCATCTATTATTGGAATGATTTTACTTGGTCCTATTCAGCCTTTTGTATCTATTGGGTTTAGTATGTTTCAAGCAGTATATATTTCTGTTGTATTGATAGTAGTGAGTGTTATTATTACATTCTATCAAAATAGAATGGATGAGGCTAGAGCATTGATTTTTGAGCAACAAAAACAGCTTCAAGAGCAGGTAGATGAGCTTCTTAGTAAGGATAAACTCTTGAGTGTGCAGTCTAAACAGGCTGTTATGGGCGAGATGATTAGTATGATAGCACATCAGTGGCGACAGCCTCTCTCTACGGTAACTCTTACAATTTCCGATATTCAGATTAAAAAGATGTTGGGGAGTGATATTTCCCAAGAGAAGATGGATAGAAGCTTACAAGAGATAAATGATACCGTTGTGTATCTCTCTGAAACTATAGATGATTTTCAAACATACTTCGATCCAAATAAGGACATAACTCAAGCAAGTATTGATGATGTAATCAAAAAAGTACTTAATTTTGTTCAAGCAAGAGTAAAAGGTACAAAAATATTTATAGAGTACACGAATAATAATGTAGAGATAATTGAGATGTACCAAAATGAGCTCATTCAAGTTGTTCTCAATATTATGAATAATGCTGTAGATGCACATTTAGAAGTAGAAAAAGAACATCCTATTATTGCACTCTATGTGAGGAGTTTTAAGACAGAACTTGAGCTTATAATCAAGGATAACGCTGGTGGAATAGAAGCAAATAAGTTAGAAAAAATTTTTGAACCGTACTATAGCACAAAAGGAAAAAATGGAACAGGGTTAGGACTCTATATGTCACAGATGATTATGGAAAAACAGTTCAACTCTAAGATAGAAGTAACAAGCACATTAGAGGGCACTACATTTAGTATGAAGATTCCAAAAAAATTATCATAATTTAGATTTTCTTCGTTATAATGGAGTAAAAATTTAGGAATAACTATGTATATTGAAGATTTGAAGTTTTCACTCTGGGCTGATTTTATTGAACGCGACTACCTTGACAAGGAGTTCAAAGAGCTGATAGTCAAGAAGATTATCAATGGTGCCACTTCAAACCCTGCAATATTTAAAAATGCTATTCTCAGTTCTGATGCATACAAAGAACAGTTAACAACTCTAAAAGATCTTACTGCAAAAGAGAAGTATGAAGCTCTAGCTATTTTTGACATATCTAAAGCAGCGGATATTTTACGTCCTCTTTATGACAAGGGCGATGATGGTTATGTGAGTATAGAAGTCGATCCTTCTTTATGTGATGATGCTAAAGAAACTATAGCAGAGGGTAAACGTCTTTTTAAAACGATAAACCGTCCAAATGTCATGATAAAAGTTCCAGCTACAACTGCTGGATATGAAGCAATGGAAGAACTAACTTCTGTGGGTATTCCAGTCAACGCGACACTTATTTTTAAAAAAGAGCAGGCTATCTCTTGTGCAAATGCTTTTAAACGTGGGACATATAAATATAATAAAAAAGTTGATACAGTAATTAGTATATTTGTTTCGCGAATAGATAGAGCCTTGGATGTGGAATTAGCTTCAAAAGATATTGAAATTGCCTTGAGTGGTATCTACAACAGTGCGACTATTTATTCTGCTATTGAACAGATGGGAGTAGAAGGGTGTAGAACACTCTTTGCTAGTACAGGGGTCAAAGGAGATGGGCTAAATGCTGACTACTACATAGAAAAACTTCTCGCTTATAATAGTGTAAATACCGCTCCTGTTGAAACAATTATGGCATTTACTACAAACACAACAACTACACAAGCACTTCCTATAGATAGAGAATTAATAGAAACACATTTTGCAAAAATAAAAGAAGCGGGAATAGACTTTGATACTCTTTTAGATGAGCAGATTAGTGATGGGCTAGAAGCATTTAAAGAAGCATTTGATGAGATAATGGAGGCATTATGAAACAAGAAGTTGATGTTAGTAAGCTCACATTTGAACAACTCAAAAAGGTACGAGCTTATCTTAAAAAGATGATTGAGGTCGGTGGATCCGACTTACATATAAAAGCAAATGCAGTTATCCGTGCTCGTATCAATGGAAATATTGTGCAGTTTTCCGGAGGAATACTTTCAAAAGAGGATGCCTTAACTTTTGCAAAAGAGTTGCTCAAAGGGCGTTTTGGCGAATTTGTTGAGCAAAAAGAGCTTGACCTTGTCTATCCCTATGATGAGAACAATCGTTTTCGTGTCAATATCTTTTTTCAAATGGATGGTGTGTCAGCAGTTTTTCGTGTGATTCCTGTAAAAATTCCCTCTTTTGATCAGCTTCACCTTCCTGATATTATTAAAACATTTACACAAAAAGAACGAGGTTTAGTACTTGTAACAGGAGTGACTGGATCTGGAAAATCAACAACTCTTGCAGCCTTAATAAACGAAATAAATGTAACAAAGAAAAAGCATATTATTACTATTGAAGATCCTATTGAGTTTGTGCATAAAGATCGAGGTTGTATTATTAACCAGCGTTCCGTTGGACAGGACACTAAGAGTTTTGGAAATGCCCTTCGTGCTGCACTTCGTGAAGATCCAGATATTATTCTTGTTGGAGAAATGCGTGATAAAGAGACTATAAACCTTGCACTTCATGCAGCAGACACTGGACACTTGGTTTTTTCAACTCTACATACTATTGATGCAAAAGAGACTATAAACCGTATTATTGCACAGTTTCCTACAGATGAGCAAAATCGTGTACGTCTCTCAGTTGCTGGAGTAATACAAGGAGTAATATCGCAACGTCTTGTGCCTACTATCGATGGTGGTCGCCGTGCTGCTATGGAGATTTTAGTGCGTACACCAAGAATTGAGAAACTTATTATGGAAAATCGTGATTATGAGATTCGTGATGCGATTGAGGCTGGAAAAGAGCACTACCATTCACAAAGTTTTGATCAGTCTATCTTGGATCTTTACAATGATGGTATTATCTCAAAAGAACAGGCTATGAAAAATGCAACAAGTGCCTCTGATCTTGAACTCAAGATTAGTGGGCTTACCAGTGGTAAAGTTGGTGAGAATAGTAGTGGCAAAGCTCCAGAAATTGCTGAAGATGATGCAGATATCTTTGACTTGAAGTAAGACTTAAATAATATATAGGTATAATTGCGACCATTTTTAAACACAAGGAAATTATATGTTAGAAGGTATCGTTAGAGAGAGTATGACAACAGGAGCTACAAAAGCACTGCGTCGTGATGGTTATCTAATTGCAAACATCTACGGAAAAGGTTTTGAGAATATCAATGCTGCATTCAAAATGAATGAGTATATCCGTACTGTTCGTAATAAAGAGACTATAGCATTCCCAGTAAATGTTGCTGGTAAAGAGTTAAATGTAGTTGTTCAAGGGTATGAGTCTCATGCTGTTACAGGAAACTTACTTCATGTTGATTTGATGGTAGCACAAGCTGGTGTTGAAACTAAATTCAATATCCCTATCGTAGCAGTAGGTGAAGCAATTGGTCTTAAAAATAAAGGTCTTGTTCACATGGCTAAGCCACGTTTAACTGTTAAATGTACTCCAGAAAATTTAATGGACAAAATTGAAATCGATGTAACAGAGATGGATACTGGTGATTCTAAACTTGTTCGTGATCTTCCAGAATTAGCAAACATGAAAATTGTTGATGCTGATCGTGTTGCACTTATAAGTATCATTAAAGCGAAATAATTATGCTTTTGGTCGGTCTAGGGAACCCTGGTTCCGACTATGAAACTACACGCCATAACATAGGTTTTATGGTAATTGATGAGCTCAATCGTCGTTTTCACTCTACAGATGTATCAAAAACAGCCTTTTTAGGTAACTGCTACAAATCAAAAAATCATTTTTTATTAAAACCACTTACCTTTATGAACCTCTCCGGTGATAGTGTCATAAAAGTTAAAAACTTCTATAAGCAAGAAGATGTTGTTGTAATACATGATGATTTAGACCTTCCTTATGGAAGCCTTCGTTTTAAGCTTGGTGGTGGTCATGGGGGGCATAATGGACTGAAGTCTATTGATGCAAACATAGGTAAAGAATATGTTCGTGTGCGTATGGGGATAGGTAAACCTGAACATAAGGGCGAAGTAACTTCTTATGTTTTGAGTGATTTTTCCAATGAACAAAAAGAGTACTTATATACTTTCATCCAAGATACAGCGGACGCAGTAGAATTTTTACTTGAAAACAGCATGCAAGATACTAGTGCAAAGTTCGCAAAAAAAGTACCACAACAAAAGGCTTAATATTTATGTTAGCTTTTAAATATATAGCTTTTCATTACTTAAAATACTTTTTTGTCATTATGGGTGCACTTATCATGTTCCTTGTTGGTTTTGACTATATGGGAAATGCAGAGTCTCTCTCTAAATCTGCAAACTTGATTGTTATTTACTTAGTGTATAAAACTTTTTTTGCTATAGATATGCTCCTTCCTATCTCTCTAGTTTTCGCTATGATAAGTACAAAAATATTTTTAATTCGTTCTAATGCCTTAGTCTCATTCTTCTCTTTAGGCTATTCAAGAGTTGATGTGTTGCGCCCCTTTGTTGTAGTGTCTACTGTTATTATATTACTCTTTATCTCTCTTCATTCTTGGTCTAAATTTGCAAGAGCTGATGAGTTTTCTACGAACATTCGTTCAAATGGACAGTATCTAAGTCCAACAAGAGATCTTTTTTTTACCTATAAGGGACAGTATGTTTATTTTGCAAGAATGCTTCCTTTACAAGAAAAAGCGGAAGGAATCCGTGTCTTTACTGTGAAAAACAACTCTTTAAAAGAAGTACTTCTTGCAAAAGAAGCTATATATAGAGATGGCTCATGGCTTATAGATAAAGCTGATATTATTACAAAACCTGATGACTTTAGCTTCTCCTCTCCTGGGATAAATGTACAAGAGGAGGGATCCTTAAAAATATTAAAAGGCTTCCGACCTAAAATACTAGATCAAGTATATGAAGGAAAAGTTAATTTTACCATTCAAGATGCTATTGATGCTATTGAACTTTTAAGAGAACAAGGCGTAAATACTAATACGATTAGAGGAGCTCTTTATAAGATATTTATTTATCCATTTTTTGTTCCTTTTCTTATAGTTATTATCTTCTTCTTTGTGCCTGTAAGTGCACGATTTTTAAATGTTTCCCTCTTTAGTTTTGGAGCAATTTTGGCTACTTTACTTATTTGGGGGATACTTTTTACACTTATAGAACTTGCAAATAACAAAACTATTTCGAGTGAGATAGCTCTTATAGCCCCTATTATAATACTCTTTTTGATAGCTTTAAGACAGTGGCGAAAGTACAGAATGAGTACCTAATCAGTCACTTATAAGCAGATTTTGGATAAAATCACTTAAAAAGAATTTGGAAATTTTATGATTGATTTTAAACAACTTGCAACTGACTACAAAACTCCCCTTTATGTTTATGATTTTGACTATATGTCTGCTCAGTACGAAGAGCTTAAGTCTGCTTTTAAAGGGCGTAAATCTATTTTAGCTTATGCTGTAAAAGCAAACTCAAATCTGAGTGTTGTAAGACACTTTGCTAAGATGGGAAGTGGAGCTGACTGTGTCTCTATTGGAGAAGTAAGACGTGCATTTCTTGCAGGTATTCCAGCTTATAGAATTATCTTTTCTGGTGTTGGCAAAACTGATGATGAGATTCGTGAAGCGATAGAGAGAGATATTTTATATATTAATGTTGAGAGTGAAGCAGAGCTTGGTCGTGTAGAAATGATGGCAAAAGAGCTTGGGAAAGTCTCTAGAATTAGTATCCGCGTTAATCCAAACATAGATCCAAAAACACATCCTTACATCTCAACAGGACTCCATGATAATAAATTTGGAGTTGATCTAAGTAGTGCAAAACGCATGTATATAAAAGCAAATAACTCTGAGCATTTAGATCCAGTTGGTATTCACTTTCACATAGGTTCTCAACTTACAGAACTTACTCCTATTCGTGAATCTGCTGAGATTGTAGCTGATTTAGTACGCTCTTTAGCTGGCATCAACATTGAGCTAAAGTTTTTTGATATTGGTGGTGGTTTAGGAATCAAGTATAATGATGAGACTACGATTAAACCTTATGATTATGCACAAGCTATTCTTGGGTGTTTAACGGCACTTGACCTTACTATCCTTTGTGAACCAGGGCGTTTCTTAACGGCTAATGCAGGATACTTTGTAAGTAAGGTTCTTTATGAAAAACAAAATGGTGCAAAGAAATTTGTAGTGATTGATGGTGCGATGAATGATCTCCTTCGTCCAGCACTTTATAGTGCTTACCATAAGATAACTGCTATAACAGATTCTAAAGCTGAGGCAAGAGCTGTAGATATAGTTGGTCCAGTTTGTGAGAGTGGAGACTTTTTTGCAAAAGATTATCCACTTCCAGAACTCAACCATAACGACTTAGTTGTAGTGCATAGTGCTGGAGCATATGGCTTTGGTATGGGAAGTAACTACAACACTCGCGGACGTAGTGCAGAGATAGCACTAGAGGGTGGAAAAGCTAGAGTGATTAGAAAACGCGAGAGTTTTGAAGACCTTATAGCCCTAGAGACAGAGTTTTTAGAAGATTAATATGTATTTTATAGATGTTCAAGGTACTCTTATTAGCGACAAAGACAAAACACCAATAGATGGGGCGATAGAGTTTATAGAAAAACTTAATTGTGAAAAAGTCCCTTATATGGTTGTGACAAACAATACAAAAAAAGATTCTAAAGAATTTTATGATTATTTACAGAGTATTGGCTTTAATTTTCCTCTTGAGCATTACATAGATCCACTTATGCTTCTCGATGGTCGTGTCTCAAGAGAGGGTGTAGCTGCTTATGGTTCTGAAGAATTTTTAAGAACATTGGAGCAGATGGATTACATCTTAGAATACACAAATCCAAAGAGTGTTTTAGTAGCAACGAAAGAAAATTTCACAAGTGATGAATATGCACAGATGATAGACTTTTTACTTTCAGGGGCAACCTTAGTGGGTATGCATGAGACTTCCATTTATGCGAAGAATTCTAAACGCTACCCTGGTGTAGGGGCAGTTTTACGTATGCTTGAGTTTGCTACGAGTAGTTCTTATGATGTAGTAGGAAAACCGAGTATTGCATTTTATGCAGAGGCACTCAAACTCCTAAGAAAACAGAATCCAGAAGCTTCATATAAACAGATTTCGATGATAAGTGATGATGTGAAAGGTGATCTTGGTGGGGCGAAAGAGCTTGGTATGGAGACGATATTTGTCACGAGCGGAAAGTACAAAACAGCAGAAGAGATAGTGCCTCTTTTAGAAGAAAATTTGAGACCAGATTTTGTGTATGCAGATATGCAAGAGATATTGGAGAAAATATGAGTGAGCAAAGTGACTGGAAGACTTTAGAAGATTGTAGAGATGCTATTGATACTATAGACAATGAGATGCTTGACCTCCTTAACCGTCGCATGCAAGTAGTGGAAAGAGTTGGTGAGATAAAAGCAGATACTGGAGGGGCTATATATAGACCTGAACGTGAGAAGGCGATTATATCTAGACTCACTGCATTAAGTAAGGCAAATGGTGGACTCTTAAATGCAAGTGCTATTGAAGCAATTTTCCTTGAAGTTTTTGCGGTTGCTCGTAATCTTGAGCTTCCTGAGCGTATAGCTTACCTTGGGCCAGAGGGAAGTTTTACCCATCAAGCAGCTGAGAGTCGTTTTGGTGCTATGAGTGAGTATCTTTCACTTAACTCTATCGAGTCAGTATTTAATACCTTAAACTCAGGTCGTGCAAAATTTGGAGTAGTACCTATAGAAAATTCTCGTGACGGTATTGTCGGTGAGACACTTGATCTACTCTCAAAATCACATGTAAAGATAGTCGCAGAACTTTATATGCCTATCCATGTAGCATTTGCCACAAAAGCGAGAAAGATAGAACAGATCACAAAAATCTACTCTAAAGATAAGGGGTTTGGTCAGTGCCGGAAGTTCTTAAGTGAGCATGGATTTTATGATGTAGAACAGATACCTGTTGAGTCTACAGCAAAAGCTGCTATTTTAGCTGCAGAAGACGAAAATGCAGCTGCTATTTGTTCTCATATAGCAGCAAAACTGTATGGTGTTCCAACTATGTTCGAAAATATCGAAGATGAGCATGATAATGCTACTCGATTTGTCATACTTAGTGACTTTAAAAATGGTGTGAGTGGCGAAGATAAAACCTCTATACTTGTGCGTTTGAAAGATGCTGTGGAGGCTGGAGCACTTGTACACTTCTTGCAAGATTTTGATAAAGAGAAGATAAATCTCTCTAAGATTGAGTCTCGTCCTTCAAAAGATAAAGAGGGTGGATTTGATTACTGGTTCTATATAGACTTTTTTGGACATATAGATGATGAAAAAACAGAAAAAGTATTGAGCAAGCATACTGATGAAGTTACATGGCTTGGTTCTTATGTAAAAGGTGAATAATGCAATTTAATAAAAAACTAGAAAATATAAAAACATATGAGGCTGGAAAGCCGATTGAACTAGTTGTTCGTGAGTTTGGTATAGAGCCAAAAGATATAGTAAAGCTAGCTTCAAACGAGAATCCTTATGGATGCTCACCAAAGGTACAAAAAGCAGTTACGGACATAGTGTCAAATATGGCACTTTACCCAGATGATAGTATGGTAAAATTAAAATCTGCACTGCAAAAAAGATTTGATGTTGAAGATAAAAACCTCATTATTGGAAGTGGAAGTGATCAGGTTATTGAGTTTATTATGCATGCTAAGGCATCAAGTGGCTCAAAAATCCTTATAAATTCTGTTACTTTTGCCATGTATGAAATTTATGCAAAGCATGTTGGTGCTGAGGTGATTCGCACAGCTTCACAAGAGCATAACCTTGAAGAATTTTATGAGCTGTATAAGAGCGAAACACCTGATGTTATTTTCCTATGTACACCGAATAATCCAACGGGTGATGCTATAGATGCAACTGAAATGATGGCATTTCTAGAGAAGATCGATGAAAACACTCTTGTTGTCGTTGATGGGGCATATATGGAATATGCTGCATTTAAAGATGAGAGTAAAAAAGTAACTCCTAAAGAGTTAGTTGAAAAGTTTACTAATGTTATCTACTTAGGAACTTTTTCTAAAGCTTATGGTCTTGGTGGTATGCGAACTGGCTATGGGATCTCAACTGCTCCGATTATAGAAGAACTTTATAAGCTTCGCCCACCTTTTAATATCACAACACTCTCTTTAGAAGCTGCTTCTGTGGCACTAGAAGATGAAAGATTTGTAAAAAATTCAATAGCTTCATGTTTTAGTGAAATGAAACGCTATGAAGCATTTGCAACTAAGCAAAAAATAGATATAATAGAGAGTTATACAAATTTTGTTACTTTATGTCTTAATGAGAACCAGAACTCTACTCAACTAGCAGATGCTTTACTTCGTAAGGGGATGATAGTACGAAATTTAAGTGGATATGGGATGAATGCAATACGTGTAACAGTAGGAACTCCTGAGCAAAACAGTCGTTTTTTCGAACTCACAGAACAATTATTATAAACTAGAATGGGAATTTAATGGATTTTAAGGTACTTTTTTCACAACTTGTTGTGCTCTATGACAAGCTTTCAAAACAGCAAAAAATAATTATTGCAGTAGCAGTTATTGGTATTGTCTCATTTTTAATATTTTTAGTTGTTTTTACCTCTACAAAGGTTGAAAAAAGTAGCTATGAAGTCCTTTTTGATTCTCTCTCTTCAGAAGATGCTGCTAAGGTTGTTACACAATTAGAAAAAGACAATACTCCTTATAAACTCGAAGCAGATAATATTATAAAAGTACCTAAAAATGTTCTTTACAAAGAGAGAATAAATATAGCTTCTTTAGGGATTCCTAAAACAGGTGGTGTTGGTTTTGAACTTTTTGATAAGCAAGAGTTTGGTGCAACAAGTTTTGATCAGAAGATAAAACATCTTCGTGCTCTAGAGGGTGAACTCTCTCGAACTATCAATGGACTCTCTCCAATTGAACGGGCTACAGTGAGTTTGGCGCTTCCCAAGGAGTCTTTGTTTGTCTCCAAACAAGTAGCACCTACTGCTTCAGTTATGGTTGAAATGGTAGAAAATCGTTCACTCTCAAGTAAGCAGATTCGCGGTATTAAAAACCTTGTTGCTTCTGCTGTACCTATGCTTACAGTCGCAAATGTTATGCTTGTAAGTAGTGATGGTAATACTTTAGGTGATGAAGATGAGGGAGTGCAGATGAGTGAACTCTCTTTAGCACAACAGCACTATAAACTTAAAGAAGAGAAAAAACGTCAAAAGAAAATTGTGAGTGTAATCTCTCCTTTTGTTGGCGGTCCCGATAAAGTAGTAGCACAAGTTAGTATAGAGTTTGACTTTTCTGTAAAGAACTCTACAAGTGAGTCATATGATCCGGAGAATGTAGTACGAAGTGAGCAGGTAAGTGAGGAGAAACGTACAGGGAGTAGCCCTGCACAGGTTGGTGGAGTACCAGGTACTGTGAGTAATATTGGACCTGTTCAGGGACTTGCAAGTAATAAAAAAGAAGAAAAGTATGAAAAAAACACAGGAACAACGAACTATGAAATCGGAAAGACTGTTAGTACTACCAAAAGTCAGTTTGCTCGAATTAAAAGAATCACAGCAGCAGTTATAATCGATGGAAAATATAAAAAGAAATTAGATGCTTCAGGTGCACCAACTTCTGATGTAGAGTATGTAGCCCTTAATGAGACAGATTTAAAGGCACTTACTTCTTTGGTAAGTAGAGCTATCGGTATTGATACAAGTCGGGGTGATCAAATAAGTGTACAAAATCTACAGTTCGATCGTAGTAAAACAGCACCACCAGTAGATAGCGTGACACAGAGTAAGCTATTTGTAGCAACATACTTAGCTCCTTTTTCTGAAGCCTTTAAGTATCTTTTTGTACTTATACTACTCTTTATCCTCTATAAAAAAGTTATTTCACCTTTTGCAGATAAAATGCTAGAAGTTTCTCGTGAAGAAGATGAGATAAAAGCTCCAATACTTGCTATTGATGATGATGAAGAAGAAGATCTTGTTGAAAAAGTACAACAGATGCGTAAAAAAGTTGAAGATCAACTCGGTGTTGGGGATAACTTTAATGAGGATGAACTCAAATACGAGGTGATTTTAGATAAAGTAAGAAATATGGCTGAAGATGCACCTGAAGATATTGCATCATTACTACAAGCACTATTAAGTGAAGAAGCAGAGGGCAGTCTTCCTAAAACATGATAAGAGGAGTTTAAAGATGGCAAATTTAAGTCAACAACAACAGGCTGTATTTGATGAAATGAGTATGGCTGAAAAAATTGCTATACTCCTTTTACAATTAGGTGAAGAGACAACTGCTGGAATATTTTCAGCAATGAATGTCGATTCAATTACAGAGATATCAAAATATATTGCACAAAACACAAGTATAGATAGAAGTGTAGCTACTGCAGTGTTAGAAGAGTTTCATGCCATCTTTCAATCAGGGCAGTATCTTACATCTGGTGGTTTAGAGTATGCGAGAGAACTCCTTTATAGAACACTAGGTTCAGATGAAGCGAAAAAAGTACTTGAAAAACTCTCAAAAAGTATGCAAGATACACAAAACTTTGCCTATCTTTCTAAGATTAAGCCTCAACAACTCTCAGACTTTATTGTTAATGAACACCCTCAGACTATTGCATTGATTTTGGCACATATGGATGCAACAGAAGCTGCTGATACATTGCAGTTCTTTCCTGATGATCTTAGAAGTGAGGTGGCGATGCGTATGGCAAAACTTGGAGATATTTCACCATCTGTCATAAAACGTGTTTCTGCAGTACTTGAATCAAAACTTGAATCTCTTGCTTCGTACAAAGTTGAAGTTGGTGGACCTCGTGCAGTTGCGGATGTCTTTAACCGTCTTGGTGTGAAGAGCTCAAAGTCTACACTTGCAAATATTGAACAGGTTGATGAAGAACTTGCTACACTAATTAAAGAGATGATGTTTACTTTTGAAGATATAGTTAGTCTTGATAAAACAGCGATTAGTGAAACACTTAAGGCTGTTGATAAAGCAGAACTTATGCTCGCTTTAAAATCTTCTCCAGAAGAACTCAAAGAGAAATTCTTCTCTGCTATGAGTGAGCGCGCCCGTGAAGCCTTTGAAGAAGAGATGCAGTTCCTTGGTGCTGTGAAGATGAAAGATGTTGAAACTGCACAACGTAAGATTGTTGAAGTTGTGAACTCGCTTGCTGAGTCTGGAGTGATCCAAATGGGATCTACAGAAGAGATGATTGAGTAATGGCAACAGTAATTTCAAATAATGAGTTAGAATCTCATAATGTAAATAAATATAATTTTAAAGTAATAGCCAACTCAGGATCTCAAGAAAATGTGAATCAAGAAGAGGATAGTATTGCTTCAGAAAAAGGTAGTGTCAAAAAGATACAAGAGGTAGATTCTAGTGCTCTTAGTACAAGTTCAAAAGAGTCTTTAATCGAATCTTTAATGCAAAAAACAGATGAGATGTCCTCTAACTTTATAAAATTACAGATGAAACTTGAAGCAAAAGAGGAAGAGTTTGCTCAAAATCTTGCAAAGGCAAAAGAGGAAGCATTCTCTGAGGGACTTGAAGCTGGAGTGGCAAAAGCTAAAGAAGACTTAAATAAGAGTAGTACTCAAAGTTTAGAATTATTTGCGGATTCAGTAGTAAAACTTGAAAAAAGTGCCCAAGAGTTTTCTAGTGCATTAGAAGGTATAAAATTACAGTTAATTTCTGCAGCATTAGATATCTCACAAGAGGTCATTAAGATAGAACTTTCGACTCATTCAAATGAAGTGGCAAAGCTTCTTTGTGATGAACTTCTTAAAGATCTTCAAACAGCATCTAAGGTTACTATAAAAGTAAATCCTGCAAACCATGGGGCACTTTCTGAGCATACTGAAAAATTAGAAAATGTAGTAATTCTCTCAGATAGTGCAATAAGTGAGGGCGGGGTCATCGTAATCAGTGATGCGGGAAATATAGATTCTCAGATAGAAAAAAGATTTGAACGCGTTAAAAGAGCGGCATTAAGTGAGTAAAAAAAGATGAATATTAAAGATAAAAATATACAAGAGCTAGATAGAGTATGCCAAAATATCAGAGAAGAGATTCTTCGTGTTGTCAGTAAAAATGGTGGACACCTTAGCTCGACACTTGGTGCTACAGAACTTATAGTAGCTATGCATAAAGTTTTTGATAGTAAAAAAGATCCCTTTATTTTTGAT
>Ga0256829_1001830_pt1 | contig 16730 bp, 7 predicted proteins | sample 131447metaG_FD_185979 | JGI IMG/M metagenome (GOLD analysis project Ga0256829, IMG submission 185979) | Hydrothermal vent microbial communities from Lau Basin, Pacific Ocean - 131-447 | ecosystem: Environmental > Aquatic > Marine > Hydrothermal vents | place: Pacific Ocean: Lau Basin | collected...
ACAGTATTTCGTGATCGCCGCCGTCAGCGTCGTCTTCCCGTGGTCGATGTGCCCCATCGTCCCCACATTCAGGTGCGGCTTCGTGCGTTCGTATTTCTGCTTCGCCATCGGTAACTCTCCTTCAGGAAATTAGCATCGGGTTAGGATTGGTTGCAAAACACAGCGCAGGCTAAACCGTCTCACCTGCGATAATCGCCCTGGCAACGTTTTCGGGCACCGGCGCGTAGTGGTCAAATTCCATCGTAAAGGCGCCGCGCCCCTGCGTAATGGAGCGCAACTGGGTGGCATAGCCGAACATTTCGGCCAGGGGCACCATCGCCCGCACGGCGCGGGTGTTGCCGGCCCGCTGCTCCATGCCCTGAATTTCGCCGCGCCGCGACGATAACTGCCCCATGACGTCGCCGATGTACTCTTCCGGCACCACCACTTCCACTTTCATAATCGGCTCCAGCAGCACGGGCTTGCCCCGCCTGACGCCGTCCCGAAAGGCCATCGTGGCGGCCACCTTGAAGGCCATTTCGCTGGAATCCACTTCGTGGTACGAGCCGTCGTAGAGGCGCACCTTGACATCCGTGACGGGGTAGCCCGCCAGCACGCCGGCGTCGGCGGCTTCCCGAATCCCTTTTTCCACCGCGGGGATGAATTCTTTGGGAATCACACCGCCCACGATGGCATCTTCAAAGAGGATGCCGGAGCCCGGCTCGGCGGGTTCCACGGAAACCACCACGTGGCCGTACTGGCCGCGCCCGCCGGTTTGCTTCACGAAACGGCCTTCCACTTTGGGCACCGCGCGGGTGATGGATTCCCGATAGGCCACCCGCGGCCGCCCCACATTGGCCTTCACATTGAACTCGCGCTTCAGGCGGTCAATGAGAATTTCAAGGTGCAGTTCGCCCATGCCCGAAACGATGGTCTGGCCGGTTTGTTCATCGGTGCGGACGCGGAAGGTGGGGTCTTCTTCGGCCAGTTTGTGCAGCGCCTGGGAAAGCTTATCCTGGTCGGCGGTGCTTTTCGGCTCAATGGCAATGGAAATCACCGGCTCGGGGAACGCGATGCTTTCCAGCACGATGGGGTTCGCCATATCGCAGAGGGTGTCGCCGGTGAAGGAGTTTTTGAGGCCCAGCACCGCGCCAATATCGCCCGCCAGCACCTCGGTTACATCTTCGCGCCGGTCGGCGTACATGCGCAGCAGGCGGCCGATGCGCTCGCGCTTGCGCCGCGTGGCGTTGTAAACCTGCGCGCCCTGGGTGATTTTGCCGGAGTACACCCGGAAGTAGGCCAGCCGCCCCACGTAGGGGTCGGTCACGATTTTGAAGACCAGGGCGCTCAGGGGGGCATCGTCGCTCGGCGGGCGGGTAACCTCTTCTTCGGTGCGGGGGTCAATTCCGCGCACTTCGGCCACATCCAGCGGCGAGGGCAGGAAATCCACCACCGCATCCAGCAGGGGCTGCACGCCCTTGTTTTTGAGGGAACTGCCGCAATACACCGGCGTCAGTTCGCCGCGAATGGTTGCCCGCCGCAGCGCCGCTTTCAATGCTTCAACCGTGATTTCCTCGCCTTCCAGGTATTTCATGGTGAGGTCATCGTCGGTCTCGGCAATCTGCTCCACCATGCGTTCATGGGCGGCTTCCACCTCGTCGCGCAGTTCGGCGGGCACTTCCATGACCTTCGGTTCTTTGCCCAGATCATCCACCCACACAATGGCCTGCTTCGTGAACAAATCCACCACGCCACGGAAATCGGCTTCCGCGCCGATGGGCACCTGCACCGCCACCGGGTTGGCCCCCAGCCGCTCGCGGATGCTTTCAATGGAACGATCGTAAGAAGCGCCCACGCGGTCCATCTTGTTGACGAAGCAAATGCGCGGCACGCCGTAACGGTCGGCCTGACGCCAGACCGTTTCGCTTTGGGGTTCCACCCCCTGCACCGCATCAAAGACCACAATGCCGCCATCCAGCACGCGCAGCGAGCGCTGCACTTCGGCGGTGAAGTCAATGTGGCCGGGCGTATCAATGATGTTGATCTGATAGCCCTTCCACTCCGCGCTCACCGCCGCCGAAACGATGGTGATGCCGCGCTCGCGCTCCTGTTCCATCCAGTCGGTGACGGTGTTGCCTTCATCCACCGAGCCGAGGCGGTAGGTCTTGCCGGTATAGAACAGGATGCGCTCGGTCGTCGTGGTCTTCCCGGCGTCAATGTGGGCGATGATCCCGATATTGCGGTACTTTTCTAAAGGGTACTTCCGTGGCATATCACACCTGCTGCAGCAGGCCGCTCACACTTCGGGGCTTAGACGCGGAAGTGGGAGAAGGCGCGGTTGGCTTCGGCCATGCGGTGGGTTTCCTCACGCTTGCGCACGGCAGAGCCCTGGTTGTTGGCAGCGTCCATCAATTCGGCGGCCAGTTTTTCGGCGAAAGACTTACCGGAACGCGTCCGGGCTGCAGCGAGAATCCAGCGGCAGGCGAGGGCAAACTGACGGCGGGGCGGCACTTCCATCGGCACCTGGTAAGTGGCGCCGCCCACCCGGCGGGGGCGCACTTCCATGATGGGCGAGGCGTTTTTCAGCGCCTGTTCGAAGACCTCAAGGCCGGGTTTGCCGGTTTTTTCTTCTATGATGTCAAACGCCTTGTACACCTGGTGTGCAGCCACGCTCTTCTTGCCGCCGCGCATCACGCGGTTGATGAAAGACTGCACTTTCACACTGCCATATTTGGGGTCGGGCGGAATGATCCGCCGCTCAGGTCGGTATCGTCGGGGCATCTCTCACTCCAGCTTCGTGGCCGGCGCGCATGGCGTCGGCCTCTCACGGCTAAAATAGTTTGCACCGGCTCGCGTTCGGCAGCGGCAGCCGCAGGCAGCCTCGGAAGGCGCAGGGCCGGCGCGCATCCTGCGGCTTTGCTGCCCCGCCGAGCGAAGGCAAACGGTTTACGACTTCGGTTTGCGGGCACCGTATTTGGAGCGCGCCCGCCGGCGGTTTTCCACACCGGTGGCGTCAAGGGTGCCGCGCACAATGTGGTAACGCACGCCCGGAAGGTCTTTCACACGCCCGCCGCGCACCAGCACCACCGAGTGCTCTTGCAGGTTGTGGCCTTCACCCGGAATGTAGGCCGTCACTTCAATGCCGTTGGTCAGGCGCACACGGGCAATTTTGCGGAGCGCCGAGTTCGGTTTTTTCGGCGTCATGGTGCGCACCACGGTGCACACCCCGCGCTTTTGCGGCGCGCCCTTCGGCGTCCGCAGGCGGCGCTGCTTCATGGAATTGTAAATGTATTGCAAAGCAGGCGCCTTGCTTTTGGCCTTTTTCTGTTTACGGCCCTTACGAAGAAGCTGATTGATTGTTGGCACTTCTGCCTCCCGAAAACGATGTTGCCTCTCAACTTGCGTAAACGAAGGCCATCATCATGCGATGGCCTCCACGGAGCGCCCGCCTCGGCAGGCGCGAAAAGACACAAAGAACCTTACGCAGCAGGGCAGGATTGTACCATGCGGCAAAACGCGCGTCAAGAAAATCCGCAAACGGCGCGCCGCGGCCTGCTGCGCCTGCACGGGCTTACAAATCTTCGCCCAGGCCGAGAAGCCCCACTTTCACCTTGGGCACTTTCGGCTTGGCCGATTCCTTGCCGAATTTTTCCACGCCTTCGGGCGTGATGGCCTCTACCGCCAGACCGAGGCTTTGCAATTCTTTCACCAGCACCTTAAAGGAAGCCGGCAGGCCGGGCTCTTCAATGGGTTCGCCTTTGACGATGGCTTCGTAGGTTTTCACCCGCCCCTGGACGTCGTCGGATTTGACAGTGAGCATTTCCTGCAGGGTGTAAGCCGCGCCGTAGGCTTCCAATGCCCAAACTTCCATTTCGCCGAAGCGCTGGCCGCCGAACTGCGCTTTGCCGCCCAGCGGCTGCTGGGTCACAAGGCTGTAAGGGCCGGTGGAGCGGGCATGGACTTTGTCTTCCACGAGGTGATGCAGTTTAAGGATGGTCATCACGCCAACGGTCACGGGGCGGTCGTAAGGCTCGCCGGTGAGGCCGTCGCGCACGATTTCTTTGCCCAGCGTGGGCACCGGGCGGCCGGTTTCCAGCGAGGCCTCCGCCGCTTTTTGCCTGAGCGCCTCTGCGGGCACCTCGGCGGCGTCATAGCCCAGGCTCTCCAGCCACAGCCGCAGCCCGGCTTCCACGGCGCGGGCATCTTGCGCTTCGCGTTCAGACACCGGAAGCGGCATATCTTCAAAGGCCAAAATCTTGTCGGGGTCGTAGCCTTTTTCGCGCAGCCATTCCCGCAGCACCGAGCGGCGGGCATACACCTCGTCGTCGGCCAGGCGGTAGATGTCGTACCCTTTGTCGCCCAGCCATTGTTCCAGATAGAGGGAGCGCACTTCGTCGTCGCTGCGCAGGTTTTCCGGTTCGTAACCGGCTTCCCTGACCCATTGCCAGGCGCGCTCGGTAATCTGCTTCCAGGCATGGCCGATCATCCAGGCGCGCACCAGTTCGGCTTCCACTTCGGCTTCGGTGGCGCTGTCAAACACCGGCACCACCGCCCGGAAGCCCAACTGCTTCGCCGCCCAGCCGAGGTGCACTTCCAGCACCTGACCGATGTTCATGCGGCCGGGCACGCCCAGCGGGTTCAGGATAATATCCACCGGCGTGCCGTCTTCCAGGAAGGGCATGTCTTCCACCGGCACCACTTTGGAAATCACGCCCTTGTTGCCGTGGCGGCCGGCGATTTTGTCGCCCGCGGTCAGCTTGCGGCGCTGCGCTACCGAGACGCGCACCATTTTTTCCACGCCCGCGGGCAGGTCGTGGTTGTCTTCCCGCGTGAAAACCTTGACATCAATCACCGTGCCGCGTTCGCCGTGGGGCATCCGCAGCGAGGTGTCTTTCACATCCCGCGCTTTTTCGCCGAAAATGGCCCGCAGCAGCCGCTCTTCGGGGGTGAGTTCCTTTTCGCCTTTGGGGGTTACTTTGCCGACCAGGATGTCGTTGGGGCCGACCTGCGCGCCGACCCGAATGATGCCGTCTTCATCCAGGTCGCGCAGGGCATCGCCGCCCACGTTCGGGATGTCGCGGGTGATTTCTTCCGGCCCCAGGCGGGTGTCGCGGGCTTCGGTTTCGTATTTTTCAATGTGCACCGATGAGAAGTAATCATCCTGCACAAGGCGTTCGGAAATCAAGACGGCGTCTTCAAAGTTGCCGCCCTCCCACGAGAGGAAAGCCACCACCGCGTTTTGCCCCAGCGCCAGCACGCCATCCTGCGTGGCGGAAGAGTCGGCCAGCACGTCGCCTTTTTCCACCCGCTGGCCTTTGACGACCACAGGCCGCTGGTCGATGCAGGTGCTCTGATTGGAGCGCTGGAAGCGCCGCAGTTGATATTCGTGCAGCGAGCCGTTATCGGTGCGCACCACAATGTGCTCGCCCGTAACGGCAACGACCTCGCCGGCTTCATCGGCCACTACCAGTTGCCCGGAGTCGCGCGCCGCGAAGGCTTCCATGCCGGTGGAAACCAGCGGCACTTCGGGGCGCATCAGCGGCACGGCCTGCGCCTGCATGTTGGAACCCATCAGGGCGCGGCTGGCATCGTCGTGCTCCAGGAAAGGAATCATCGCCGCGCTCATGCCCACCAGTTGCTGAGGCGCCACGTCCATGTAGGTAATGTGGACCGGCTCGGCAAACTGGAAGCCGGAATGGTAACGGCAGACCACATCTTCGGCAATGAACTCGTTGTATTCGTTCAGCGGCGCGTTGGCCTGGGCAATGTAGTGGTTGTCGTCCACGTCGGCGGTCAGGTAGTCCACATCATCGGACACAAACGGCACGATTTTGACCTCGGCCTCCCCCAGCCGCTCGGCCAGTTGCCGCGCCTGTGCCTTATCAAGCCGTGTGCCGGCCTCGTAGAGCACCTCGCCGGTTTCGGGGTCTTTGACGTCTGCGCGCAGTTTGCGGTGCACCATGTAGGGGCTGTTGGCCGGCAGGGCGTTATAAATGCGGCGGTACGGCGACTCAATGAAGCCGAATTCGTTCACGCGGGCGTAGGTGGCCAGCCGGCCGATCAGGCCGATGTTCGGCCCTTCGGGCGTTTCAATGGGGCAGATGCGGCCGTAGTGGGAGTGGTGAACATCGCGGACGTCAAAGCCGGCGCGCTCGCGGCGCAGGCCGCCGGGGCCCAGCGCCGAAAGGGTGCGCTTGTGGCGCAATTCCGCCAGAGGGTTGGTCTGGTCCATAAATTGGGAAAGCTGGCTGGAGCCGAAGAATTCCCGCAGCGCCGCCACCACCGGCCGGATGTTGATGAGCGTGGCAGGCGTTACCTGTTCCTGGTCGCGGATAGACATCCGCTCTTTGATGACGCGCTCCATGCGGCGCATCCCAATACGAAGTTTATTTTGCACCAGTTCGCCCACCGTTTTCACCCGGCGGTTGCCGAGGTGGTCCATATCGTCGGGCGAGTCTTCGCCGTTGTTGATGGCAATGATGCGCCGCAGCAGCCGGACAATATCCCACTTGGTCAGCGAGCGGTGCTCCAGCGGCACCACCCCGTGCAGGCCGAGTTTCTGGTTCATTTTATAACGGCCTACGCGGGCCAGGTCGTAATAGCGCGAGTTGAAAAGCTGGGTTTCCAAAAACTCGCGGGCGTTTTCCAGCGTGGCGGGGTCGCCCGGGCGGACGCGTTTGAAGAATTCAATCAGGGCCTGTTCGGCAATGGAAAGGCTGCCGTCGGTGTCCCATTCCGGTTCCTGGCGCAGGGTGGAAGCAATGAACATCCGGTCGGGGTTGGTATCTACCTCGGCGAAAAGGGAAAGGATTTCCTCGTCGGTGCCTTCCTTGATGGGGGAATCCGCGAGGCCGTCATCCACCGCGGCCAGGGCGCGCAACAAAATGGTGACGGGCACGGTGCGGCGGCGGTTGAATTTGAGGATGAGGTAATCGCTTTTGCGGGTTTCAAACTCCATCCACACGCCGCGGTCGGGAATCAGTTTGGATTTCGCCAGCGGGCGGCCGGTCGCGCGGTCCACAAGCGCTTCAAAATAGACGCCGGGCGAACGAATCAGTTGGGAAACCACCACCCGCTCGGTGCCGTTGATGATGAAAGTGCCTTTGGAAGTCATCCAGGGGAAATCGCCCAAAAAGATATCTTGTTTGACGGGCTCGGGCACTTCCGGCCCGGCGAGAAGCACCGAGACCCACAGCGGCCGGGCGTAAGTCAGGTCGCGCTCGACGCATTCCTCAACCGTATGCTTGGATTCGCCAAACCAGTAACGCAGCCCCCACTGTTTGGCTTCCGGCGTGCGGCTGGGAAAATACAGCCGCATACCCTTGTTATAAGATTCAATGGGGGTGATTTCATCAAAAAGGTCGGCCAGGCGTTCGGTGACCAACCGTTCAAAAGAAGCCAGCTGAATTTCGATCAGGTCGGGCAAAGGCAGTTTCACGTCAATCCGGGCGTAGGACTTGGTGGGCAGTGCCGCCATGTGCATACTCTCCTGCAAGAAAAATCGGGTCTTGATTTCCCCTTGTTGCCGGGAAGGCCGGTGTGCTTAACGCGCAAAGCGCACGTCATTGGTTCAGCCCTGGCCGGGAGCGCCCCGGATTTCGCCCCGGGCACGGAAGCCGCAGGGCGGCGTCCTGGCAGCCTGTTTTTTGCGCTTCTGCGCGCTGAGCACAGGCGGGCTGAAGGGTTACAAGCGAACCCATATTATAAACGCGAGGGAAAAGGAACGCAAGGAAGCGCGCCGCGATTCAGGAAAATTGCCCCCAACGCGGCGAAGGGCGCTGCCCGAGCGCCCTGGTGTTGATTTTTCCCGCGTTTTTCGCCTCCGGCGTTCTCTGATGCAGCGGTCGCCGGCCTAATGAATCACAAAAGAAAGCGCGACCAACACCACCACAAAGGATACGGCCAGGGTGGCAATGCGGCGCAAGTCTTGCTTGATGAAAGTGTAATCGGGGTTAAATTCGGCGGCGCCGGTTTGGGGGCGGCGTAATGTGCGCCGCGTCGCCGTGCGACGACGGGGTTTCGCCATAAGACTCTCCTCTCATACAAATTCTGCCGCGGCGCGCGGCTATGCTTATTATACCACTGCGGGGGCACAAAACAGGTTGTCGGGAATGCCGCCGGGGGCAAGCAAATCTTGCGGAAGTGTTGTGTCGCCCTCACCCGCGCACCGCCTCCGCCCTTCCGTTTGGTGGTAAGATAAAAGAGAAGTAACTGTTCAGCCTGCCCGCGATGCGCGCCCAGAAGCATAAAAAGAGGTTAACGCAAAGACGCAAAGAAGGCAAATGGCACAAAGCGCAATTCTGTGTTTTCTGGTAATTACCTACCCAAATCGTAGCGCTGGCAATGCAGGGCGTGTTTTCACACCGCGTTTTCCTTTGGCGCCGCTGCCGCTGCGTTGACCCCACCCCTGGCTCCCCTCCCCGCATGCGGGGAGGGGAGCCAGGGGTGGGGTATGGCAAAGGCACAGCGCATCAAAACGCATGGAGGGCACCCCAGCGTAGGCAGTTACGTTTTCTGTGCCAATCTGTGAAATCTGTGGATTCCCTGCCAGGGCTGAGCAGTTACAAAGAGAAAACGCATCCTGCAAGGGCGCGCCTGGGCCCATCCGCGCTGTCCGCCGCTGCAAGCCGCGCCCCCACCGGTCCCCCCCACCCCTCAGGAGGGCAACCATGCCCAACGGCACCCCCATCGACCGCCAGTGGATTTTCATCACCCGTAAAGGCATCATAGCGATTGACTGGGGCAACGGCTACGCGCAAGACATCGCCACCGGCGAGTTCTTCCCCTACGCCGAAGCCATTTACAGCCACCCCGCCGCAGACACCGACCTGGAACTGCTGGTGCGCATGGGCAGGGTGGAAAAATACGACAAGCGCACGGTCTACGTCTACGCCCTTCCCGAGCGCCCACAACGCACCCTCGATTAGGGTGCGTTGTATTTTCTCATTCCACATTCCTTCTTGAGGAGGTTCCTATGTCTGGCCCTCGTGTTGTGCATCCCCCGCGGGGCACCCGGCTGCACTGCAAGAACTGGCAACTGGAAGCCCCCTTCCGCATGATTCAGCACAACCTTGACCCTGAAGTGGCCGAGCGCCCCGAAGACCTGGTGGTCTATGGCGGGCGCGGGCAGGCCGCCCGTAACTGGGAATCCTTCGACGCCATCCTGGAAACCCTGCAAAAGATGGACATAGACGACACCCTGCTGGTGCAATCGGGCAAGCCGGTGGCGGTGTTCAAAACCCACCCCGACGCCCCCCGCGTCCTCATTGCCAACTCCAACCTGGTGCCCCACTGGGCCACGTGGGAAATCTTTGACGACCTGGCGCAAAAGGGCCTCATCATGTACGGCCAAATGACCGCCGGTTCGTGGATTTACATCGGCACCCAGGGCATCTTGCAGGGCACCTACGAAACCCTCGGCTCGTTAGCCCGCCAGCGCGGCTGGTCTTCCCTCAAAGGGAAGTTCGTGCTCACCGCAGGCCTGGGCGGCATGGGCGGCGCGCAGCCCCTCGCCATCACCATGAACGAAGGCGTGGGGCTCATCGTGGAAGTCGACCCCGCCCGCGCCCGGCGCCGGCTGGAAATCGGCTACGTGGACACGGTGGTGAATGACCTTGACGAAGCCCTGCGCCTGGTAGACGCCGCCGTGAAGGCCGGGGAAGCCAAATCCATCGGGCTGATCGGCAACGCCGCCGATGTGTACCCCGAACTGGTGCGCCGCGGCATCACCCCCGATGTGGTCACCGACCAGACCCCCGCCCACGACCTGCTGGAATACGTGCCGCGGGAGCTCAGCGTTGAGGAATCCAAACGCCTGCGCAAGGCCGACCCCGCGGCGCACCGCAAAATGGCGCTGGAATCCATCGCCCGCCACGTCCAGGCCATGCTGGATTTCCAAAAGGCCGGCGCGGAGGTGTTTGACTACGGCAACAACATCCGCCAGCAGGCTTACAACCACGGCGTGGAAAACGCCTTCGCCTTCCCCGGCTTCGTCCCGGCCTACATCCGCCCGCTGTTTGAGGAAGGCAAGGGGCCGTTCCGCTGGGTGGCGCTTTCCGGCGACCCCGAAGACATTTACCGCACCGACGAAGCCATTATGGAACTTTTCCCCGAAGACGAGCACCTGCACCGCTGGATCAAGCAGGCGCAGAAAAAGGTGCCGTTCCAGGGGCTGCCTTCCCGCATTTGCTGGCTGGGCTATGGCGAGCGCGACCAGGCCGGGTTGATGTTCAACCAGCTGGTGGCGGAAGGCATCGTGAAAGCGCCCATCGTGATTGGCCGCGACCACCTGGACGCCGGTTCGGTGGCTTCCCCCAACCGGGAAACCGAGGCCATGAAAGACGGCTCGGACGCCATCAGCGACTGGCCGATTTTGAACGCCCTGCTGAACGCGGTGGCGGGCGCGACGTGGGTGTCGTTCCATCACGGCGGCGGCGTGGGCATCGGCTACAGCCAGCACGCCGGCATGGTGGTCGTCGCCGACGGCACCGAAGGCGCGGTGCGGCGGCTGGCGCGGGTGCTGGTGACCGACCCGGGCCTGGGTGTGGTGCGCCATGCCGACGCAGGCTATGAGAAATCCAAACAGGTTGCCCGTGAAAAGGGCATCTGGATGCCGATGCTGGACAAGTAGCCGCGTTGTTGCCTGGCCGCATCGTTTGAGCATCCGAGGGACGGCCTGCGGGCTGTCCCTCTGCTGTTTCGGCGCCAAACAGAAAAAGCCGAGGGGCGCAGTAGCGCGCCCCTCGGCGGGGGAAACCCACAAATGCGGGGGCCTTACGGTTCGGGTTCCACCTTCATCAGCACGGCCTGGACGATGACCCGGTAGCGGTAATCACCCAGGGTTTCGTCGTAGTCCTTGCAGGTGATCAGCGTCACCCAGTCGCGATTCTTGTGGCCCAGCACCGAGGTGTCGTTGGGATCCACCAGCCCCACCGAGCGCACTGCGTAGATGTAACGCTGCCCGTGGGCATGGAGGATGACCCTGTCGCCCCAGCGCAGGTCATAGAGGTGGACAAAGGGGCCGGGTTCACCGTCGGGCAGGTAGACGTGGCCGGTGATGGCCGTGTTGCCCGCCCAGGTCGGGAAGGCGGTGCCTTCCAGCCACCCGGCCTGATTCCAAAGCCAGGTCAAGTCCCAACCCTGGGCATTGCGCGGCACGCCCACAATGGGCACACTCACGCCCAGTTTGGGGATTTCCAGGGTGATGCCGTCCAGCCGGTCGTACGCCACCCGTTGCGGCGGCAGCACGGTCACGCGATGGGGCGCAAAGCCGGTTTCGGGCAAAGCCCGCATGACTTCCGCACCGGCCCGAACGCCATAAGCATCAACCTCACTGGCGGGGTCGTAATAGCGTTCGGTGGAAAGGGTGTTATACGCCGACTGCGGCGTGGTCACATCGCCGGGCAGGCTGGTCCAGGCCAGCAGGGCCGTGTTGGTGTGATGCTCGCCCGGGGAAGTGCCCATCGTGGCCTGGAAGGTGATGGTCGCCGTTTGCCCCAGGGGGAACGTATCCCACGTGACGCGGATGGTATGTGTGGCTGGGTCGTAGCTCATAGAAGTCGGTGTGAGGCCGCCAGCCGCGGTGAGGGAGGCATCCACATATTTGAAAGCATCGGGCAAGGGATCGCTCAGCACCACGTCATAGGCATTGGTTTCACTTTTGGCGCTGTGCGCCACATGCAGGGTAAAGGTGATGGGCTCATCAGGAAGCACGACGGTGGGTTTGGCTTCCTTGCTCAGGGTCAATTCCGGTTCCAGGATGGTCACGTCGCTGGCCGAATCGCCCGCCGAACCGCCGTCCCAGGCCCAGGCGGCCTGGTTGTTCAGGTTCTGGCCGCTCACATTGGCCGCACTATCCAGCACCACCACCTGATAACGCACGGTGATGGTGGCATCGGTGAGGCCACCGTTGGTCACGTTGCCGAAATTCCATACCATCCGGCGGCCCTGATCCACGGCGGCGGTGCTTCCCACAGGCTCGGCCGTGACCGTCGGGTTCTGGCAGATGTGATTCCAGGTTCCGGCGGTGGCACTGACCGTGCCCGTGGTGGTGATGGCATCGCAGGATACGAAAGCCAGCCCTTGATCCAGCACATCGGTCAGGGTGAGGTTATTCACCGTGCCGGGGCTGAGGGTCAGGGTGGTCTCGTAAGTCAGCATTTCGCCCACGGCCACCTCGGTGCCGGTGGTGAAGGTCTGATTGGTTGCCGTGAGGCTCTTGGTGGCGGCACTGTTCACCGACCGCAAGCCGGTATCCAGCGTCAAGTTGGTGCGGCCGTCGGGGTAGTTGTGGGTCAGCGCTGCGTCGCTTTGGGTGCTGGCGTCTTCATTGGCGTTCTCGCCGGTGATCCAGTTTCCCGCGGCCAGGTCGCTCAGGCCGGGTACGGTGAGCGGCGGCAGGATGACCGCCGTGCCCAGACCGCCGGGCTGGGTGCCGTCGCTGTCGCTCACATCGGAGCCCTGGTCGGGCACCACGGGCTGGTTGAGCCCGGCAGGCAGGGTGGGGATGCTGAGCTGCACTTGACTGCCGGGGGTCAAACCGCAGAAGGCGTAGCGCCCCTGGGCGTCGGTGGTGGTGTTGACCGTCACATCGTCAGCCGTGCCAAAGGAGCCGTCTTGCCCGGCCCAGGCCATGGTCACGCCCACACCTTGCAGGGGCTGGTCGTTGGTGTCTTGCGCGTTGATGGTCGTGCTGCCGGTATCGTTCCAGATGTAGTTGCCCACGCAGGCCAACGGGCTCCAGTAGTCTTCCACCTCGCCGTCGGGGGCAGTGCCGCCCCAGTCGGTAGCGGCAAGGGAAGCCGTGGTCAGGCGGAAGCGCATGTGCACCTCGCCGCCGTCAAACGTAGCATCGGCGGGCACGGTGAAGCAGTATTGCCGCCCGCTCACGCCGCCGTTGGGCACGGCAGCCGCGCCGCCGCTGAAATCGCCGGTGCTGACCTGTTCATTGGCGCTAAAGGTTCCATCGCCGTTCCAGTCAAACCAGGCGTAGAGATGGGCGTCGCTGCCGGTGGCGTTGTGAGCATCCACCTGCACGCAGGCCTGCGCGCCGGGCAGAAGCGGCGTGACCAGTTGCACGCCATCCTCGTCATTGCCCGCCGTGGCGCAGGTGCCCACGGTCACGGTGCCGGCGGTGCCGTTGTCGCCGCCGTTCAGCACCCCGGCGTCGGCGTCCGGCGCGCCATTGGTCTCGCCGTCCACGCAGGCGCCCAGGTACAGCCCGGCGTTCAGCTGGTGTTTCGGGCCGCCAGTGGCATCCAGCGTGGCGAAGGTGTCGGGCAGGTCGCCGTAGTCGTAGGTCAACTGACCGCCGACCAGGTAGTCTTCCACCTCGCCGCTGCCCACCGCGCCATCAGGCCCGGGGATGGTCTCGTTGGCAATGCGGAAGCGCACGCCCACCTGCGCCGCCACGCTCAGCGGCGCAGTAACATTCACCGTGTACGAACCGTCGCTGGTGATGCTCTGATTGTTGAGGATTTGCTCACCGGTATCGGCGAAGTCGCCGTCGCCGTTCCAGTCAATCCACGCGCTCACCACCGTGTTGGCGGAAGCGTTGCTCACCGTGTAGGTAAGCGTGTAAGTTTGTCCGGCGACGAAAGCCGCGGGCAGGGTCACGCCGTTTTCGTCATCGGTGCCGGTGTTGTCGTCGCCTGTGGCGGTGGCGTTGGGCTGGCCGTCGGTCTCGGCGTCCACCGCGCTGCCCAAAGTGGGGTTGTTGCTGGGTAGGATGATATGCCGTGGGCCGTTGTCGGTCAGAGTGGTGTGATACGGCGCAGGCAGGTCGCCGAAGTCATACGCCGCGAAGCCGAAGTCCACGGCCAGTTGGGTCTGCGCGTCGGGGTAGCCGTTGGGATTGGCGTCGTTGGCCGCGGTGTCGTTATCGGGGTTGGGCGGCAGGGTGAAGACCGGCCCCACGCCCGAAGCATCGCCGTCGCTGTCCAGCGCCTCATTACTGCCGGCGTTAGGCGTCACCGCCGTCAGTCCGGAAGGCGGCGTGACGTCGATGCGGTAGCTGTCCGCGTGGCCGTCGCCCGTGGCGTCGCTCAGCAGGCCACAGAAAGCATAAACGCCGTTCGTGTCGGTGGTGGTGGTGTAGGTGCGGTCGGCGGCGTCGGTGAAAGCACCGTTGTCGTTCCCGTCCCAGTGCAGGGTCAGGGTGACGCCGGAGATGCCGGGCTCGGTGCCGTCCTGCACGTTGGGGGTGGCGCTGCCGCCATCGTTCCAGACGAAGTTGCCCGCGCAGTACAGCGCCTGGCGGTAGTCTTCCACCTCGCCGTCGGGCGCGGCGCCGGTGGGCGCGGTCAGGTTAGCCGTGCTCAGGCGGAAGCGGTAGTATGCCGCCCCGCCCTGGAAAGCAGCGCCGGCGGGCACGGTGAAGCAGTAAGTCTGCCCGCTCACGCCACCGTTGGGGATGGTGACAGCGCCGCTGCTGAAGTCGCCGGTGTTGAGCTGCTCGCCGGCATCGTTGAAGTTGCCATTGCCGTTCCAGTCAAACCAGCCGTAGAGGTAGGCGTCGCTGCCGGTAGCGTTGTGAGCATCCACCCGCACGCAGGCCTGCGCGCCGGGCACCAGCGGCGTGACCAGTTGCACGCCGTCCTCATCATTGCCTGCCGTGGCGCAGGTGCCCGCGGTGTAGTAGCCTGTGCTGGCATTGTCGCCGTTAGCGTTCGTGGTGGGCTGACCATCCAGTTCGGCATCTACACATGAGCCCAGATAGAGGTTGGGCGTAATTGTGTGCGTCGGGCCGTTCGCACTGCCGGTCGTGCCGTAAGAATCCGGCGCGTCGCCGTAGTCCACCATGGTGGGGCGGAAGCCGAAGTCAATGCTCTCGTCCACCTGGTTGTCGGGGAAGTTGTTGGCGTAACCGGCGCTGCCGGTATCCTGGTTGCCGTTTTCGCCGGTGGGCAGGGCCGTGACGTCGGTAATGGTCACCGAAGGCGCCACGAAACCGCTGCCGTTGGGCGTACCGTTGGAATCGTGGGCGCTATCGCCCACATTGGCCGCCACCGCCTCCGACAGGCCGCTGGGGGCGCTGGCCAGTTGCACCTGGTAGATGTTGCCGCCGCCCGTCAGCCCGCAGAAGCCGTACACGCCGTTAGCATCGGTCGTTGTGGTGTACAGGCGGTCGTCGTTCTGCGCCGTGGCATTGCCTGGCACGGTGTCCACCGTGCCGTTGGGGCCTGCCCACACCAGGCGCACCGGCACGCCGCTGACGCCGGTGTCGCCGCTATCCTGCTGGTCTTGCACGCTGCCGGTGCTGTCGTTCCAGATCAGGTTGCCCACGCAAGCCAGCGGGGTCATGTAGTCTTCCACCTCGCCGTCGGCCGCGGGGCCGGTGGGGCTGTTCAGGGCAGCCTGGGTGGTCAGGCGGAAGCGGTAGTAGGCCTTGCCGCCGGCAAAGGTGGCGCTGGAAGGCACGGTGAAGCAGTATTCACCGCTCAGGCCGCCGTCCGGCACGGTGAGCATGCCGCTGGCGAAGTCGCCGCTGTTCAACTGCTCGCCGCTGTCAAACTGACCGTTGCCGTTCCAGTCAAACCAGCCGTAGAGGTAAGCGCTGCCGCCGGTGGCGTTGGCAGCCGTGACCTGCACGCAGGCCTGTGCGCCGGGCACCAGCGGGGTGCTCAGGGTCACGCCGTCTTCATCGTCGCCCGAAGATGCACAGGTACCCACGGTGTAACTGCCTGCACCGCTATCATCACCGTTGGCTGCAACGCCGGGCTGGTTGGCGCTTTCCGCATCCACACAGCCGCCGAGGTAGAGGTCAGGCCGCAGCGGATGCACCGCGGGGTTCCCCGCCTCGTAGGAAGCAGGCAGGTCGCCGTAGTCGTCGTATTTGACAAAACCAAAGTCCTGCGTCCAGTCGGTGCGGCTGTCGGGGAAGTTGTGGTCATTGGCCGCGCTGACGCTGTCCTGGTTTCCTGCCTCGCCGGTGGGCATGGCACTGCCGTTTTCCAGAATGTACCCCGGCGAAGTGGTGTAATCCACCTGCAAGCCGAAGACATCGGCCACCCAGCCGCTGGCAAGGCTGTGCTGCGGCGTGGCGTTGGAATCCTGATCTGCGGCAGCCGCGCCTTTGGTCACTGAGTAGTAGCCGGGAACCGGCGGTACCTGCACCTGATACTGGTAAGCCGTCCCCGCTCCCGGGGGCAGGCCGCAGAACTGGTAGATGCCGTTGGCGTCGGTGGTCTTAGTGTTCAGAATGAGGTCATCGTGCTGCGCCGCCGTATCGGAAGGCAAAGTATCCACATTGCCATCCGCGCCGGCCCAAATCAGGCGCACATTCACGCCGGAAAGCGGCGAGTCAGAGCCGTCCTGCGCGTCGGCGGTGGTGCCGTTATCCTGCCAGAGGATGTTGCCCACGCAAGCCAGCGGCGACCAGTAGTCTTCCACTTCGCCGTCGGCCGCGCCGCCGGCCCACAAGGGCGGATTGCCTGCGCGGGCGCTCAGGTCCTCGGTGGTCAGGCGCAGGCGCGAGTGCACCTCGCCGCCGTCAAACGCCAGCGCAGCGGCGTTGGGCATGGTAAAGCACTCGGTCAGCGGCGTGGTCGGCTCGGTGCCGGTGGGAATCACCGCATAACCCTGCGTACCGAAATCGTAACCGGTCAGCTGTTCACCGGTCTGGAACTGCCCATCGCCGTTCCAGTCAATCCAGACATACAGGCGGGCATCCTGCCCGGTGGCATTGTGCGCCGCCACCTTGAAGCAGGCTTTGCTGCCGGGCGCGGCGGGCGAAATGTTGCTGAGCAGGCCGT
>Ga0256829_1001831_pt1 | contig 16716 bp, 9 predicted proteins | sample 131447metaG_FD_185979 | JGI IMG/M metagenome (GOLD analysis project Ga0256829, IMG submission 185979) | Hydrothermal vent microbial communities from Lau Basin, Pacific Ocean - 131-447 | ecosystem: Environmental > Aquatic > Marine > Hydrothermal vents | place: Pacific Ocean: Lau Basin | collected...
GGATAGTGCGGATTGATGTGCGCATAACGATGGCTTGAGGCAGCCTCGACAACCAATTCGGGTGTTTTGAAAAAGTCGGAAACCTGGATGATATTCGTGCGTTCCGTACCAATCGATGCCTGGGTGGATTTCGATAAATTCTGCTCAAACATACTCAAGGTGAATTTCCAATAAAAACAGAGCTCTTTATCTGGAGCCTACCAACTTATCGCACTTTAAAAAACCGCTACAGTTTGCAATAGTGAGGAGGTGCGAAAAATTGAAAATCGCGACAGGAAGCGAATGGCGATTCAGAACAGTCCGATAGAGAGAATTGTGATCGTTGGCGGTGGCTCTGCCGGCTGGATGACGGCTGCTGCGCTCGCCAATGACCTCGGCACCAGCTGTGAAATCACTCTGATCGAGTCTGAAGCCATCGGCACGGTTGGCGTCGGTGAAGCGACCATCCCGCCGATCCGCTACTTCAACCAACGTTTGGGCATCGACGAAGCCACCTTCGTTCGTGAGACACATGGCTCGTTCAAGCTCGGCATTGAATTCATTGACTGGTCCCGCATCGGCCACGCTTATTTCCATCCGTTCGGGCATTACGGCGCTGAGTTTGACCACGTACCTTTTTATCAACATTGGATGCGCGAGCACCTGAGCGGCGACCAAATCCCGATCGATGAATATTCGATGGCTTGGGCAGCCTCGAAGGCCGGAAAGTTCTCGCATCCACTCGCTGATCGACGCAACGTTCAATCTCGCTTCGACTATGCCTACCATTTCGATGCGACGCTCTATGCCGCCTATTTGCGCAAATATGCTGAAGCGCGCGGCGTGACCCGCATAGAGGGACGCGTGACCTCCGCACAGCAGCTTCCCGAGAACGGTTTTCTGAAGTCCGTCACGATGGAAGATGGACGCGAGTTTGCAGCGGACCTGTTTGTCGATTGCTCAGGTTTCTTCGGGCTGTTGATCGAAAAGACACTTGAGACCGGTTACGAAGATTGGTCACACTGGCTGCCATGCAATCGCGCGGTCGCTGTGCCATGTGAAAAGTCATCCGATATCCTGCCCTATACTAAATCCACGGCGAAGAGTGCCGGCTGGCAATGGCGTATTCCGCTGCAGCACCGAACGGGCAATGGCTATGTTTATTGCAGCGAACATCTCGAAGCCGATCAGGCGGAAGACACCCTGCTCTCTTCGCTGGACGGTGCGCCAACCGCTGACCCAAAACATCTGCGTTTTGTGACCGGACGCCGCAACAAGTTCTGGAACAAGAATTGTGTCGCGATCGGCCTCTCAGCTGGCTTCATGGAGCCCCTGGAATCGACCAGCCTACATTTGATCCAATACGGCATCATGAGGCTACTGGCTTTGTTCCCAAGCAAGACCATGTCACCGCTTCTTGCCGATGAATACAATGCGCTCACCATTTCCGAATATGAGCGCATCCGCGATTTTCTGATCCTGCATTATACCGCAACTCAGCGAGACGATTCAGAGTTCTGGCGCTATTGCGCGAACATGCCGATCCCGGATCGACTAAAGTATAAAATTGATCACTTCCGGTCGCATGGAATGGTCGTCTCTGACGAACGCGAACTGTTCCACAATCCGAGCTGGATCGCCGTCTATCTCGGCCAGGATATTGTCCCAGAGCGCGCACCGGCGCTGACCCATCATCGCGGCGACGTTCCGGTGCAGGATCGGATGCGTGCGATCCGCCAAGCGATGTCGCAGGCGGTGGAAGCCATGCCGACGCACGAGACGTTTATCGACCGCTACTGCAAATCTGCTTTGCAGTGAGCCTCAATAAAGTCCTGGTGCTGCGGCAGATCATTTGTCGCGCGCGCAATCAGCTTTTTCACATCCGATAGGAAGTTGTTCAGCTGCTCAGACGATATTCGATTGGCCATGGCATGGAAGCTTTTTGGCACAAGCCCCTGCCCGACCATGACCTGCACCCAACTCGACTCCCGGAACAGATCCTCTGCATCTTTGTAGAGCAGCCCATTGCTCGAAAAGAGCTTCATCTTCTCGGTTAAACTTTCCGGGACGGACATGTGTTTGCAGTACCGCCAAAACTCCGAATCCTCCCGATCTGTTCGATGATAGTGCAGGATCAAGAAGTCACGGATCAGCTCATATTCATGGCTGACCTGACGGTTATACTCGTGCTCATTTGGAGCATCAAAAGTCTTGTCCGGAAACAGTTCGATCAGCTTCGAGACGTTCGACTGGATGAGGTGAATTGAGGTTGATTCCAGGGGCTCCAGAAACCCACTCGCGAGCCCAAGCGAGACACAATTTTTGTGCCAGAACTTCTCGCGTCTTCCGGTTGTGAAGCGCAGGCGTTTCGGTTCGCCCATTGGCGCGCCGTCCAGGTTTGCGAGCAGTGTCTCGGTGGCTTTGTCTTCGCTGGTGAACTGTTCGCAGAAAACATGGCCATTGCCGGTCCGATGCTGCAATGGAATACGCCATTGCCAGCCAGCATCATGTGCAGTGGCTTTCGTGTATGGCAGAAGTGGCTGCGTGCTCTCGCACCCGACAGCGACGGCGCCATCGCAAGGCAGCCATTTCGACCAATCCTGATAACCAACGCCAAGCGCTTGCCCGATCAACAATCCGCGAAAACCCGAGCAGTCGACGAAAAGGTCGCCCGCCACGACCTGACCACTTTCCAGGGTCACATGGTTGATGTGGCCTGTCTCAGGCTCCAATGCGACATCGACCACTTTGCCTTCGATACGCGTGACACCGTTCGCTTCGGCATGTTTGCGAAGGTAGCGCGCATAGAGCCCCGCATCGAAGTGAAACGCATAGGCAAGCCCGGTCATGGACGTATTGCCGACGCGGTCTAATCGCCCGAACATGTTTGCATAAGCCGCCTTATGGTGAAGCGAGTAATCCCAAAGGCTCGCGGCCTGTCCTTCCGCTCGGCTGCGCAACCAATAGTGATGAAAGTGCAAGCTCGCGAGATTGATCCCGGCATCGCCAAATGTGTGCAGATAGCGCTCGCCAATGTGGCCCCAGTTGTTGAACTCGATGCCGAGCTTGAAGGTGCCGCGGGTTTCGCGCACAAACTCATTCTCATCGAGACCAAGCACACCATTCAGGCGACGGATTTGCGGGATCGTCGCCTCGCCCACGCCGACCGTGCCAATGGCTTCAGATTCGATCAGCGTAATCTTTACCGAGGGCCCAAGGAGTCGTGCCATCGACGCCGCTGCAATCCAGCCGGCTGTACCGCCCCCTACAATCACAACGCGTTCAATATGTTGGCTCTGCATCTGCTAACCCTAATCCAGCTTCACGCCTTCGCCCAGCCTATAAACCCAAAACGAAAGAAGAGGCCTGTCCGAAAACAGGCCCCTTCCGGGAGGATTCTAACTCTCACTGCAAGCTAGAATTTTTTAGACACCGTAATGTTGTAGGTGGTGCCATATAGCTCGTGACGGCTTGGGAAGACGACACTTGGGTCAGCTGTTTCTGCCTCGGTAACGAAGGGCTCGTTCGTAAGGTTGAACACTTCGAAGTTCACACCAAGACCTTCGAGCGCTCCGTCTTCCCATTCATATCCGATCTGCAGATCGACAATGGTTTCGTCCTGAGCTTCCGCACCTGTGAGCGACCCATCAAACTGAGGCACCTCTGACAGGAAGCCTGAGCGATGGCGCGCACTGATCCGTGTCCGCCAACCATGGTTTTCATAGTAAAGATCACCAGACCAGACATTGTCAGAATATCCTGGGATTCGGATGTCGTTTCCGCTGACCGCTCCGGACAAGCTGCTATCGGCATAGGTGTAACTTGCATTGAAGCCAAAGCCTTCAAACTGCGCCGGCAGGTAATCATCCAGGCTCATGCGCAATGTTGCTTCGATACCCGTAATCGACCCGTCCGAAATATTCTCTGGGAAGCTTGTCACAGCGGTTGCAACTTGAGGGTTCGCAGCGACGAAAGAATCCAAGGCAGGAACACCGATCGATGTCAGCTGCTCAGTGATATCCGTCGTCCGTGTCGCGGTTTCGACCCAATCTGAAAGTTCTTTGTGGAACACAGCGACGCTCAGCGCGGTCGTCGGTCCAAAGTACTTTTCGAATGACACATCGAAGGATGTCGACTGATACGGCTCCAGTTGCGGGTTACCACCACTGATATTGAAACACGGATTGGTCGGGATCGTAAATCCAACCAATGAGTCTGGTACGAAATCACCATCCGTGTCGGCACAAACCTGATTGTTGATCGACACCGTTTGGTTAGCCGCGAGATTATCGAGCCGTGGTCTCGTTACCGTCTTGGCAGCGGCGAGCCGCAAGAAGGTGTCTGGTGAGACCTCAAATGACAGGTTGGCGCTCGGTAGGAAGTAGGTGTTTGAGTCGCCAAGCGTTTGTTGTCGCTCACCGCCGCCCTGCAGATTCGCCGTCGATGACTGATCAACGTCCTGATACTGGAAGCCAACATTACCGAACACTGGCACGCCGTTAAACGTGCTGTCGATCTCAGCCATCGCGTAGAAGGTTGTGATTTCTTCCTCAACAACCCACTCAGTATCAAAGGTCGCTTTCTCAAGCGAATAGGTGCCATCCGTCAGGAAGCTGGATGGATCATAGGCGATGATGTCGAGGCCAATGTTTCCTGAGTCAGTCGCACCGACGATCCGGTTGCTTGGGATCGCAAACTCGCCATTCACAAAGTTTGCGCCAGCCCGGATAAAGTTCTCGTTTGAGTCAAACGTCTTCTCACGATCCGTGTACAGAACACCTGCTTTGACGCCAGAGATGATCTCACCGCCAATATCGTACTCTGCTTCAAGCCGAAGCTGGTTCAGCTCGTCTTCGATCTTCGGCTCTTTGATAAAGCCGACTTGTCCCCAGCCACCTGGGTCGGTGAGCACAACTACACCAGGATCGGTGTAATCAAGACCGGCCGCAATGGCGTACTCGCCATCATCGTCGAAGCCAAAACCAAGCGTGTCGGTCGGGCCTGAGCCCGCAAAGCCGGTCCCAGCATAAGACTCATAATCGATGTCGTTACGATCGAGCGTCGAGCGCGCATAGTCACCGGTGACCTTCAATCGGTCTGAGACTTGGTATGAACTGTTCAAACCAATCGCGAAAATCTCTGCCGTGTTGCCTTCAGTGTCGGTCCGGAGGAATGTCGTGACATTGTTGTAGACAGCCGCATCAGCAAAACCTGAGGTTCCAGCGGTTCCCTGGAACTGCGCAGATGACCAAGATGCGATCGGCGTTTCAACACCGCGGAAGATACCGGCATCTTCAGTATCGGTGTAGAACGCATCAATCGTTGTCTGCCAGCGATCGTTTGGCTCAAACTGCAACGCACCTGCGACAGATGTCCGCTCAAACTCACGAGACACAACACCTGTCCGCGGGTTATCAGACGGATAAACCAGTCCTGTTGCCGGATCGATAGAGGTCTGACCGCTATTCGTTTTCAGCTCACGAGACGTGAATTGAGTTGGGTTTGATTGGATCGTCCCCGCAAGCGACCAACCGATCGTGCCATTCTCGTTTTGGTCGATGTAAGATCCGAAGAGACGATAACCGTCTTCGTCAAAATCCGGGTTTGGCTGATCATTGTCGTTGAACACATACTTCCCGGAGAAGTTCAGCTTGCGCTCAGTGTAGTCGAGCGGGCGAACGGTGCGCAGGTCAATCGCGCCAGCGATACCCGTCGCAGCAAGCGTCGCATCCGGGGTCTTATAAACCACACCCTGCGCCACCAATTCGGATGGGAACTGGTCAAACTCGACGCCGCGATTGTTACCCGCTGAAACGACTTCGCGGCCATTCCAAAGCGCGAGAGAGAAATCCGGGCCAAGGCCGCGAATGGAGATCTGCTGAGAGCGACCGCGAACACGTTGCGCTGTGACACCCGGCAAGCGCGCGAGCGAATCGGCGATTGAAAGGTCTGGAAGCTTACCAATGTCCTCAGCTGAGATCGCTTCGACAATTGAAGTCGCGTTCTTCTTTGCGTTCAATGAGTTTTGGATCGATCCCCGGATACCGGTCACGGTCACCACATCGAGTGTCGCTTGCTCATCTTCAGCGTCTTCGGATGCTTCTTGAGCGTAAACAGGCGCACTCGCGACAAGAGCCAAAGCAGCCGTTCCGAGCAGCCAGCTCTTCTTGTTCATGAATGTTGTCTTCAATTGTTCCTCCCTAAACCTTGCGCACAGGAAATGTGACACTCCGCCACTTTCTGACTCGTCCTCTTTATTGCAAATTTATGAAAACGCCAACCCCTTTCGCATGCAAGCCATGCGCTTTGACAGGTGGATCGTGACCAAAATACATCATTTGATGCTGAGAACGCTACCATATAGGCGTTTCAGCTGCCCATTGATCGATCAAAAACGCCAAAAAAGTCAAAAATTTGCGGCATGCAAAGCAATGCAAAATTTTGCAAAGAACTGAAAATCTATGAAAACCCACTCGCGGAACGAGTGTTAGTCCGCGCCGCAAGAAGCCCGAACGATCAATTCCGCCGGAATTCGATCATCGTCGGGGCCGCGCTGACCAGATGAGTCGAGCAATTTCGACACCAACACTCGGCCCGCTTTGCTCGTGTCCTGATCAATCGTGCTCAATGGCACTTCGGCATAAACCCCGAACGGAACATTGTCGTAGCCGACGATCGCGACATCCTCCGGCACGGACAGCCCTGCCCGGCGAATGGCCTGAATTGCCCCGAGCGCAATCAAGTCACTGGCCGCAAAGATCGCATCAAAGTCAGCCTTCTCCGAGATCAAAGTCTCGACGACGGCACGCGCGGACGCGACCTGGAAGTGCGCTGGCACAACCAATCGATCCTCATAAGGCAAGCCCGCAAGCTCCAGCCCCTCGCGATAACCGCGCATGCGTTGCCCAATTTCCGGCGCATCGGAGTCGCCGAGAAAGATGATTTTCTTGCGACCAAGACGCGCCAGATGCGAGGTCGCGCGGCGACCACCGGCAATATTGTCACTGCCCACGGAACAATAAGACTGCTCAGGCAAGGACGCGCCCCACACCACAAAACGATCTTCGACCTCGGCCAATCGATTGAACGCCTCATGCAGAGTGGACTGCCCCAAGAAAATCACGCCATCTGACCGACTGGTCGACATCGCGGTCGCGAGCTCATCATATGAAGACGGCGCGATATAGCTGAGCAGGATATCGCAGCCGCGCTCGCGAGCCGCGTCACCGATACCGGCAAGCAATTCGAAAAAGAATGGATCCGCCATGCGACCTTCGCGGCTTTGTGGCCGCGGCACGACGATAGAAATGGTTGCGTTGGCGCCAATCGGGCCAGCCGGCATATAGGCCCGAAACGGGTAATCGAGCTCGCGCGCCAGCTTCCAGATCTTTTGCTTTGTGCGCACATTGACCGCCGGGCTATCATTCAGCGCCCGCGAAGCGGTTGAGATCGAAACCCCCGCCTGCTTGGCAAGATCTTCAAGGCGCGTTGTCGGCTTGGTCTCCATGACTCACTCCCTACTTAGCGCGCGCGAACCCATACACCGGCGCGCGCCGGAACAGCCTGATCCTGTAGCAAATCTTCCTTAAGAGGCCTTGAAGACAGCACCATATCACCGCCCGACACCAAGCCGTCTGGTATCGCAACAGACGCATCGCCGAAGTTAAACAAGGCCATAATCGCCCCGTCTTCAGACTCGCGGCGAATGATCAGGGCCGAGTCCTGCGCCATTTCGTGAAATGTCATTTTACCGTGCAGCAATGCCGCAAACCGCTTGCGCACTGCCAAAGCCTCCGAGGTGAAGCGCAGCATGCTGTCATTGCCTTGCTGCTGATCGACAGCAAGCTTGGCATGCTCGGGATCAAGCGGAAGCCACGGCTCTGCAGACGAAAAACCAGCATGCGGTTTCGCAGCCTCCCAAGGCAGCGGGGTACGCGCCCCGTCGCGCCCAAGCGTCTTCGGCCAGTTCATGATCGCCTCTGGATCTTTCAGATGCGAGAATGGCACATTTGCCTGCGGCAGCCCCAGCTCCTCACCCTGGTAAATGATCGGGTTTCCGCGAAGCGTCAGCAATAGCAACATGTACAGCCGCGCCATCTCATCGCGCTGCTCACCCGGCGCCCAGCGCGTCACAGCGCGCGGTGCGTCATGGTTCGAGAACGCCCAACTTGGCCAGCCTTCTTCCTCGGATTGATCCCACAGGTTCGCAGACCGCATGACACGCTCCGCCCCCAATTCAGGCGCATACAGAAAGTCGAAATTATACGCGGAATTCAATCGCGCATCGCCTTCGGTGAAGGCCTTCATCTCGCCAATCGGGTTCGGCCCGCCAACCTCTGCCACCGTAAATGTGCCAGGATACTCATTCAGCATGTCGCGGAATGACTCGATGAAGCCGACAATGTCCGGCTGGGACATGTTGTATTTGTGGATTTGCAAGTCGAAGGGCCGCGTCGCCTCATGCGCCTGCACTCCCGACGGCGGATTGTCTCGCAGCGTGCGATCATGCATGCCAAAGTTCAGGGCATCGAGACGAAACCCATCAACGCCCCGATCGAGCCAGAACCGGCCAGCCGCAATTAAAGCCGCCTGGACTTCCTCATTGTACAAATTGAGATCAGGCTGCTCTTTCAGGAAGTTATGGAAATAGTATTGGCCGCGCCGCGCGTCCCATTCCCAACTCGGCCCACCAAACACAGACTGCCAATTGCTCGGCGGTGAGCCATCCGATTTCGGATCCGCCCAGACATACCAATCAGCGCGCGGATTGTGCCGACTCGACCGACTCTCAATGAACCAATCATGGTGATCAGAGGTGTGCGAATAGACCTGATCGATGATCACCTTGAGACCGAGCGCATGCGCCTTCTCAACCACCGCGTCGAAATCCTCAAGCGTTCCGAAGATTGGGTCCACGCCGCAAAAGTCGGCGACATCATACCCATAGTCCGCCATTGGCGAAGTGAAGTAAGGCGAGATCCAAATGCCGTCGACCCCGAGGGAGGCGATGTGATCGAGCCCCTCCAACACGCCGCGCAAATCACCTATGCCGTCGCCATTGGTGTCACGAAAGCTGCGCGGATAGATCTGATAAATGACCGCCCCTTTCCACCAGGGCAAATCCGACATGACACTTTGCATGGTCGTTTCCTGCGACTCTGACATTCCCGCCATTACTCGCCCCCAAACTCAGTTTTACAGATCACAACATCAAGCGGCGGCACTGTCATCGCATAACTTCCGGGCGCGGTCGCGTTGACGCGGCACTGCCCGAGCAAAGCAGAGAAAACGGATGCGCGGCCATCAACCGCGATATTGATGTCCTTGGCCGTTTCCTCGGCATTGATTGCAACCACAATTTCGGTCCCGGCATCATAGTCGATGCGCGAAAAGGCAAAGAGGCTGTCTTCGCGATGCGCAAGACGTGTGACCTGCTCGCCGCGCCGAATGGCAGGCTCGCGTGAGCGAATGTCAGCAAAGGATTTAATCGCCAGATAAAGCGGATGCTCCGTGTCGAAATTGCTTTCCGCCGTCGTCGCATCCGTCGCAATCAAATCATTATCATTGTAGAGATCAGTCTGGCTCGGGAACATGTTTTCCCGGGCGAGCCGGTCGCCGCCATCTGAGACAAAGCCCTGCTCATCGCCATAATAAACCGTCGGCACACCGCGCGTGAAGAACATGAGCGCATTCGCCAAACGCACGCGCGCAAACAGTTCGTCGTCACTCATCTCCGGATCACGCTCACGCAAGAAACCCGCAAACCGCCCCATATCGTGATTGCCGAGGAAGGTCGGCAATTGCCGCGCCGTTTCTGCACCGTTCGCATAGATCACGTCAGCGCGGTATAGCTCGTCCATGAAGAGCCCCGGCTTCTCATCAACGATCAAACCACGCGCACTCGACTGGAACGCAAAGTCCAAGACGGTTGGCAGGCCTGCATTGGTCGTGAAGCGCGCAAGATGCTGCGGCTTTTGCCCATCAACATAGACCTCACCAAACATGTGGAAGTGATCGATTCCCAAACTGGCAGCATGCCCCAGAATTGCCGGCGCGAAGGTTTGCCAAAACTCATCTCGAACGTGTTTCGCAGTATCGATCCGGAAGCCATCAACATTATAGGCACTGATCCAGTCTTTATAGATTTCGATCATGCCCTCGACGACGCGTGGATGCGCGGTGTTCAAATCATCGAGCCCAGCAAAGTCACCGTAGAGCGAATCCTCATCCACAAAATCTGTCTCACCGCGATTGTGGTAATAGATCGTGTCATTCAGCCAAGCCGGAGTTTTGACACCCTCAAACCGCTCCGGCACGAACGGTGTGTAGGCCCAAGTTGGCTCCGTTAGGTTCGCAAAATTTTCCTCGGTTTGATGCACGCTATCATCGCCGAGAAAGCCCTCATTGATCGCCGCCCCATCACTCGCGCGGCGGGTCCACGGATAGTCTCCGATATAGCGGTAGTCACACCGAAATGTCGGACCGCCCGTAACCTCTGGATCATGACATTCACGATACGCGATAATATCAGCGGTATGGTTGGTGATGATGTCCATATAGACTTTCATCCCGCGAGCGTGCGCTGCATCGACAAAGGCCTTAAAGTCCTCGCGCGTGCCGATATGCGGGTCGACATTGGTGAAATCGGTGATCCAATAACCATGATACCCGGACGACTCTTGCCCCTCTGGACCTTGCACCGGATTGTTTTCAAAAATCGGCGTTAGCCAAATCGCGGTCATGCCGAGGCCCTGGATATAATCCAATCGCTGCGTCAGCCCTTTCAGGTCGCCGCCATGATAGAATCCGAAATCCGTCGGATCATAGCCATCCTTCAGACGGCCACCCTCAATGCCGCCGCGATCGTTCGCCGGATCCCCGTTTTCAAACCGGTCCGGCAGCACAAAATAGATGATCTCATCTTCTATGCGCCGATCACTAACAGGCGCGGTTTGAGTCTCGGTGACAGTGACAGGATTCGGCGCCGCCTCTTCACCGACAGCCCCAACACAAGCCGTCAGAAGCGCCCCACAAGACAGGCTGAGCAGGCTTTTCCCAAGACCAATTCGCCGTAACTTCATTGCGCTCTCCCGATGCATTATTCGATTTCTGTTGAGCATGTTTTCATTTTTTTGCAAACCTGACAACCGGCTTTATTCTTACGCTTGCATGATTTTTGAAGCCAGAGAGTTGCGCGCCCAATTATTCAATTGCAATGATTTGCAAACCTACTGTAGGCTGCAAAAAACTCCGGAGGATGACATGCGAAAGACCCTGACCGCTGGCGCAACACTCGCAATGCTAAGCTTGGCCGCTTGCATCATCGACGCCCCCGCACCCGTCACCGCAGCCGCTGATAGCACACCCCAACAGAGCATCGAAACAACCAGCGCCGCGTCCCCGTCCGGCGAGCTCAATTTCAGCCTCAATGCTCAAGGCGGTCAACTGACCTGGCAAGCAGACTGGCGCGGCGAGACAATCGTATCTCCTTCTGCGCTCGGCCTTATCTTCAAAACCGGGCGAGACTTAAACCAGAACCTGACCATCACCTCGGTCACGAACACGACCATTGATGAGACCTGGGAGCAGCCCTGGGGAGAGCGCCAATTCGTCCGCGATCACCACAATGAAATAGCCGCGGAAATCACATTTGAAGACGGATCTCCCGCATTTATTCTTCGCGCACGAATCTATGATGACGGCCTCGGGTTTCGATACGAAGTTCCCGACACAGGACATCGCGAGATCACCGATGAGCTGACCGAGTTTCGCGTCGATCCGGCCGCAAAGACCTGGTGGATTCCAGCCGCAGGTTGGAACCGATACGAGGAACTCTACCACGAGACCGAGCTTGAAGCTGTCCCGCGCGCCCACACACCGATCACGCTGGAACTCCCCGACCAAGGCCCGTTCCTGTCCATCCACGAAGCCGCGCTGGTGGATTATGCAGGCATGTGGCTGAACCAACGCCGGCACGGGACACTGGAAGCTGAACTTGCGCCCTGGTCAGATGGCACAAAGGTCAAAGTCGAAGGCGACTTCGAAACACCCTGGCGGACCCTGCAAGTCTCCGACACGGCCGCTGGACTCGCCAATTCAGACCTGATCTTAAACCTCAACGAACCCAATGCCCTCGACGATATCTCGTGGGCAAAGCCGAGCAAATATGTCGGCATCTGGTGGTGCATGCACATCAATGAATGCACCTGGGGCTCCGGCGAAAAGCACGGCGCCACCACCGAACGCACGAAGGCCTATATCGACTTTGCGGCAGAGCACGGATTTGACGGCGTTCTGGTCGAAGGTTGGAACTTTGGTTGGGACGGCGACTGGTTCTCGAATGGCGAGATCTTCAGCTTCACCGAAGCCTATTCTGATTTCGACACTGAAGCCCTCGCCACATACGCGAAAGAGCGCGGCGTCTACCTGATCGGACACCACGAAACCTCCGGCGCCATCACCAATTATGAAGAACAAATGGCGGAAGCCTACGCGCTCTATGAGTCGCTCGGCATACCTGCGATCAAGACCGGCTATGTTGCTGATGGCGGAGAAATCACGCGCCGCGACGCAGATGGCAAAGTCTACAAGGAATGGCATGACGGCCAATATGCCGTGAACCACCATTTGCGCGCCCTTCAACTCGCGGCGAAACATAAGATTGCGATCAATGCCCACGAGCCGGTGAAAGATACCGGCCTTCGGCGAACCTACCCAAATGCCTTGTCGCGCGAGGGCGCTCGAGGCCAAGAATATAATGCCTGGGGGCAACCGCCGAATGACCCAGCACACACGACCATTCTACCTTTTACCCGTATGCTGTCCGGGCCGATGGACTTCACCCCGGGCATCTTTGATCTGAATTTCGGCAAATCCGTGGAGGAAGATCCGCGCGTTCAGACCACGCTTGCCAAACAACTCGCACTCTATGTGTTGCTGCACAGCCCGATTCAAATGGCGGCTGACCTGCCGCGCAATTATGAAGCCCGGCCAGAAGCATTTGAGTTCATCAAACAAGTGCCGGTGGACTGGAGCGAGTCAATCATGCTCGACGGATATCCAGGCACGTTCGCAGTGATGGCGCGCAAGGATCGCAATTCTGAAAACTGGTATGTTGGCGCGGTCTCCGATGAGAACGCGCGCACCCTGAGTCTACCGCTTACCTTCCTTGGAGCTGGCACTTACCAGGCGCGCATTTATCAAGACGGCGCATCCGCGGACTGGCTCACCAACCCTTATGAGTTTGAGGTTTCCGACCAAATCGTCTCAGCGACCGAGACGCTCTCAATCAGACTTGCCCCGGGAGGCGGCGCGGCAATTTCTTTCCGCCCCATCGCAGAAGAGCAGAACTGAATATGCGACTTGTTTACCCCATCCTTGGATCACTGGTGGCGCTCGCCGCCTGCTCTCAATCTGCGACTACCGAGACACCCGCAGAAACCGACGCTGTCGAGCTACCTCTACCCACAAACCAAGCCCAACTGATCGAACACACAGATTTTGAGTCCGCGTTCGTTAAATCTCGCAACCTCACGATTTGGCTTCCAGAAAACTATCAGGCCGACAGCGACCAGCGCTACCCGGTGATATACGCCCACGATGGGCAAAACCTGTTTGAACCCGGCCACTCTTATGGCGGCGTCGAATGGGGCCTGGATGAAACCGCGACCCGCCTCATGCGCGATGGCGACGTGAGACCCGCCATCATTGTCGGGATCTGGAACACCGACCAACGCTGGCAGGAATATGCCCCGCAAAAAGTGATTGAGCGCCTCACCGGCGATACGTCGTCGGAATGGCTCGGCGAAACGCCCCCAGAACTCAAAGGCGATGCCTATTTGCGCTTTATCACCGAAGAGCTAAAGCCGTTCATAGATCGCACATACGCCACCCTGCCCGACCGAGAGAACACCATGATCATGGGATCCAGCATGGGCGGACTGATCTCGCTCTACGCCATGGCTGAGTATCCGGACACGTTTAGCAAAGCCGCGGCGGTCTCCATTCACTGGCCGCTCGCCGATCCAGGCAGCGCGATTTCAAAGCAAGCTGATGCTGTGATGCAGGACTATCTTGCGACCAGCGCGCTCGACTCTCGAAGGCAGGTGATTTGGTTTGATCACGGAACCGAAACTCTGGACGCCGCCTATCCGCCGCATGCCACCGCGATGGAGGCCTGGTTCCGCGACAATGGCTGGGAGGAAGACCGAGCGATCTTTCGCTCTTATCCTGGGACAGACCACAGTGAGGGCGCTTGGGCCGCGCGCGCCGATGAGATCCTCACATTCTTGCTGGCAGAAGATTAGTCCTGAGCCCGGTTCGCATCGCTGTTTTCGAACCGCTCCTCGACGACTGGGTAACGATCCCAAACGGCTTGATCGACATAGGACCTTAGAAGCTTGATGTATTCCGCATGCGACCAAGCCAGCGGCGTCGCCGAATTGGTCCCCTCTCCCAGCTCATAACCAAACGGGTTTGGCTCAACCCCATCCCAAACCTGTTCCGGCAAACTCAAGCCGCCATTTGCGAACGCTTCCATACTTGAAATCAGACGCTTCACTTCGGACTTAGCCTGAGCCACGTCCGGATGCTGGGCGCCAAAAACCTCGAGCAAGCTTTCAAGTTTCGCGATCTCATAATGCGCGCGCTCGCCTGAGAAGAACGGCCAAACGCGCCCGCGCTGACCCGGCGTATTGCCGCCATCGATCTCGTGATAGTTCGTGCCTGCAACGCCATCTTCGCCGTACCCATCATTGCCGTATCGGCGCCAGCCGACGTGGCCGTTTTCGAATTCATACCGCACGCGAAGATTATCCGGGTGCGACGCATCAAGGACGGCGAGCGTCGATTGAATACTTGGCGCATCCCAGGCCCGAACGCCGTAGCGCACCAGCTCCAGAAATCCGCCATCGACAATCTGATCCTCCGGCAGGCCAGGACGGCCATTGTTGTCACCCAGCTGGGCCTTGTCATTTGGGTCAGTGTTCTGCGTGATGCGGACGAAGTATTCACCGCTCCCGAGGTCACCATTGGTCGTGAACATCCAAGTTTCGAGATCATCCTCGAGCCTGTCTACCGCCTCCAGATAGATCGCAGCGTCAGCCGGATCGCCGAAACGCTCAGCCAGATCCGCAGCCGTCACCAGCCCAGAAATCACCGCTGCCACAGTCGAAGGTGAATACCCCTCCTGCTCTTCCCAACGCTCTTGCTGCGTATACCCAAGGGAGGCCTCAAACTCGGTATTCCAGAGAATGTTCGGACGCCCGCCCTTGACCAAGAAATCCGCCGCCGGCTTCAGCATCGCTTGATACGACTCAGCGATCTCCTCGTCAGAGAGCACCCCATCCTGCCACAACTTCCAGCCGAGCATGATCGGCATCGCGGTTTGATCCTGCTGAATCGCGACCCACTCAATCTCGCCATCAACATGGGTTTTCTGCAAAAACCAGCCGGTAACCCCAGAATTGCCGGGCGTTTCATCAGTGACCTGAACCGTTGGGAGATAGCGATACGCGGCGCGGGCCGTTTCCTCATCCCCCATCGCGGAGAACGCTGAGGCGACTTGGAAGAAGTCTCTCGGCCAAACCGCCTTATAGCCGGTTTGGGGCTGATCCGCCGGGGCCGTCTCGCCCCAGGGGTTGGACAGTGACGCGATCAAGGCACCGGCATGGGTTTTATCTTCCATAATCTTGAGATTGATTGCGGACATGTAGGCGAGCGCACCGCCGTCTCCCGATGCAGACGCAAGTTCCGGCAGATGCTCCAGCCCCTCAAGATAGGCCTGCCATTGTGAAGCGTATTTTGTGTAGATCTCAGCCATCGGCACGACCGCAGCTGCACCCGCAGCCGCCTTGGCCGTCTCCTCCGATTCCCCAAAGCCGATGACCAGAGTTGAACCCAGCGCCAACCCCTGGGTCGCAGGAGACGCCGTTTCGATAGCGCTGCCTTCATCGAATTCGAACGCGATCACGCCCGCAACATTTCCAGCCTCCGACGCAGCGGAGAAAGGCGCACCCAGACGCCCATCGCTGAGATCCGCCAATCCATCTGATGCCCCAACATAACCAACAGACACCTCACCCGCAGCCCCGGTCGCGAGACGTGCAAACAAATGGGCCTCGCCTTCGTACGCATGCAGGCCGCCATCGACGACCTGCGCCCGATCACCGCTCCCCGTATTCGCCATTGCGGGGTCAATGTAAGCGTAAAGCCGAACCCCTTCGGGCAGAGCACCAGAAAGCCCCGCATTCACGACCAATGCGTCGCGGTCAGGATCGGCGAAAACCGTAATCGTAACGGCTTGGTCTATGCCAGGATAGGTCAACTCAAGACTTGGCGTCGGCGATACCGGCAAGACCTCACCATCGACATGAACTCTTGCCTCACTCGGCTCGATCAAGCCATCTGGTCCCGCGAGCAGGAAGCGGATCTCTCGAATTTGAGCCTCGTGGATGAGCCCCCACATGATCTCGGTTACGCGATCTTTTCCAAGAGAGAACCAGAGTTTTGAAATCGGCGCCGTCAGGCTCGCGTCGGAGAATTGCCCTCCGGCATCATAAGTCTCGTATGACGTTCCGATCGCGGTTTTCTCTGCGTTTGACCAGGTCGCTGGCGCCCCTGGTGCGCCCGGCGCCATTTGCGAAGCCCCTGGCGCCTCACCCGAACATGCCCCCATGCACAGCACAGCGCTCGCCATCAAAATTGATCGGATCACAGTCACACGCCACCTCCCGCAAA
>Ga0256829_1001832_pt1 | contig 16714 bp, 14 predicted proteins | sample 131447metaG_FD_185979 | JGI IMG/M metagenome (GOLD analysis project Ga0256829, IMG submission 185979) | Hydrothermal vent microbial communities from Lau Basin, Pacific Ocean - 131-447 | ecosystem: Environmental > Aquatic > Marine > Hydrothermal vents | place: Pacific Ocean: Lau Basin | collected...
ATGATACAAACAGGCAAAACCAATCATTATGTATTTGATTATAATGGAAGATATTATAACGCTAAAGGTCATCAGATACAGGGATTTATCTTTATACGCCCCGTTAAAGGAGGCTGGATAAGCTCAACATTCTCACTTAGAAGATGGCAGCCTATTTTACATATCTATCGTCCACATTTTGGAGTAGATTATGCTGTTATTGTCGGTACTCCTATTCATGCCGCGGCATCAGGCAGAATTATTTATGCAGGATGGATAAGGGGATACGGAAATGTTATAAAAATCGCAAACGGTGATGGATATGTAACTTTATATGCGCATCAAAAACATTTCAAAAGAGGTATAAAAGCAGGTAAATATGTTAAGCAGGGTCAAGTCATAGGCTATGTCGGGGTCACCGGTCTATCAACCGGACCGCATCTTCATTTTGGTGTTTACAGATACGGCAGAGCCATTAATCCGCAACTTGTAGTACAAAAAGCAACTAAACATCTAAGAGGTAAAACTAAAAGGAGATTTTTAGCGTATGAGCACAAAATGAACATCAAGCTGCACTACTATCTTGCAAACAACATTGCTCCAACTAAACTACAGCCGTTTAAACCGGTATATTATGTGAACTCTTCAAATATACAGCCGCAACACTCAGTATCGTATCCACCCCCCGTGCCGCAAAAACATTCAGGCGTTAAAATAGTATTATAAACAAATATTAGTATATAATATACAAAAAAGGAAATACATGCCAATAAAACAAAAAACACCGCCACAGGTCAAGCGTTTGACTTTCATCGGTATTGTGATACTTATTATAGTAGGATATATGCTTATAACAAAAGCTATTTTGCATGATAAGCTAAATGCTGTCTTAGCAGGTACTACGCCCGGCATGATAACGTATGAAGATGCCTCACTTAACCCATGGACATTATCTGTTGATTTACAAAATGTTAAGATACATGCCCCTAACGGTAAAAATATTCTAATTAAAGAAATAGAAGTAGATTCGCTAGATACAAAGCACAAAATCCCACGTTATATGGATATAGAACTAGAAGGTATTACGGCACATACTGCAAATATGCGCAATCCTATTGCAGCAGGTATATTGCAACAATTAGGCTATAAGAGTTTAACATCAAACATTAAGCTTAATTATGTATATCATAAGCAAGATGAGTTTTTAAACATAAAAGATATGTCTTGGAATATAGAACATGCGGGCAAAATAAGTTATCGCTTGAAGTTAGCTGATGTCAAATCGCTGCCAAATCTTATGATGCAGTTGCAATTAGCTCCACAGAGTGTAAAAATCACCTCATTATCTATAAAATACAAAGATGAATCACTAGCTAATCGTATCTTTAAAATTTTGGCACAACGCTCAGGTGTCAGTGTATCTAGTTTTAAAAACCATCTTATACAAAGATTGCAAAATAATCTACAAGTGGCAAAACAAAACAATCAGAAATTAGGTAAACAATTTAATAAAAAATTGATAAGCTTCATTAAAGATCCTGATGAGTTAAAAATAAGCATGAAATCAAACAAACCAATATCTATATTTGAATTGCAAAACTCAAACAATCCAAACAAAATGTTAAAGCAACTACATTTTCACATCTCTGATGATTAAAATATAGATAACTCTTAAGGGGCGCTATGCGCCTCTAGCATATTCTATTGTATCCGTCTTCTTTACCCCGTTTAGATAAAACTATCTGCCATACCTGATTGTGTCTAGCACGAAAAGATGCGGCAGACGATAAAAGATAAAACTCCCACATTCTATAAAACCTATCACTATATTTGTCCTTTAATTGCGGCCATGCTTCTTTAAAATTTTTATACCATGCCATAAGCGTATAATCATACTGAATACTAAAATTATGCCAATCTTCAATAACAAATAGTTTTTCTACAGCTTTTGATATTTGCACAGCTGATGGGAGCATGGAATTTGGAAATATATATTTTTGTATCCATGGATTTGTCATTTTTGCACTGACATTGCATCCTATGGTGTGCAGTAAAAAAAGACCATTATCTTTTAAGTTTTTCCGGACAATTTTCATATATGTTCTATAATTTTTATACCCTACATGTTCAAACATACCGATTGAAACAATATGATCAAACTTTTCATTAATATCATGATAGTCTTGCAGTCTAAACTCGATAGGCAGATCTCCTCTTGTCTCATTACCATGTTTTACCTGTTCTTTTGAAACAGAGACACCAACACAGCTTACACCATATTTTTCTGCCGCATAACGCATAAAACTACCCCAACCACATCCGATATCCAGCACCTTGTCACCAGCCTTTAAGCCAAGTTTTTGACATATCATATCTAGTTTATTTTCTTGAGCTTCATCTAAATTATTAGCTTTTTTGAGCTTACCGTAACTATCCCAATACCCACAGGTATATGTCATCCGTTTATCTAACATCTTTTTATACAAATCATTTCCGACATCATAATGAACCTGCCCCACTTTAAAAGCGCGCTTGCCTTTTTGCGTATTCATAAGGCTTGCCTTTAATACATACGGTAACATGGCTATCGGTTTTATTGCATCTTCTAAATCTGCTTTAAAGATTTTTGTGAGCATCTCATCAAGTCTTTCGACGCTCCACCAGCCATCCATATAGGCTTCTCCAAACCCTAACGCACCGCTTTTAAAAGTCCGTTCATAAAAATTTTCATTCTTAACCTGAATATCCCATGGCTTCCCACCATTAATTTCAATATCTGCATTCTTTAAAAGTGCAGTAGCTTTTTCCTTAAACGATAACATCGCTCCCCTCTCTTGTCTATATTATAATATTATAGCATTTATAGAGTAACGATAAGTAACAATGTCTAGTATCTTAATGTCAAATTAGCATAAATATATCTACCCGGCTCATTTAACAGCATAACTCCGCTACCACCACTTAGCAGCGATAGCGCTTTATAGGTATTACTAATAGCGTAATTTGTATTAAACACGTTGTTTACTCCGGCGATAAAGAGCAAATGTTTACCAAACCCATGTGAGACTTTTAGATCAAGTATCGACCAGCCGGCTATTTTTTGCTCACCGTCGTCACTGTCATACTTGCTCCATTCATTGCTGGCAATAACTTTTGCCTGAATATATGAGTTGTGTCGATAATTGTATTTTAAAGATATATCTCCTTTAAGGGGCGCGATATTTGGAAGGTTTTTGCTATGTTGATTTGTAGCTAATGTATCTTTTACACCCCGCCCATAAGCGAGTCCGCCTTGCAGTGATGCATGGCTTGTTATAAAGTAAGTTCCATGTGCAGAAAAACCATAAATTGACGCATCTATATTTTGATAGTTGTTTTGATTGATTTGCGCATCATAAAGTATATAATTTTTGATTTTTGAATAAAACGCTTTTGTTTTTATCAAAAAACTGTTATAACTGCTGCTTAATCCTATATCTGTTTCATAATTTGATACCTGTTTTAGATTTGCATTACCCGCCATATTGCCTGGTAATTTAAAATAAAGCTCTTTTGCATCGGGCAAGCGAGAAGATTTACCTACACCAAACATCAATTTATTGTGTGCGTCTAGCTTGTAATGTGTGAGGATATATCCATTTAATGCGCTGTAATATTTAGTTTGATAAGATGGAGACTCTATATTGGAAAAACTGAAATTCGAGCCTACCGTATATGAAAAGTGGTTGATGCGCTTGCCTATCTTGATATATGCCCCACTGCTGTAAGTATCCACATCTGGAATATCTTCTATTTTAAATCGGTTGTTTACAAACAAAGCACCGCTCCAATAACGCTTACTGCCAATAGCCCCCACTGTTACTTTATAGCCTTTTACATTAAATCTATTTTGTAATTTAAGACCTTGTGTTTGTGATTTTAAATGATTATCTTTTAACTTTGTGCCGTAATTTCTATATCTGTTTGACATTAAATGATCTACATCAGACTGATAATATCTAAGTATTAATTTTTTAGAAAATTTTCCTATATTTGATATATCGTATTGAAGATTATAAAGATCTGTATTATCAAAAATTGCATCCATAGCAGTTGATGGATATAAAATATCATTATTTCTATCGGCAGTGTAGCCAAATTTTAATTTTTGATTATCCGTCAAATTTAAAAAGATCTTTGTTGCTAGATTTTTCTTTAAATAAGCCTTCTTATTAAAATTAGCCTGGTTGTACTGATGCGCTGGTGATGCATTGTTTTTTGTTTGCTGGGCCAGAGTATCTCCTCTGCCGTCTTTATATTGGTCACTTGTAGCGATGGCGCCGCTTATTAAAATCTTTATGATTTTATCTCCGCCGCTAACTCCAAGACCTGCATTTTTGTACCCAAATGAGCCAAAGTTTGTATAAACCCTGCCATGGAGTCCTTTTTTTGGCTGTTTTAACCCAATCTTAACTGCGCCGCTTAGAGTGTTGAGGTTTTGTACATCATATGGACCTTCTATAATTTTGATACTTTTAATGTCATTTATATCAACATGTGAGATTGGCGGATCCATACGATTTGGACATGCGCCGTATGTTTTTGTACCATTTACTATTACATTAATATTGTCGTTATCCATACCTCTTAATATAATATTGTTAGATGTACCGGCACGCCTTATCATAGAGATAGAAGGATGAGTTTGTAAAAGAGTTGATGCTAAACCGGATGAGACTACCGGTTTTGCCGGTTTTATGTATGACGAGGTTACATGTATGTCGTTTAATGTAATACTATGTGCTAGCAGCACGGTAGCTGATAAAGCGAGCAAAATCGTTTTCATTTATATCCTTTAATTAGTATTGCCGTCATTTTAGGAAAAAAATGTTACATTTGTGTTAAGGACATCTCTAAACTTGAATTATCTCAATTGCATCTCTTTTAATATAGCACAGGTATCCAAGTACTGTTTTAGATGTTATCTGTTTAACAGCGCTGATATATCCGCGCACCTGAGAAATATGAGATGGGGATATATCATTTGAGCTTTTATAATCAATAACTATAAAACTGCCATCATTTTTTTGAACCAGCAGATCTATGTATCGGAGTTCCTTTCCTGTTATCATACCTTGCTCTTTAAAACAATCTCCCCTGACAAGTGATAAAAACTTCTTTGAGGATACAAGCATTTGTATGCGTTTTTTAATATCTTCGAGTTCATGACTATTTAAAATAAAACCGTACCTGTTTTGCATAGCATAAAAAGCAGAATCGATAGCTTTAATCTCAAATGAAAACATCATCTCAAGACAATAATGCATTGCCAAACCAAAATAAACGGCCTGTAAGTCATCCTCTTTTTCTTTAGCTTGAGAGAGCACATCTGTTTGAAGACCATATCTTAGACTTTTATAATCCAATACCTCTTCTTCTTTGACACACAAATTCTCATGCTTTGCATGTAGGGTGCCGTGTTTGATTGTTTGCAAGTCTAAAACTTCAAATATACTGTTTTTATCTTTTTGCAAAACAAATAGATTTTGCTTTGCTCTGGTAAAGGCAACATACAAAGCATTAATCTTATCTCTAACTGCCAACTCTTTATCTTTTTGCAGTGCTTTGTCGTAAGCTTTATCTATCTGCTCACGTCCTTTACTTCTTAGATAAATATTTTCAAGCATTATGCCGTTATATTCATAGATCACAGTATTTCTTGAGACCGGCGGTTTTTTAAATCTGTCTATAACTATAACGTGCTCAAACTCCAACCCTTTGGATTTATGCACAGTGAGAACTCTGATGCCCTCTAATGACGATGCCGGTGCTGTCGTGTCATCTTGCATATATGTAAATAAAAACTCTTCGATATCTTTATATTTACCCAGTATTTCCAAAAAACTTAAAAGGTTTTGTGTACCGTCAAAAAGATGAAATTTAACAATCAGATCATCTACTATTCGTAAAAGTGATAGATTTTGCAAATCAACAAATTCGATCTTTTGCACCTTTTGATGTATGAGTGCGAAAAAATTGTAACGATAAATATCTTCTTTAAAATACTGATAGTGCAGATACTGTATAACTGCCTGCACAAGAGGTTGATTGATTAGTTTGGATGTAGTTTGTGTTACCACGTCGATGTTGTGCTGCTCAAACATCCTTGCGATTTGAACACCATCATCATTTGTAGCACACAACACTGCAATATCATTTAAATTGGCGCCTAAATCTATGAGCATCTGTACTTTTATATATAGGTCATCAAGCAACTCTACACTCTCAACCACTTCAACATAACCATCGTCCTCGGCATTAAAAGGGTGCTGCGGTACATAATTTGCAATTTTGCTTTCAAAGACTCTGTTTACAAATGATACAATCTCGCTTTTGGATCTATAATTAACATTCAAGCTCTCTTTTACAATATGGTTTTCTCTGCAAACATAATCAAAAAGCTCACTAACTCCTCCCCTGAAGCGATAAATAGACTGCTTGGTATCACCCACAAAGAAAAAAGAACCATTTTCATGCGTTCCGCTGCCTGAGACTATCTCTTTTATAAGAGGCTGTAAAATCTTATATTGTAAAATACTCGTATCTTGAAATTCATCCAATAAAATATGATCTATTTTAGCATCTAGCCTAAAATATAAAAAATCACTGTCTATTCTTGAATTTAGCAATTCATATGCAAATACAGACACATCATCAAAGCTTATCTCTAAAGAATCTTTTGCCAGCTTTTGTTTGCTTTTGGTAAAAGTCTGCAAAAGAGTGTATAGTGATGATAAGAAGTATTGCTCTCTCATACGCATATGCTGCACTACATTATCTTGAATAAGCTTTAAGTATTCATCCATCAAAGGTTGATAACATTTTTTAAATGTTGAATAATTTAATGTATCCCTATATATCCATCTCTTTGTAAGCAACTCTTCAAATGTTTGAGCGTTAACAGAATTTTTAACAGTAGCTGATGCGCTGTTATGCTCTAAAACCATCTTTTGAATTGCCAAAAAAGCGTCAAAAGCTTTTACGGCATAACTGTTTGTAAAGTCGGTTTTAATGTTTAATATATCTCCTAACTCAGCCTTTTTAACATACAATTCTCGTAAAAGAGAAAAGATATCACTAACTCGCTTTTGCATAAATAACGAAATATCCAGCAACTTCTCGTACTGGTAATTTTTTTGTGATTCTTGTAAAAATTCTTCTAAAAGCTTTTGCTCATGTTGTGATGAGAGAGTAGTAAAAGTCGGCTGCATCGCTAGATAAAGTGAGAATTTTCTAACAATCATTGTAAAAAATTTATCAATTGTCATGATTTTAGTATCTGCGCTTAAAAACCGCTCTAAGACCTGTTTTTGCATACCAAAAATCTCTTTTTTACTAAAACCTGACTGCTCACACACAAGCTCTATCTCATCGCCCATATCTATCAGTGACTGCGTGATTCTCTCACTCATTTCATTGGCTGCTTTATTCGTAAAAGTCAGTGTTAGTATCTTAGACGGAGATGCTCCCATAAACAGTAAAGTCAGATATCTTGCCACAAGGTTAAAAGTTTTTCCACTTCCCGCACTTGCTTCATATGCCAAATTCATCTTAAACATTATGACGCTCTACCGCACATATAAATATATTCACAATATTGGCATTTTGATGTATCATCCGTTTTACAAAAATCGATCACTTTTGTCTGCCGTATCTCATCTAAATGCTTTTTTAAAAGTTCAAGCTTACTAAAGAGCAAAACCTCATCAACAACAATGCCTTTGCTTAAATCATAATACCCGCATCCTAATATATTTGCGCCCAAACTAGAGGCAAGCAGATAATAAAATTCAAGTTGAAAATCAGTCGCTTTTGTGATAGTTTTAGCTGTATAAGATGGATATTTTCCGCTTTTATAATCCAGCACGTACAATCCGCCGCTTTTGCTGTCTATCCTGTCAATCTGTCCGCTTAACTTAATATTTTTATATTTATATGTAAATTGTTGTTCACAGCTTGTGACAATAAAACCGTCACCAAAACGCTCTATTTCGTTTTGCGCAAAAGCATCTATCTTTCTTTTCCATAATTCGAGCTGATACTTCTTTAAGTTTGTTGAGCAGTATATTGCATCTATCTCTTTTGCAAACAGAGCTTTTAATTTGGCTTTACTCTCAAATCTGTTATGCTTGCTGTAAATCTTTCTTAAGATCTCATGCAAGTCACTTCCTATCTCATGCTCCTTGATATAATCAGACGCCATTTCATGTTTTTTTATATTTAGGATATATTTGTAATAGTATCTTCGCTTACATTCAAGCAATATTTTTAACGATGAAGCTGAGATAGTATTTTTTGTAAAATCATATTGCAGTTTAATCTCATCTTCTTTTAACACGGTAGATGGCGTAAGAGTTTTATATAAGATATTCATATACGCAGCAGTATCTTCTACTTTTTTTACAGGGATATTTAATTGTGCTAAAAATCTTGACGGTGCCTTGTCGCAATCACAAGATATGCTCACATATAAAGCGCGGCTAAACAAAAGAGTATAATAGTGTCGTTGCAGATCCTCTCTATCTTTGCTTGTAGGAAGTGACGCGCTAGCACGCAGTTGTGAGCTTAGATACATATCTTTGTCGATTCGTCTTGGCACATTGGCATCATTAAAATCGACTACAATCACTCCTTTGAAGCTGATGTGTCTGCTCTCAAGCAGTCCCATGACGGTAATTTGACCGCCGCCTATATCATCAATAGTGCGCTTAGAGAGTCTTTGCATAAACATATGCAAAACTGTTTTTAAGTTGTAACTGCTATAAGCATCTTGGAGTTTTAAAAATGAATGCAACTCCTCTTGCACAATTTTCTTTTCATAGCTGCTTTTAGTGGATACTATAGCTAACTCAACAAGACCTTTGAAATCTATATCTTTTATATTTTTATAGTAAATCTCGGAAACTGCTTCATAAAAATCTGCTCCTTCTCGTAAAAGCCGTGCTCTATTTTGTTCTGTCGGCATTTCTATATACTGACATGAAGCATCAAGATATTTATAAATATCCGACTCACAAAACGGATACCCCATAGCAAAATTAAAATTATTCTCTTTATCATAAAGTTTTAGATATTTTGCAAATGATTCATCTGGTACAATAACAACTATCTCTTGTGGCTTTATCCCAATATTGATATAATCAAAAATCATCTTCTTCACAAATGCAACTTGAACAAGTCTGCTCTCAAAACTATAGCATATTATATTACTATAGTTTTTTAATAGTTTGGTTGACAATACCCGTTTTTTACCAATATCTAATTCGTACTCATACCCTTTTATTAGATCAAATCCGAGTTTTTTAAATTTTGATATCATTTTGTTACTAAAGCGTGTAACACTCAATACGATTGTAATCTCTGCGTATTGGCTACATTCATGTATTAGGTCAAATTCAAAATTTGTCAAATAGCCCTCTACAAAAATTTTAATATGTCCCATCGAAAAAAGTTGATCTTTATTTAGCTTATATAACGAAGGTAAAAAAATAGGATCCAAGATACGATTATTCATGCAAAGCATTTTATATCTATGATAAAGCGTATTTAAAATAGCCAGATGTTGTTCATATTCTGCATAAGAATCAGCCAATTCAAGTGAAGAAATATCTACTTTTTCACCTGCTAATTCAGTAAAAAAATTAAAAATATAACTACTATTTTGAGTAAAGGTAAAAAAATTTCGCTCTATGTTTAAAATTTTAAAGTTGCTAAAATTTGATGCCTCTAGTAAAAAAAGTACACGAGTATCAGCATCTGGGACAATAAAATCTTCTACGACGCAAATACGGTTTAAAAATTCCGACATAGTTATAAAATCTGGTAAAAAAGAGGTATGTAGTTTCTCAAAATCTATAATCCTAGCCCTAATTGAACGCGAACTAGGTAAAACCTCTATAGGATTTTTAGTCATAAAAGTATCTAAAAAGTCCTTGTGACATAATTATCATCCATAGTATCTGTCTTTATGTTATAGTATCTCTCATAACGACGAACCCTTACGTCAGCCATAATATTCCATCTGCCTTTTCCGTCAAGTTTAGTTATAAAGGTATATATGCCGTTATCTATACTTACAGGTTTTGTAATCGTTACGTTGTCCCTATCAGTCATTGGACGCGTTGCTATAATCTTAAACTTTGCATTATCTACAGGTTTACCTGATTTTGTGACAACCTTATAAACGATAACAGCATGAGAAGGATGCAGGCGGCTTGATAGATACTCTATATTATACCGCTTATCAAAAGCTATCTTATCTCTTATGATAAGATTTGCATCTCTATCTGCTTTTTGATAATTCATCATATCGGCACGGTCAAGCACCACATGGCTGTCTCCAACAGCCACTATCGTCCAAATAACCAATCCGATAAGCCCCACATGAGCTCCTGTTATAATTAATGGCCATCTGTTATGATCAGTAATTTTAATCATTTTTTCCTCTTTTTTTGATTCGATCTAATTTTTAAATACCTAAAACCAGCATATAATAATACGCCGTAAAAGATAATCCTTAGTAAATCCATCATGTCATGTGTGCTATTTCCCACATTAGCTTTTAGTGTAATATGTTTTGCTTTTGCAATTTGTGAAGCAATATCTGCATACCCGTTAAACAAAGCGGCACTATATTTGTTGTTGGTTTCTTCTTTACCCTTTGTTTTTTGTGCTAAAAGAGGGATAATAGTACCACCGTCATTTAGTGCCGTTGCTTTAAACTGTTTAAGATTTTTACTATAAACAATCGCAATATACAAAGAATTTAAAAATGATGAAGCGGGAGATAAAACCTGCTGTTTATTAAAATATTTATATAAAGATTTCGGTCTGGCTATGATATCAACCTTTTTATTTAAAGCAGAAAAAGTCAGTAAAATAGTCGGATGCTTAAAAGTCTTAATAAGATTGCTCTCATATTGATGTATTGTTTGATTATTTTCTAAGGTTTTTAGTATAACCAATCTTAAAGATATGCCTGTTTTATTGTATAGTTCTGAACCAAGTTTGTTCACATATTTGGTAAATTCAGGTTTATTGAAAACCTGATCTTTGTATAAATATTTCCCTGCATAAGCAGTTGTAACACTATATATCAACAATACGAGGACAAAAAATCCCCGACTAAAACTTTTCAATATTTAACTCCGAACTAAGTTATAAAAAGATGGTTAGGAGTAAAAACTGACCACAAAGTCACTATTGCTAATATGACTAATCCAAATGTTATTATTCTTATCATAATATATCCTTATTTCACAGTTTCAACATAAACACGATGCTTAGCAGCAATTACCGGACTTCCAAACTCAGGAATCTGCTTAGCGTTTACTATCTTAAAATATTTAACTTGGTTTGTTCTTTGAACATGCCATCCCCAGATGTTAAGTCCTATAAGCAGTGACAATAAAATTGCCACGGCTATAAAATAACCGCTTAATCCATCTAGCGCAAAAAGTCCGGAACCTTTAAAATTTTCATCAGCCATAATTATTCTCCTTTACTTATTGCTGTAACATATGTAGCTACTGCTTTAAGCTGTACCGGATTTAAATTTTTAAATGCCGGCATAACTCCAATACCACCATGTTTTCCATGCCCTACAATGTGCGCAACAAGCGTAGGTGTAAACGTATGGATATTAGGAGCTACATAAGGTGTCCCGTAACCATCTGCACCATGACAACTTGCACATGTTGAAGCAAATATCTTTGCACCTGCTTTATTTGATTTATCAAATCCATTTGATACGTACTCAGCTACTGTATGTATCTGCTTTTTTGTAAGTCCTGCAGACATTACAGGCATACCGGTAGCCAGCTCATGAGCTGATAAGTGATTATCTGAGCCATGCTCTATTACATACTCAACACTTTTAACTTGAATACGCTTATTAAGGTTAGCCGCTGTTCCGTTTAGTCCATCAGCTGCTAGTCCGTGACAAGCAGCACAGTCAACAATAAAGATTGACTCACCCATATTTGTTAGTTGTGTCTTTGTTAAGTTAGTATATTTTTTCTCAAATTTTGCATTTGAAATCTTAACATCCTTATTGTATTCACCAATTTGAGAATATGCATTAACGGGATAACCAAAAAGCATGTACCAAAATGCCCACACTATTGTGCCTAGAAAAATTATCGACCAGCCTATCGGGAGCTCGTTTTCATATTCACCTATTCCATCCCAATTATCTTCAGCTAATTTACCTGTTGCCTTGTCTGTTTGCATCTGGCGAACATATTTGATAGCTACGATAATAGTCGCACTAAATATAACGATAGCGCCAAGTATCGCCAAATCGTTTACGATATCTCCGCCTGCGCTTTTAGAGTCCATACCTACAGCTATATATGTAAATCCTAACATTAATAGGATCATCACAATAGCTGAAACGTAGAGCTTATTAATTTTCATTTTACACCTCCATCTTTTTTATTTTTATCCTTAGATATACCCTCAACAGGAGTATCATGTATATCATCTTTTAATGCCATATTGCCATATTTTTCAAAATCCTTATGTCCGGATTTTTGCCTGCTATATAGATAATATATATACACATATAAAAAAATAGTCAAAAAAACAACAATCCCAAAATATGTATAGGCTTGAATATTTGCCAAATTCTTCAACATGCTTTAGATCCTTTTATTTTAGAGCCCAAGTTTAAATCTTTTTTAAAAAAACCGGTCTTTGACCAAACATCTATCTTCCTAAAACAAAGTTTTCAAATCTTTAACAAGCATCTCTTAGCCATGATCTACTTTTTATGTCTCACCGTATCTTCAAGCGGCATATCAAAGATATTATCCTTTGTAACTAGATCATGATATTTCTCAAAATCCTTATGTCCGGATTTTTGCCTGCTATAAAGATAGTATGTATATGCAGATATAAATACAACTAAAAAAACTACCATACCCGCATAAAAAGTGTATTGAACATCAGGTTTTGAAAAAAATGTTAGCCACATGACCTGTTTTCCCTATTTTAACTGATTTAAATATGCAAGCAATGCAACTATTTGTGGTATCTTGCCATGTGCTACATCTTCTTGTAATGTTTTATCAGAACCCTGATCAACAATAGCTTTTGCTTCTTTTAAAGCCATAGCATGTGCTGCGGCTAGATTTGGAGCCAAAGGAATAATCGTTGTCTTACCGTTTTTAAGTGGAATCGGGACATTGTACGGTACATGGAAAAATTCAGCTGCTGCTACTTGTGTCGCATATGCTGTATTTATATCTGTCGGATCTTTATATAGCCATGGATATTTTGGCATAATCGATCCCGGAACAAGAGCCTCAGGATTTATCATATGTTTTTCATTCCAATCAATCGTACGGTAATCGGCAACTCTGTGAAGATCAGGACCGGTACGCTCAGAACCCCATAAAAATGGTCTGTCATAAGCATATTCACCACTTAATGAGTAATGACCGTAACGCTCTGTTGATGACTTAAACGGACGAATAAGCTGTGAATGACATGCATTACAATCTTGATGTATATAAACCTGACGACCCGCATACTCTAAAATAGTATAAGGTTTGGTGCCTATAATCGGTTGTGACGCTTGTGCAAAGTTTGGTAAAACTTCAACCAAACCCGCAAAGGCAATAACTACAAATACTCCTACCGCAAATAAAAACGGATGTTTTTCTAACCAATGAAACATATTATCTCCTCCCTCTTTTATGCTGCCATAGGAGAAGCGTTTTGTAATTCGCTCTCTTCAACACGGCGTCCAGTTGTAATTGTTTTAACTATATTGTATGAAAACATAAGAAAACCTATCAAATACAATGCTCCGCCGACACCGCGAATAGTATAGTATGGGTGAAGGTCTCTTACAACGTCAACAAACGAATAAGCCAAGTTTCCGTACTGGTCTTGAGCACGCCACATCAAACCTTGCGTGATACCGGCAATCCACATAGATGTAAAGTATAAAACAACGCCCAGAGTTTGAATCCAAAACTGAGCTGCCATGATTGATTTTGAATATAGTTCACGTTTAAATAAACGCGGTGCCATATGGTAAAGTCCCGCCATAATCATAAACGCAACCCATCCAAGAGTACCATCGTGAACGTGTCCCGGGATCCAGTTTGTAAAGTGCGCTATCGCATTTACTGATTTGATAGCCAAAATTGGACCTTCAAGGGTTGAGAACATATAAAATGTAGATGCTAAAATCATAAACTTAATAAGTGGTGAATCTGCAACCTGTTTCCATTCACCTTTCATCGTAAGTAACATATTTATAGCACTACCCCACGATGGGAGAATCAATACAACAGAAAATACCGATCCCATTGTCTGTACCCAGTCAGGTACGGTTGAAAACAATAAATGGTGTCCTCCTGCCCATAAATAAACAAACATTAGTCCCCAAAATGAAAGTAAAGAAAGCTTATATGAATAAACTGCCTGACCCGATTCTTTTGGAAGAAAATAATATATCATGGCGATAATTGGAACAGTAAAAGCAAATGCGACGGCATTATGCCCAAACCACCACTGAACCATTGCGCTGTTTGTACCTGAATACATTGAGATAGACTGCATCCAGCTCCCTATCATGCTCTGACCGGCCGGATCTGTAGCTAAAATTGTAGGAATTTCAGCATTGTTAAACAGATAAAGCATAGCAATACCCAAAAATGTAGCTATATAATACCAAATTGAAATATATAGCGATTTCTCACGGCGAATACCGATAAGACCAAATATACTAATACCCCAAAGTACCCATACTACAGTAACGCCCAAAACCACAGGCCACTGCATCTCCGCATACTCTCTTGATGTTGTCCATCCCATTATGAGCGATGCGATACCAAAAACTACTACGACTAGATAAAGCCAAAACTGAAGCTTTCCTATAAACATCAAAAATTTTGACTCAGCCATAGATACTTTTAGTACCCTTTGCCCGACATAATACCAAGTGGCAAAAACTCCACTAACCGTAAATCCGTAAATAACTGCATTGGTATGAACCGGACGCAAACGACCAAATGCCGTATATTGTGCGATTGTATGACCAAAAATCGTATTGACGCCCGGATAAGCGAGCTCAAAAGCGATCAATACGCCTACTGACATACCAACTATTCCAGTGATTATAGTAGTCCACATAAACATTTTTGCGACAGTATAATCATACTCTAATGGACGATTCTCCATATATAGCCTCCTAAAAAATCAAAATGAAACAATCTGCTTTTTTATAACCGATAGGCTCTTTTTTATCGAGTTCCTTGCCGGCTATAAACTGCAAACTATAAACATCGCTATAATAACCAAACAAATCTGAAAGTTTGTTTATTTATTAATAGTTATTTCATAAGATGAATATTTAATAAAGATTTAAGCTACATGGGGAATTTGGTAACAAGTTAAATAATATGATAATTGGTTATTTCTGCTGTGCACCGCACTTTCCTACGCCACATTTGCCTGCGCCGCATTTGCCTGCGCCGCATTTCATAACTGCCTCATTGGCTTTTATAACAGATGATTTCGTATAGTACCAATAGTCAAACTGAAGATAAGCTTTATACACTGTCCATGTTCCAAATATGATAATTGTAAGTGCTGCAAGCTGTATCATAAAAGAGCGGAATTTACTTGTTGAAAAGATACTGATGGCAAAAGCAAATGAAAAAAGAGTTGGAATTGTAAATATACCAAAGATAAACATAACAAGAGCGCCGTAAAGTGCGGAACCTGTAGTAATGGCACTAACTAGCATTGTATAAACCAGTCCGCATGGAAACAGTCCGTTTAACATGCCTAGTATAAAAAAACTGCTTTTATTGCCGGAATTCATTTGATATGTAAAGATACGCTTAAACCAGTTATATTTACTAAGCGGTATCTCAATGGAGTTTAAAAACTTTAGTTTACCGGCAAAGGATAAACCCATGATAATCATCAAAATACCCGCAAAGAAAAACATGACAGCCCTCGTCAGCGGGTTTATCTGCCATAAAGATCCAAAAAAACCAAATACTGCGCCAAGTAGCGTGTAAGATGTTACTCTACCAAAATTATATAAAAAATGGTAAACAGATTGTGTGATTTTTGAATCGCCGGGTTTTACTTTTGCCATAGTGTATGTCATAATAAATCCACCGCACATTCCTATACAGTGACCTATAGAGCCCAAAAGTGCAAAACTTATAATTGCAGTTAATTCTATACCGTTCATCTGGCTTCTTTTTTAGCAAATTGTAGCCTAAGAGTGTTACATTTGTGTTAAATATCTAAAAATCGACTTTATGGGTGCCACTTTACTGTCTATGTTCGTCAACCAAAGACCTAAATTCATTAAAAATATATCTGCTTTCTTTTGGACCGGGACTTGATTCAGGGTGATGTTGAACTGAAAAAATAGGCTTGTTTTTATATCGAAGACCCTCTATAGTTTTATCGAAAAGATTTACATGCGTTATATCAGCTATCTCTACTATCTCACTGGGTACATTATAATTATGGTTTTGTGCAGTTATCTCAACAACGCCCGAGATGGTATTTTTAACAGGATGATTTCCGCCGTGGTGACCAAACTTTAACTTAAATGTATCGTATCCGTGTGCGATACTAAGGAGTTGGTGACCTAAACATATTCCAAATATCGGTATATTTGCATTAGAGAGTTTTGCAATTTCTTTTTGTTCATTTT
>Ga0256829_1001833_pt1 | contig 16702 bp, 19 predicted proteins | sample 131447metaG_FD_185979 | JGI IMG/M metagenome (GOLD analysis project Ga0256829, IMG submission 185979) | Hydrothermal vent microbial communities from Lau Basin, Pacific Ocean - 131-447 | ecosystem: Environmental > Aquatic > Marine > Hydrothermal vents | place: Pacific Ocean: Lau Basin | collected...
CACGATTGTACCAACTTCTATCAAAAAGAACTATTTCACCAGCAGAGGGAAGATGCTGTGTATATCTTTGAAAGTACCATTGAGATTTTTCTGTATCGCTTGGTTTATCAAGGGCAACAACTCTTGCCCCACGAGGATTCAAATGTTCAGTTATACGTTTAATAGTACCCCCTTTACCAGCAGCATCACGACCTTCAAAAATCATAAGCACTTTTTTCCCTGTTGCTTTAATATGATTTTGCATTTTTAAAAGTTCTATTTGGAGTGTTTTAAGCTCATTTTCATACTCCAAAACTTCATTTTTTACCCAAATAGAGACTCTCTTTTTTTTCTTATCTTGATTGCGTTTGTCTATTTTATCTTTTCGTCGCTCTTCATGTACTAAATCTTGTAAAGCAGATTTATCATGGAGTTCATCTTCTATCATTACACGTTTTGATCCCATAAAATATCCTTATAGAGAATTTGAAATAAGTTGATTTACTTCATTCACTTCTAAAGTATTTGCAAAACAGCTTTTATCACCACAGATGAGATAAGAAGTATCGTCTGTAGTTTTGTAGAGAGTAAATGGATATGTAATATTCACAAGCTCTTGAGAAAAGTTTTTTAAATTATTATGATTTGTTTTAATAACGCGATCCCCTTTTAAATAGCGAAAAACTTGTGTAAGCATATAGGGAGAGTAAATCGGTTTACGACCGAGTTCATAAGAGTTGTACTCCATTGTTTTAAAAGCAAAATGTGTATACTTTTCATCTTCAAGAAGTGTTCCAAGTGTTAAAAGTGAATCTATGATAATGCTTACAGAAGAGGTGTAGGTATTGTCCGAAATTTCTGCTTTTGTTGTAAACTCACCTGCACTAAAGTACCAGACGCCTTTTGTATAAAACTCCTCTAAAGCTTTGTTTACAAATCGTTGTGCATGAATGAGATAGATTTCGTCTTGAGTATGTTTATATGCTGTTAAAAGTGCTTGCGATATAAAAGCATAATCCTCTAAAAAAGCTTTTACTTTTGGTTCTTTGTGGATAAGTGTTGTATGGTAAAGGAGATTATCAATCACCATAGTATCTAAGAGTGCATTAAGGCTTTTGATTGCTTTTTCTTGATAACTATTGTCTATTGCACTGAGTTTAAAAAGAGAATTAATCATCATACTCGACCATGAAGTTTGTATCTTTTTATCTATAAAAGGGTAAGCACGTGTATTTCGCAACTGTTGTAAAAGAATTTTAACATCGCTAAACCATTGGGGGATAATTTCATCTTCAAAATGGATAATATTTTTGCCTTCAAAGTTTCCAGATTTCGTAATGTTCATTGTTTGACACATCTCTTCTATAGCATCATAGCCATTCTCTTGGAGAATATTATACACTTCTGCATATGTATAAACGAAGTACGTTCCTTCAAAACCTTCACTATCGGCATCACTTGCACTATAAAAAAGATTATCTTCACTCATATAGTTGTACCAAAAATCAGCTATTTCTTTGGCTATTTTAAGATGACTTTCATCTTTATATGTCGTATAACTTGCTGTGTAAATATCGCAAAGAAGGGCATTGTCATACAACATTTTTTCAAAATGCGGTACAAGCCATTTGTTATCAGTAGAGTAACGGCAAAAACCGCCATCGACGAGGTCGTACATGCCTCCTTTTTTCATACTATTGAGTGTATCTGTGAACATTGCTTTTGCAGAAGCATCTTTATAGAGTTTATCTATGGTTACAAGGGTGTTCAATGTAGAAGCATGAGGAAATTTAGGAGCGACAGAAAAACCACCTGTTGCAGTTTGATAATTGTTCTTTGCTTGAAGCATGAAATTTTTATAAAATTCCTCTTTTAAAACAGTTGCCTCTTTTGGATGCTCCGTTTTAGTTAAAAAGCTCTCTATTTCGTCTGCATTATCAAAAAGTTGTTTGTCTGATTGTGCAACTTTAGTAGCGATGAGAGAGGTGAGTTCTTTAAAACCCATTGCATTTGGATTTATCTCACTCGCAACGGGTGGAATGTAGGTTCCTGCAAAAAATGGTTTGTTTTGAGGTGTTGCAAAAATAGAGGTTGGCCAACCTCCAGCTCGACGATTTAGGAGCATATGCACCTCTTGGTAGTGTTTGTCAATGTCTGGACGCTCTTCACGGTCAACTTTTATACATACAAAATCTTTGTTTAAAATTTCTGCACATTGGGCATCTTCAAACACTGTCTCTTCCATCACATGACACCAGTGGCAAGAGCTATATCCAATACTTATAAAGATAGCTCTGTTTTCATCTTCTGCTTTTTGAAATGCTTCATCACACCAAGGCCACCAATCAACAGGATTATTTTTATGTTGTTGTAGGTAAGGACTATCTTCTTTCTCTAATCTGTTTGCCATTTTTATTCTCTTATTTTTTATTTATCTATCGCTTTTCAGCATTATAGGATGTTTTGTTAAATACTCAAGAGAAACATAGTGATATTAGACTATCTTGCATGTAGAAGAAATAAACTTTCGAACAAAGATATTTCCTAAAAATCCACCCATCACAATAAAAATGAGATAAATCCAACCAGAGAGACTAAACTCAGCTATGGGAGTGTAGAGTGCTCCTACATTACAGCCATTTGAGAGGCGTGTTCCAAAACCCATGATAAAACCACCAAAGGCAAAAGTAGCTGCTCCTTTTAGGGATATTTTTAGTCCTTCTACAAATCGTTTTTGAAAAACACCAGCCAAAGAGAGTGCTAATACAGCTCCAAAAATGATACCAATATTTTGCATACTTCCTGCATGGTTGAAGAGAGATTCACTATAAAGAGTAGCTTTTTTTGTACTAAACGCGGATAAACTCTCTGCATCTACACCAAATAGCATCACAAACTTTCCAAACCATATACCAAGCGAACTACTAGCTCCCCAACCCTTCTGTGAGTAAGTCAACAAAAAGGCAAAGATAGAAGAAATAGCAAAAACACTTACGGGCATTGTCCAGTTTTTTACAAATACTCTCTCAAACAGGCTGTTTTTATGAGGATTGAGTACAAGTGTACTCTCCTTTATATGAAATTTCTTTTCATATCTTTTTGCTAGATACAGCAGTATAAATGAAAATATTATAGTGAGTATAATCGCTCCTAAGTAGCCATTAAAACCATCATATTTAAACAAGTCAGGTAAAAAGACTCCTCCTTGAAACAGTTCACCTGTTGCAGAACTAAAGTATGATTCCCTTACAAATGGAGACTCTTTTTGAGTAGCAAAACCTAAAAAAACTCCCATACTAAAAAAAACAATTGTAACAAAAGCACGAGAGAAACCACTCGCTAAATCTGTGAGTGAACCCGTTGCACAACAAGAGCTCATAGCCATTCCAAAACCAAACATCAAGCCTCCAAGTATAAGTCCAAGGTTTATAGGGTAGATACTCAACTTATATGAACTCTCATCTGAAGAGATAATCAATGCTGTAAATATAGATGTAAGTATAAAAATATAAAGAATTGTTTGTGCTACCTTAGAACTTTTCGCACGATAAAGCTTATTCACACTTCCTGCAAAACCTAAACTAGCTCGTACAAGTACAAAACCAAAAGCAAGTCCTATCAAAAAACGAACTAAAATAATAAAATCCACATTAACTCCCTTGATATTTTAATTTTAAAAGTATAGCATAATAATTAGCTATTTAGTTAAATTACTAATTAAAATCAATTTCTAAATAGTAGCAAAAATATGACAAAACGCAATAAAATTGTACAATTAAAGATTTTTTGTCTATTATGTTACAAATAGTATATAAATCTCTGTAAAAGGGCAAATAATGATAGAAAGATTTTACTTAAAAGATTACTTGAGTTTTAAAGAGACTGAACTCAACTTAGACACAGGATTAGTTGTTTTTACAGGTCCTAGTGGAAGTGGGAAGTCTATTTTGATGGAGTCTATCCTCTCTTCATTAGGTGGGGCAACTTGTGATGCTTCTTTGTGTGAATCGAGTGTGACATGGGACATTGATGAAGAAAGCACAGGCATAGAAAATGATGAAATCAACATCTTTAAGCAGATTAAAAAAGAGAAAGCTCGATACTTTATAAACAACCAAGGTCTCTCAAAAAAGGCGATTGGTGCCATTACGAAAGATTATCTGAGACATTTAAGCTTAAAAGATTTTAGTGACTTTGAAAATGAAAACATTTTAGAAATTTTAGATAAGCGAATCGGTTCTAAGATTGTGAAAGTAAAAAAAGAGTATTCCAAAGCTTTTCACTCGTATAGTCGAGTCAAAAAAGAGTTACAAAAAATAGAAGAAGAAGAGAGAAAAGTTGTCGAGCTTAAAGAATTCGCTGCGTTTGAAATACAAAAGATAGAGAGTATCCATCCCACTGTTGGAGAAGATATAGAGCTTCTTGATATAAAACGTGAGCTTTCACGCAAAGAGAAAGTATTAGAATCCCTAGAATCTGCTTTGGAAATTTTCAATTATGAACATCTCGTAAGCTCGGCACTTGATACACTTGATGTAGATAGTAGTTTTTTTGACGATACTATGAATGAACTTCGTGCACATTTTGACACAGCAACAGAAAAGTTTTCTGCACTCGATGAAGTAGATATAGAAGAAGTACTTAATCGCATAGAAGAGATAAGTTCTTTAAAACGCCGTTATGGTAGTGTAGAAGAGGCATTAGCATATAAAGAACAAAAAAAAGTAGAACTTCAAAAATATGAAAATATAGAATTTGAAAAAAGTCAGTTACAAACACAGGATGAAACATTAAATAAAGAAGTAGAAACACTTGCACAAGAACTTACATCCCTTCGCTCACAAGCCCTAGAAAAGTTTGAAAAAGCACTCAATGTTTACCTTAAAAACCTTTATCTGCAAAATGCTACTTTATCCCTTAAACAAGGGGCATACACATCACTAGGACAAGATCAACTTTCTATTTCACTTAATGCTACACAACTTACTAAAATTAGTACAGGGGAGTTTAATCGTCTACGTTTAGCCGTCCTTGCACTTAAATCTGAAAAAATGCAACAAAATGGTGGTGTTTTAATGCTTGATGAAATAGATGCTAACTTGAGTGGAGAGGAGTCTATGTCTGTCGCAAAAGTACTCTCTCAACTTTCTAAACATTTTCAAATATTTGTTATATCGCACCAACCACAGCTCACTTCTACAGCGAATCAACATTTTTTAGTCTATAAAGATGGTACTATTTCAAAAACAAAAGAGTTAAACTTTTATGAGCGAGTTGAAGAGATAGCCCGTATTATTAGCGGAGAAAATATCTCAGAAGAGGCTAGAAGGTTTGCACAAGAGTTATTAGAGGCGAAAAGATGATTATAGATACCCATATACATTTGGATGATGAACGATATAACGAAGATTTAGAAGAGGTGATACAGCGTGCGAGAGAGGGTGGAGTGAAGCAATTTATTATCCCTGGTGCGGATGCTTCTACCTTAGACAAGGCAGTAAAGATAACGCAAAAATATGCAGATGTTTTTTTTGCAGTAGGGATACACCCGTATGATAAAGAGCAGTTTGAGAGTGTGGCATTTGAAAAATATGTCAATCATGAAAAATGTGTAGCCATTGGGGAGTGTGGGCTTGATTATTTTCGACTAGAGGGAAGTGATGCTGAAAAAGAGTTTGAAAAAGAGGAACAAAAACGAGTTTTTCGTGCACAAATAGAACTTGCCAAAAAATACCAAAAACCTCTCATTGTCCATATTCGTGATGCCTCTCATGATGCAAAAATGCTTATGCTTGAAGCAAAAGCAGGAGAGGTTGGGGGAGTACTTCACTGTTTTAATGCAGATGAAGAGTTACTCTCTTTAGCAAATGAAGATTTTTACTTTGGTATAGGTGGGGTACTTACTTTTAAAAATGCTAAAAAACTTGTCAATGTCTTACCTAGAATTCCTCAAGATAAACTTTTAATTGAGACAGACGGACCTTATTTGACACCAACACCGCATAGAGGGGAAAGAAACGAGCCTCTCTACACTACATTTGTAGTAGAAAAAATGTCTGAAGTTTTAGACTTACCTAGTGAATATATACAGTCAACTACAACAAATAATGCCCGAAAACTGTTTAATATTTTTTAGTATTAAACAGTTTGAAAGATTAATGAAAAACATTTACATGAATTTTTAATATACTTTTAGATAAAATAAATAAAATTTATTAGTAAAAGAAAAGCTATACATGTTTAAATATTTTTTATTTTTAGTATTATCATCAACTCTTTTTGCAAATTTGACCTACCAATCAAGTTTAAATAAAGAACTCTCATTGCTTGAGTCTTTTGATATTGAACCTGCATTTTTATATGACCCACTTATGAATCAGATGAGAAAAAATAATTGTAATCTAAATAAAGAAAAACACTTTTTTGATGCCATGGAAGAAGCATATCTTTTTATCCCCGCAATAAAAAATATTTTGGCGAAGTATAATGTTCCTCAAGAATTTTTATACTTAGCTATGACGGAATCCAACTTTAAGTTAAAAGCTTTCTCACATAAAAAAGCTTCAGGACTGTGGCAATTTATGCCAGCGACAGGACGACATTACCATCTGAAAATTGATGATTATGTTGATGAAAGACGAGATATTGTCAAATCTACAGAAGCGGCGGCAAAATATTTAAGTGCATTACATAAAAGATTTCATAAATGGTACCTTGCTGCAATTGCATACAATTGTGGAGGTGGGAAGTTAAACCATGCTATTAAAAAAGCACAAAGTGATGAACTCTCCGTTTTATTAGATAGTGAAAAAAAATATATTCCTAGAGAAAGTAGATTATATATTAGAAAAATTGTCGCCTTAGCCTTAATTGGTACAGATGAAGAATTTTTACAATCAAGTAAATATGGTTATTTGTTGAATCGAGCAAATGCTTGTTCTGTTACTTCTGTGAAAGTTCCAGGTGGAGAATCACTTAAAAGAGTTGCAAAATTGATTGAAATACCACTTGAAGAGTTACAGCAGCTCAATAGACATTTACGATATGATTTTGTACCTCCTTATAAAAAAAGCTATGCTGTTAATATTCCTTATGTAAAACTTACTGATTTTAGAGAGAAATATCATAAGCAAGCTATTCAAAATATTTATAAAGTTTATGTTGTTAAATCTGGAGATAATTTGTCCAAAATTGGAAAGAAGTATGGTGTCTCTTATAGAATGATTATGGATTTTAACAAATTACGAACTAGCAGGTTACGATTAAAACAAAAATTAATTATTCCAATTAATAGCACTTTAAGTAAAGGATAAAAATTGAGTAAAAGAAGTATATTTTTTTTATTTACTGTCATAATTTTTTCTGGATGTAGTACTACAAGACATTATGCATACAGAGATTATAACACTAATGCATCTCGAACTTATTCAGCAAATAAACAAGAGTATTCACGTAAAACGAGTCCTAAGAACTATTCGCATCCAACAATGAAGCCTTATGTAGTAAGAGGGATACGGTATCATCCAACAGTAGTGTCCGTTGGTGATAGATTTGAAGGAAATGCAAGTTGGTATGGTCCAAAATTTCATGGAAGACTGACATCAAATGGTGAAAAATACAATATGTGGGGTATGACAGCAGCACACAAGACACTACCTATGAATACGATTGTTAAAGTCACAAACCTAAGAAATGGGATGAGTGTAGTTGTACGTGTAAATGATAGAGGCCCTTTTGTTGCTACGAGAATTATTGATCTCTCAAAAGCAGCGGCATCAAAAATAAATATGATAGGACATGGTACCGCACCTGTTAGATTGGAGATACTAGGTTTTCAAAACAAAGGTCAAAAAAAGATAGCAACAAAAAGGGAGCTAAAAAAAGCACCTCAAAAGAAAAATTTAGGCTCTTTTTCTTTACAAATTGCATCTTTTTCAAAGATAGAGGGTGCAATAAAAACACAAGAAAAATATGACAATATTGCAGGATATAAAACAATCATAAAAGATGTAGATACTACTAAGGGTCGTATGTTTAAAGTGATTTTAAAAGGTTTTAAAAGTGAACAAGAAGCCCGTGATTATAAAGCAAATAGTATTTTCACACATGCATTCATAGTAAGAGAGGAATAAAAAATGATACAAAAGAGCAGAACAACAAAAGAAACAGATATTACTGTTTCAATGAATTTAAATGGTACTGGAAAAAGTAAAATCAACAGTGGTGTAGGATTTTTAGACCATATGCTAGAGAGTTTTTCAAAACACTCTTTGATTGATTTAGAGATTGCATGTAAAGGCGATACACATATAGATGACCATCATAGTGTAGAAGATATTGGAATTGTTCTTGGGGGACTCTTAGCAGAAACTATTTATCCTGTAAAAAATATGGAACGTTTTGGAAGTGCCAGTATTGTCATGGATGAAGCATGTGTTACTTGTGATTTAGATTTAAGTAATCGTCCTTTTTTAGTGTATGAACTGAATGTCTCTGGGAAAGTAGGGCAGTTTGATACGGAATTAGTAGAAGAATTTTTTAGAGCTTTTGTTCTCAATGCAAGAATCAGTGCCCACATAATTGAACAACGTGGAAAAAATCAACACCACAAAATTGAAGCTGCCTTTAAATCCCTTGCAGTAGCAATTAGAAGAGCAAGTGCAAAAAATGAGCGAGTTGGTATTCCCAGCACAAAAGATGTTTTATGATTAAGTTGATAGTTCTTGATGTGGATGGATGTTTGAGTGATGGTAAACTCATTTACTCTGCAGATGGAGTTGAGAGTAAAAACTTCAATGTCAAAGATGGTTTAGGCATTACCACATGGTTAAAAACTGGAAATCAAGTTGCAGTCATTACAGGAAGAAACTCTGAAATAGTTAAAAAAAGAGTCACAGAGTTAGGAATTTCACATCTTTTTCAAGGCATTCGAGAGAAACAAAAAGTACTCATAGAGCTTTTAGAAACTTTAAAGATTAACTCTTCTGAAGTTGCAGTGATAGGCGATGACTTAAATGACTACAACATGTTAAAATATGCAAAGAGAAGCTTTACTCCCAATGATGGAGTAAAGGAGATTAAAAATCTTGTGGATACTGTTCTCTCTCACAATGGTGGAGATGGTGCAGTACGAGAGATGATAGATATCTTAGTATCAGAAAATCAGCAAACTGATAAATTTTTATCTGTTTGGATAAAGGATTAAAGATTAATATTAATATCCTTTTTGGTTTTATATCAACAGTTTTAGCAATGATATTCTTTGTATTTAAACCGCTTCATATCAAAGAACAATCCTTTCAAGATGTTCCACTATTTGAAGTAAATACATTTACAATTTATGAAATAAATAGGTTTGGTTTAGACTCAATTCTCTTAGGGACAAAAGGGACTCGATATGCAGATAGATATAAAATTGAAAATGTAAACTTTACAGACAATACAAAAAAATATATTGCAAATATAAAAGCAAACAATGGTATATATAAAAATGATATAATAACACTTCACAAAGATGTTGTATATAGTAGAGAGGATGGTTTAAGTTTTTCTTCTGATGAGGCTATCTATAATAAGACGACAAGTATCGTCAAAACAGATAAAAAATATGTAGCATATAATGAGAAAAGTAGACTAACCGGATCATCTTTGGTATATAACAATGTAAAAAATATAACGAAATCAAAAAATATAACAGCAATTTATCAATTAAGAGAGAAATAATGAAATTAAAACTATTGGCACTACTTACTTTTGCATCTCTACTGAGTGCGAGTGAACTCAAAATTACATCTCAAAAGTTCACAGCAGATGAGAACACGGGGATTTCTATTTTTACAGGAAAAGTGAATATTCTTAAAAACAGAGATGAGCTCAATGCTTCAGAAGTTACGGTATATACAGATAAAAATAATAGTCCAATAAAATTTGTAGCAGTTGGGAAGGTTTCTTTTATGATAACTACTGAAAATGGAGCTCAATACAAAGGAAAAGCACAAAAGGCAATTTATTATCCCAAGATAAAAGAGTATCATTTCTTTGAAGATGTGCATTTAAAACAAATAGATGACAAAAAAGACATTATTGGTGATGAAGTTGTTTTAAAGACAATAGAGGGAAAAGCATACGCAAAAGGGTTGGACACACAACCTGTAATTATGATTTTTGATATTTCCGATGCAAACGAATCTAACGAATCCAATGATTCAAATACATCAAAGTAATTAGTATGATTGAAATTGTAGACGCAAAATTCATAACATCTGCTCCAAATGTAAATGCAGCACCAGAATCCCATATTCAAGATGAAATTGTTTTTATGGCGAGATCAAATGTCGGAAAAAGTTCTTTGCTTAATGCTCTTACAAATCATAAAGGATTAGCAAAAGTCTCTTCTACACCTGGAAAGACAAGACTTATTAACTACTTCGACATCACTTTTCTTAATCGAGATTCTCAAGAAAAAAAGTTGGCTAAATTTGTTGATTTACCTGGTTTTGGATATGCAAAAGTTTCAAAATCAATGAAGCATGATTGGGAGAAAAATCTTACAGACTATATTGCCAACAGAGAACAAATTAAACTTTTTATCCATCTTATAGATTGTAGACATCCACATTTAGATATCGACACTTCAGTGAGTGAATTTTTATTTGAAAATGTCAGAAAAAATCAAGTTATACTCCAAATTTTTACAAAGATAGATAAGCTCAACCAAAAAGAACAGAATGCTTTACGAAAAGAGTTCCCACATGCGTTAATGGTCTCAAGTTCTAAAAAACGTGGTACAAAAAAAATTATTAAAATTATTTATGATGTTCTCAATGAAGAAGTTCATGAGGATTAACTATGTCAGAGCGACACCTTTAGAAATTTCTCAAATGCAAGCACTCGTTGCAAGTGAAGTCGAAAATGGGATTATACTTGCTCGAAGTGATGATGAAATAGCGACAAATATTAGGTCGTATACTTTAGTATATCAAGACAATATGCTTGTCGGTTTTAGTGCCTTACATATTCACACAAAAGAGTTAGCAGAAATCAGATCTCTTGTAATCAAAGAAAATATGCGAGGTCAAAAGATAGGAGAAAATTTAGTTTTACAGCAGCTTAGTGAAGCAAAAGAGTTACACTTAAAAAAAGTTTTAAGCTTAACATATAAACAAACATTTTTTCAAAGACTAGGATTTGTTGAAATCCCTAAAGAATCACTGCCTGAACATAAAATTTGGGCAGACTGTATTAAATGTAAACATTTTCCGATATGCAACGAAGTATCATTAATCAAAAACCTTTAGTTACATTTTTATATATTTTTGTTTATCTAATATATGAAAGTCTCTCAAGTATATATCTATTCCTTCCTCCTATGTTTGCTGTTTTGTTCCTATTGTATTCTAGGGCTATGGAAAAACAAGATTACATTTTATTGAGTATATTAGCTTTTTGTTTGATGATATACGAAACAGACAAAGGCTATTTGCTTTTTAGTTCCATTATCTATTTTACATTAATTAACAATTTTATCATGCCTAAAATAAAGAAAAATTTTAATTGTAACTTTTGTATTAAAATTTTTGATGTGCTTATTGCATATCTTGGCTATTATCTTTTTTTAATTTTTCTTGCAAATATATTTTTATTAGAAAGTCCAAGTATAAATTACTATATAGTTTACTATATAGTAATTGAACTTTTTGTTGTGGGGTTATTATGAAGATTAAATTCATTCTTGTTGTCTTTGCACTTATTTGGTTTGGGATTCTCAGTCGAGTTTTTTTACTCTCGGTTAAATCAAATGAACACTACACAAAGCTTTCTGCACAAAACACAATAAGAAGTGAAAAAATTGCTCCAGTGAGAGGGGAGATTGTAGATAGAAACAATATTCCGATTGCTATTAATAAATTAGGATTTAAAATTCAATTAGCACCTCATTTACGTAGGAAGAAAAAATTGAAACAATTTAATAATGAAATAGATACTCTTGTTGCACTGCTTCCTCAATTAGATAAGAAAAAAATTATTAAAATTTATAAAAAGAAAGACTCTTATTACAATCACAACTTTATAGATATTGTCCCCTTTATCGCCTATAAAGATATTATAAAGGTGTATACAAATCTTAATTTAAGAAAAAATATAAAAATATTGCCTGCTCCAAAAAGATTTTATCCCTTTAAAAATATTGCAGCACACATGATTGGGTATGTAGCTCGTGCAAATCAAAAAGATATTGATAAAGACTTTTCACTTGAGTTGATTGGATATACTGGTAAAACAGGAATTGAAAAACAATATAATAAATTTTTACAAGGTAAAGAGGGAAAAAGACGTATCAAGGTAAACGCAAGTAATCAAGAGATAGAAGAGTTGTCACATCAAAATCCAACAGAAGATAAAAAACTCATTTTAAATCTTGATATAAAACTGCAACAATATATCTCTGAGCTTTTTAAAGATAAGGTTGGTTCTATTGTTGTAATGAGCACAAAGGGTGAAATTCTTACAGCAGCAAGTTTTCCAAATTATGATTTAAATATTTTTGTCTCAGGAATGTCTTATAAAATATATAATGATTTAGCAGCAGATTTAGATCATCCTTTTACAAATAAACTTACACATGGACTTTATCCTCCCGGTTCAGCAATAAAACCTTTACTTGGACTTTTATATATTACTACAGATTTAAATGAAAAATGGCGAGTTGATTGTCGTTCTTCTTTGCCACTTGGAGGAAGAATTTTTAGATGTTGGAAAAAGAAAGGACATAGACACACAAACATTACAAAAGCAATTAGAGAGAGTTGCGATGATTACTTTTATGAAGGAAGTTTAATCTTAGGTAACAATAAGATGAGTGAAGGACTCCAGCGCTATGGATTAGGTGTAAAAACAGGCATTGATCTTCCTAATGAATTTATAGGGGTTGTCCCATCGCGTGAATGGAAAATGAGAAAATACAAAAAAAGATGGAGTGTTGGAGAAACAGCAAATATGTCTATTGGTCAAGGAGATTTTTTAACGACACCTTTGCAAATTGCACAAGAAACAGCCCTTTTAGCAACAGGAAAATTACCCATTCCACATTTGTTAAAATTTAAAAGTACACAAGAATATACACCTAAACCAAAAGATGTTTTGACAAAACAAGAACTGAAAAAATTGCCTATTATACAAAATGCGATGTATGAAGTTTGTAATGCTCCTCATGGAACAGCAACACATTATTTACACTCAAAAATACTACTTGCAGGGAAAACAGGAACAGCACAGGTGGTAGGAATTAAACAGGATATTAAAAAAAGAAAAAAAGAACATGAACTCTCATACTATAGCCGTTCACACGCTTGGCTGACAACGTATGGACCTTACAAAAATCCACAGTATGTTGTAACTGTTATGGTGGAGCATGGGGGACATGGCGGATTTGCAGCAGGATCGATTGTCTCAAATATATACAACAAGCTCCTAGAACTTGGTTATATAAAAAATTAGGCGAAAGAGTTTTGTAAAAAGAGTGCTAAAATAGCAAGAAGAAAGATGGCTCCCGCTTTGTTATAGAGTTTATTTGCAAGTATAAAGACAAATGTTACAGAAGCCACACTCATAATTAAAATATCAAAACTTGCTGATTGCAGATTGACTGTAAGTGGATTTAAAAGTGCTGACCCACCAAGCACCATAGAGAAGTTTGCAACATTAGAACCTATAATATTACCAATACTCATATCAGCATTTCCTTTTTTGACAGCAACAATAGAAACAACAAGTTCAGGAAGGGATGTTCCAAATGAAATGAGAAATAATCCTATAATCCACTCACTAACACCAAAATCTCGTGCAATATTTGAACCACTATCAATAACAAAATCGGCACCACCTATTGTCAATACAAAACCTATACTTAAAAGTCCAATAGTTTTGAGCCAATTAAATTTCTCTTTCCCTATAGTGCTATCTATTTCACCCTCTAAATCCTCTTTAGAATCTGTAAATAAAAAGAGTAGATAAGAAATCATAAGAAAAAGAAAAATAATTCCATCTAAACGACTAATCGTACCATCTTGAATCATTAAAAGAAAAATACCAAGAGGGACAATGACCCAAGCACTATCCTTTTCAAATAAATTTCTTGAAGGATTCATTTTTTTTGTTATGAAAAAGACAACACCTAAGACAAGGGTAATGTTAAAAGTAATACTTCCAATGACATTTGCTACTGCCATTTCACTTTTTCCTTGTGAAGATGCCATCATTGAAGCTGCCATCTCAGGTAAAGATGTCCCAAATGCAATGAGTGTTGCACCAATGACAAAGTGAGAAATATTAAAATGCAATGCAATTCTTTCTGATTCTTTAATGATGAAATCAGCACCATATACCAAGGCACCCATTGCCACCATAAATATAATAAAATCCATTCTTATCCTTCTGTTCGTATTATTAAACTATTTGGCAAATTGAATTGCTCTATAAGCTCTTTCTCTTTTGCTCGCATTTCACCATTATCTTTTTCATGGTCATAGCCTAAAATATGCAATAGTCCATGTATAAATAAAAGTGCTAACTCATCGCTCATTTCATGTGAAAATTCTTTTGCTTTTTCTCTCACAAAATCAGCAGAAATAACAATGCTACCAAGAGGTGACATAGGCATCTCTTCGTAGGGAAAACTCAATACATCTGTACTCTTATCTATATTTCTATGCTCTAAATTTATTTTTTGAATTTCACTGTTGGAGGTAACAAGAAGTTCAATATCTTTTTTTGTAAAAAGATTTGCTATTTTACTTAAAAAGGGTATTTGAACTTCTAAAGAAGTTGTGTTGTCGAGTTCAATCATCCAGCGATATTTAAGCTGTTTCCTAAACCTGTTTTTTGTGCTACACTCGCCTCACTTACTTCACGGTTTTCTGAAGTAGTGTCTCGTGATTGTTCTGTTGCACTTTCAATCACTTTTGCAACTTGCTGTGCTTGTACATCTTGTGCTTTCTTTTGTGCTTCTATTTGTAGGGAACCTTGCCCTGCTGATACAGATGATACTGCCATAATGTCTCCTTTTTCTATCTAATATCTCTATTGTAGTACTTATTTCTTTCAATAAAGATTAAAAAATCTTTTTATATGTTAAAATTCTCGTATGAAAAAAGAAAAAAATATGAAAAAAGCAGTATGTGTCATGAGTGGTGGGATGGATTCTACACTGAGTGCTTATATGATGCGAGAAAAAGGGTATGAAATTATAGCGGTGCATTTTAACTATGAACAAAGAACACAAGCAAAAGAACTTGCATGTTTTAACAAGATAACTAAACAGCTTGGTATTTCACAAAAGTATGTTTTAGATTTGGATTTTTTCCAACAACTCGGTGCTTCAGCCTTAACAGATACAAATATAGAAGTTCCAACAGAAGGGGTAGAGGAGGGAGTGCCTGTGACCTATGTACCTTTTAGAAATGGAATTTTTTTGAGTATGTCCGCAGCTATTGCAGAAAAAGAGGGTGCGCAAGTTATCAGTATTGGAGTTGTAGAAGAAGATAGTAGTGGTTATCCTGATTGCAGAGAAAACTATATACAAAGTATGCAAAATGCAATTAATTTAGGGACAAAAGATGAAACGCAGATAGAAATCATGATGCCTCTTGTGCATTTGAAAAAATCACAAATCGTTCAAGAAGCACTTAAATTAGATATGCCTCTTGCCTTGACTTGGAGTTGTTATAAAAATGAAGATGAGGCATGTGGAGTTTGCGATAGTTGCCGATTGCGTTTAAATGGTTTTGAAATAGCGGGAGTCAAAGACCCTATAAAATATGTCTAAGTTTTCTTTTAAAGAGTTTGAAGTAGAACATATTATAAAACCAAAGCTAAAAAATAGTTATTTAAGTATTGATAAACAACTGCAGATTGTTGTAAAAACTCCAAAAGTTTCTCAAGCTTTCGTGCACCAATTGCTTTTGCAAAAAGAGCATTGGTTACGTAAACATTATGCTAGTAAAATACAAAATAGACCCCAAGAAGTACAACTTACTAAAGAGGTACTTCTTTTTGGAGAAATTGTAAAAATAAATAATCCTAAAGTACTCTATTTGCAAAAAAAATTACAATCTTGTAAGAGTAGTGCAATACTAAAAACATATGATAATTTTTATAAAACCACAGCAGAAAATTATCTCTTACCAAGGGTAGAATATTTTGCTTCACTTATGAATCTTTCGTTTGAGAGTATAAAATACAGAAAAATGAAACGAAGATGGGGAAGTTGTAGTTCACTCAAAGTACTCACCTTTAATACACAACTTATAAAAGTAAAAAAAGAGTTAATTGACTATGTCATTGTTCATGAACTCGCTCACTTAAAGCACATGAATCACTCTAAAACATTTCATCTTTTAGTTGAGAAGTACCTTCCAAATGCAAAACAACTTAGAGAAGAATTAAAAAATACAGAAATTAGTGCATAAAATAGTTTTGATGGTATTTGCTAGAGGGTGACCATACCATCCAACCACTTGTATTCATATCGTTTGCTGCTCTAATCTGCTCATTTACTTCAAATTTTTTATACAATCTATGTGCTTTTGTGTAATCTCTAAAGTACTGAATCCAAGGTCTAATTCTTTTAGTATCTATTCTATCTTTGATGTTTGAAATGCTCCGACGCACAACAGCATAGGGATGCTCCGCTGGATACTTAAAGTGAAAAGAACCACTAGAAAAG
>Ga0256829_1001834_pt1 | contig 16702 bp, 13 predicted proteins | sample 131447metaG_FD_185979 | JGI IMG/M metagenome (GOLD analysis project Ga0256829, IMG submission 185979) | Hydrothermal vent microbial communities from Lau Basin, Pacific Ocean - 131-447 | ecosystem: Environmental > Aquatic > Marine > Hydrothermal vents | place: Pacific Ocean: Lau Basin | collected...
GTTAGCGGTTAGCGGTTAGCGGGTGGCAGTTGGCAGTTGGCGGGTGGCGGGTGGCAGTTGGCAGTTGGCGGGTGGCAGTTAGCGGGCGGGCCAGGTGAGGAAGACCACGCCTAAAGGATCGCCGCGCACTTCGGATTCTGTGGGGTCAGCCCAGAGTTCCGGGCCCGGGTCGTCAGGCCATTTGAGGAAGTCGCGGCTGTGAACACGGCGGTGCAGCATCACATAGCGCTCAAAGGTGGGAAAACGCCCCCGGGTGTAGTCCACCCAGGCGGGCATGAGCACGCTCCGCCCGGCGCCGGTGCGGCGGGCATACGCATCGGGCAGCAGGGTGTGTTCCAGATAGGCTTGATCGGTGCGCTGCAGTTCAACGAGTTCTACCCGCCGGTAGGTGAAAAGGTCTTGCGACCGCCCCAGCACCACCGCGTAGTGCGGGTGCCGGAAGGCTTCCAGCCATTGGGGTTGATTGAGATAGAGCACCATGCGGGGGAAGAAAAGCAGTTCCCGTTTGAGGGGGTTGGGGTTGCCCTCCAGCACTTTGGGGTGGCTTTTGGCGTTGGGCATTTTGCCTCCGGCGGCCTTGAGGAAGTAGGTGGTTTCTACGTCGGCCTGCCTGGCACGATAGGAAAACCGCACGGCAAAACGCACTCCCTCGGGGTCGAACCATTGCCCCAACGCACTGGCGATGTGGCCGTAGAGGGTCGCCGGTGGCGGCATCTCGTAGGTGGGCTGGATGCCGGTCATAAAATGGGGGTAGCGGAAGGAGGTGGTGAATCCTTCGGCGGTGATTTTGAGGGTTAGCATGGTAGTTAGCGGATGGCGGTTAGCGGTTGGCGGTTAGCAGTTAGCAGTTAGCAGTTAGCGGTTAGCGGTTGGCGGTTGGCGGGTGGCATCAGGCCAGCCACTCGGGGTGGGTTTCCAGGTCGCGAACCATCGCCTGCAGGGCCTCGCGCGGGTGGGCGATGAAGGCGCGGCTGCTCCAGGTTTCCAGGGGGCCGCCTTCGCCCAGGGCGTCTTCCAGTTTGGCGCGTTCAGCATCCAGGAAGCCGCGCGTCCAGCCGATGTACAGGTCAGAGAGGATGTTCTCGCCGTAGACGCGCAGCGCCTCGGCCAGGGCGGGGATGTTGAGCATCGGCCGGCCCTTCGGGTCGGCGGTGAAGATGTGGCCGAACAGGTGATTGCCGCCGCGGGTCACGGCTGCGAAAACGATGTCGGGGGTGACGTCGGTATAGTGCAGGGACTGCTTGGCGCCGCCTTGCATTTGCGCCAGCCCTTCTACCAGGGCGCTAATGCGTTGCAGCCGCTCTTCGTTGCTCAGGCGGTAGGCTTTTTCGGCCGTTAGATGTTCCAGCCCTTTTTCCTGGGCTTCCTGTTTGCGGGGTTCATCCAGGTTGAGGTAGCCGGTGCGGTTGATGTAAGTGAAGGTGCCTGCCATGTGCAGGTCAAGGGAGAACAGCCCTTGCAAGGTGGCGCGGTAGAACTCATGCTCGTGAGGCACGGGGTCGCCTTCGTGTCGGGACATGGTGCCGAAGTCGCGCACGATGCGCGCCGGGGCCAGGGAAACCAGGGTGCTCACCCGGAAGGGGGAGACACGGGTCACGGTTTCTTTGGTGGGCGTGGCTTCGGCTACCAGGCCGCTTTCTTCTCTGGCTTTGGCCGCCTCGGTCTTCTTGGAAGGCGCGCGCATGTAACCGAAGAGGTCATCATCCCACCAGCGGATGGGGTTGGCGTCGGTGTAGGCAATTTTCTTTTCGCGGAAAATGGGTGCTGCCTGCCAGCCCCAGGTGCCTTGCTCCAGAGTGGTGCGCAGCCAGTAGCGGAAGGCCTGGGCCGAGACATAGGGGTAGCGCCCTTCGCGGGTGTTGATGGTTTTTACGCCCACGGCGTTCTCGGTGGCCTCGCCGGTGATCTGGCCGATGTTGTTCAGGGCAGAAGCCGGGGCGTCGATGAGCAGTAAGCCGGTGATGAAGGACATGGGAACCTCCTTAGCGGTTAGCGGTTTTAGCGGGTGGCAGTTAGCGGTTAGCGGGTGGCGGGTGGCAGTTAGCAGTTAGCAGATGGCAGATGGCAGTTAGCGGGTGGCAGGGGGCGATTTAGCGAATCGGCGGGAAAGCGGGGCTGTGAATCAGCGGGTTAGCGGGGAAGCGGGTCAGCGGGGCTCTTCGGGCTCTTCCTCGGGCAGTTCAACCTCTTCGGCGTGTTGTTGCAGCCAGCCCTTGGCGTAGAGTTGTTCAAAGAGGCGGATGAGCACCAGGTCGCGGCCCAGTTTCCAGTCGGCGTAGGGCACGTCTTCGGCTTCTTCAAAGACGGCCAGGAAGCCTTCCAGGGTGATAAGCGGCGGGTGGCCGCGCTTCACTTCGCCATGTGAGGCTTTGATGAGGGCCATGCGCAGGTGGTCGTAACGCCGGGCGGTGAGGAAGGCGCGGAAGAAGCGCCGGTCGTTCTGGGCGACGATGTATTCGGCCAGGGCATCGCCCAATGTGCGGATGTGCTGAATGCGTTCGCTATCCATAAGCATCACCTTTCGCAGGAAGAGTTGGGTCAGAGGCCAGGAGACCAGCGCGGCTTCCTGGAGGGTATCGTACGCGCGGGCGGGGTCGTCCTTCCCCCAGATGCGGTCAGGACGGCGCAGGAAGTAGCGGCGGATGAAGGCCGGCGCGTCCTGGGGCAGGGCGAACAGGTCTTCGTAGAGGCGGTTGTAGCGCGGCGGCGGGGCTTCTTTTCCCCGGCGGGCTTTGGTGATCTGCCAGGCGCGGCTTACCAGGCGCTCCCAGGCATCGCGGTACTTGGGGGTGAGTGCAGTTTGCAGAAAGTCGCTCACTTCTGATGGCAAGGGGAAGATGGTGAGTTCGGCGCCCTGGCCGCTGTTGGTGAAGTAGTAGCCGGTAACGGTGGGCGGCGCGCCGAGAGCCTCGGCGGCTTTCTGGCGTTCCCGCAAGGCGTCAGTGAGGTGCCGAATGAGGGTGGTTTTGGGGCGATGGGAGCCGGTTTCGGGCAGCTTGCGGGCGCCGGTGGCTTCGGCGGTTTGGAGATGTTTCCGGTTGGCTTCCAGGAAGGCTTTGGCGAAGTGCAGCAGGATGGCGGGGTCGTTGCTGTGCACGGCCAGCAGGTGGCCGCCTACTTTGGCGCAGCCCAGGGGCAGAGCCTGGAAGGCCAGGATGCTCTCGCCGCTCAGCGGCAGGCCGGGGTCGCCGTAGGGGTGGAAGTTGATGTAACCCTCGCCGCTCAGCAGGGGGACATGCTGGCGAAAGGCGCGCCCTGGCGGAAGTTCGCCTTTGACATCGTAGGGCACCGCGGCGGCTGGGCGGCGCAGCAGGGGGTCGTCTTCGGCGCTGGGGGTGGCGTCCAGCCCGGCGAAGAGCACCCGTCGGGCGTAAATCTCCCGCTTCTCGGGCTGCTTGTTGTAGGCCGGTTGGGTGAAGCCCGAGTTGGGGAAGGCCACGGTGAGGAAGGACTTCAGCGGGTCCACCACGTAGTGCTCGGCCATCCAGCGGGCGGCGGCTTCCAGGTCGGCCTCGGTCAGGTCGCGGGGGTGGCGCTTGCGGGCGAAGGCGGTGAGGGTGGCGAGGCCGACGTCCAGGAGAGGGTGTCCGGTGTAGTCTAAGGTGGGGTTCATAGGCGGATAGCGGGTAGCGGGTAGCGGTTGGCGGGTAGCGGTTGGCGGGTGGCGGTTGGCGGGCAGAGGTGAAACATCTGCGAGGCCTGCGGGGGCCTGGGGTGTCCCCCTATGGCGCCCGAGGCAGGGTCAGTTTACTCCAAGGTGAAGGGAGTTACCTCATCACGACGTGGGGAATAGGTCGGGAGAAAGTAGGGAGCGAGTCAGCGAATCAGCGGGTCAGCGAATCGGCGGGTCAGCGGGGGGTGCGGCGGCGGCGGGCTTCGTCGCGCAGGGCTTGCAGGTTAAGGATCTCGGCCACCTCAAAGCGCGGCGGCACCACGCGGTTGCCCTGTTCGTCCACCACAGGCCGCATACGGATGCAGGGCGGGAAGTAGCCCATGCGGCCGTGGAGTTCGGCGATGAGCGCGACGGCGCTGAAGTTGAGGGCGGGCGGGTTGACCAGGATAGGCGCGGTCTGCCATTCTTCGGGGGTCAGCCTCGCGGCATCAGCCATGGCCACGATTTGTGGTGCCAGGAGCTGCTGGGGGTCGATTTGGCTGTTGATGACAATGACGCGCTCGGGCTTTTGGCCCGTGAGGCGCTCAATTTGCGCCAGGTGTTCGTCGGTCAGGGGGTGGGCGAAGTTGAGGATGAGCATAGAGACTTACTCAACCAGTTCAACTTGATAATAAGAGCCTTTGCGTCCGACGATTTTGACCTTCACTTCATTTGTTTGAAGACTTTGGAATCTTTTCTTCTGGATTTTCATCTTCCCTTTTTGACCGTTAGGTAGCGCCACTTTTACTTCACCTTTTTTCCACTCACTCACAATCATCGCTGAAACGATAACTTCCTCTGTAAACGCTGACCTCTTAGATGAACCAGACTTTTGCCGGACGCTTTCTCGTTTGGGCGCAATAGACTGCAAATGACCACCAGCAACAGCAAGTGGATCGGGTAGCACCGGACGATTTTTAAACTCATCAAGTTCCATGTAGCGCGTGCGTTTCGGATCCGGCCCTGGCCACCTTAACATCGTGAGCAACATCTGAATCCGTTTCACATCCGCGAGGCGCTGCGCTGTCCCGCGCTCGCCCTTATCCATATGCTGCAGCACATAGTGTTCAAATGCTTCCTTGAATTGATCTAAATCGTGCTCTTCGTACTCGGCAATTGCCCAACCTCTCTCGGTAAAGAGATGTTGGTAGCGTGCTTGTCGGTCGGTTAGGATTAGACGGGGGCGAATTTCTGCAGCACCCAATCCTAAGGGTTTGCCCATACCAATCTTGTGATAATGTCCCGCGGGCAAATCCAGCACCCAGAGTAACGCACCTAGCTCTACCTGGCTGAGGTTTTCAAAATACACCCGAAAGCGAAAGCGTACCCCAGGGCGCACAGGCTTAATTTGGGTGTGCTGGGTGTCGCCTTGCCAGTCGACTGCCTGCTGCTCAACGAAGTTTGGGGCTTCACCTTTGTGCCAGTAGAGTTTGTGGCCACGAATGGTGGTTTCGCCCGACGGTGCATCGTAGTGGGCCAGGGTGTCTTTTCTGTCCGGGTCATGGCCCTGTTGTTTATCCTGAACAAGGTAATGCTGAAATGAAGTAGGTTTGGGTGAACTCAAAATTTGCGGTATGGTTGGATCGTCAGACAACCACACATTGTTTTGGCCTACTTCAGCAACAGCATCGGTGATGAAGACACGCCCCGCGAATCCCACCTTGCTTTCCACAAAGCCAAAAACGGCTTCTGCCAAGTCACGCGGTCCTTCCTGCAGCGCTTTGGGAATCAAATCAGAAGGGCTGGATACATAGGGGAGCCGAAAGAAATGTGCCCGTCCGAAGAAGGTAACTGTACCGCCTTCCCGCAAGAAGAAAACGGGATCCCCTTCTCTTGCAAGGAACCTGTCCTTACGCAACATGCCATCCCGGTCTCTACTGTTTCTTCGCGGACGATGTTTTGGGAAAGCTTTGCGCTGCCAGCGGGTGATTTGATCATCGTCATGGAATCGCCAGATCAGCGCTTCGTCAAGAACGATTTTTTCCGGTTCCCCTTGGGGTATAAGCAGCACAAATTCCTTCTTTTTCTTGGGAACATCGCCGGTGATAACCAAAATGCCTTCTCGATAACCATCCCTTGGCGCAAAGTCATATTGACGCACATATTTGTTGTTTGATGAAAGTTTCACCCATATTCTTTTGTATTGGTATGCCCACTTCGGGGTTAAATTGGGCGGTTTTCCCTCATACAGTTTTTCAGAAAACAATCTGCGAGGAATCCGCGCAATGGGCCATTTTTCGATGTAATACCTATGGGTCCTTTGATCGAAGCGCAGGATCCCGCCTTCCACCTTATTCATCATCCGATCTCGATAGTATTTACCAATGACAGTATTATCCACCGTGCGGAAGAACAAATGATTTTCCGTCACCCATTTCATCTTTCCGTAGCCGACAATTTCCACCAACGACCGAATCATCCCGCGCAGGCTGCTGCCGGGAATCACTGGGCGTTGAGCATCGTCAAGGTGGAAAAATTGGGCGTAAGTCTCGCGTGCCTCAGGGTTTTGCATCATTCTCTGGATATCATCTGCCCAACGCCGGAAGAAATCGGGTTCCAGTGCCGCCCGTGTATATACAGGGCTTTTCGTCTCTAAGGTGCACTCAATGTATCCTGTGAATCGGTCGCTGTAATATGTATCATGGCTTGGCAAGGGGCTCTCTGCAGGCACTACGGCCTCAGGCAACGGGATGAAGTTATACGGCGCATAAGCCGTGCGGTCCTCTCGTGTGGGGTTCGTGTGCTTGGGGGTCATTGGGCACCTCCTTCCAACGAAACCAAGCGACTCAGCGCGATATAAGCACTTCCTGTGGTGTCGTCGTAAGCCAGGTAATGCCGCACATGCAGTTTCACTACTTTCGCTGTGTCGGTAAGGGGCACGGCTTGACGGAATCCCCGGCCTTTTTCTAGTAACAGGGTGAAACCTTGCGCGCTCTCATCTCCCGGCGCGCCCCAGAGAAAGTAAAATTCATCCAGGGCATCTTCCTGCTCTGAGGGCTGATCCTGAATGAGAACAGCCTGCCAGCCCTCATGAGGAGAGCGCCACAACCGTACCTCTCCCGTTGGGCCAAACAAGTGGGCCTGTTGCAGCGTTTCTTCCCGCAAAGGTGGGGAGACGGTGGGAAAAGCCTCGCTTGAAAGATGCACCTGGTTGTTCGAGATATAGCCCCAAATGATTCCATCATCTGCAAAGGCCAATAAGTAAGCGGGATCGCCTGCCTTAGGCGCCTGCTCGCTCAGCCATGTCCCAAGATCCGCAGCAGGAGCGGGCAAAGAATCATAGGAATACGAGAGGGAGATGCCTTTTCGTGTCATGGTTTTGCCTCCACAAAGGCCTGTACAAACTTCTCGAGAGCCGCTTTGTCACCGATAACCGATAAACCTCCGCCCGTTTCGCGAATTTCCCATGTTTGGTCGCCCCAAGCAATTTGTGCATACTTGCCGCGTAGCCGTCCGCGGCCTATGCTGGCTTCACCCCCCAGGGGTAAGTCAGCAGTCCATAAATCCTTGAGCACCAGCAAAAGCAGCCCAATATCCGCATCCATGCTGTCATCATGACCGTACGGCGGTTCTAAAAGTAAATCCACGTAAACTAACGTTTCCTCACTTAATCTACCCCACACCGGTTGCTCACTGAAAAGAGCTCCCGGAAACGTGCCGCCTGTAAAGCGGTCAATCTTTACCCGGGTTTGCGCCAGTTCCAACGGGTTTTCGATGACAGTCTCTTCCACCCAAAGGCGGCTGGCAGTGAGTTCTTTCTTCTGTTTCCCATACTGGCGGTTGCCAAACAAGCGATCCGACCACGCCTCACCGTCTTTGCCCAATGTGTTTGCAATGCGCATGGCCCGTGCCCGTAGGGCGCCTGCCAGGCTGGTGCCGCTGAGAACCGGAACGGGGCCCTCCGCTCCCGGACGTCGGGAGTGCAGGTGGACGAAATCAGGCGCATTCGCCTCTCCAAAACCTGAGCGGATGAGCAGGGAGCCCTGGAGGGCGAAGACCGCCTGAATGGACAACCCTTTCCGCGGCGGCAGGGAAGTGGTGATGTCCAAGAGCTCAGCAATATGGGGTCCCTCTGCCGCGGGAGCTGAATCTTCCAGCCAGGCTTTGAGTCCCGCCGGAGTCTGCATATCGTACCGTTTGACCCACCACCGGGTCACTTTGCAACGCCCAAACCCCCGCCGTTTGCGCTTGCCCAGACGAATGCGGCCCTGCTCCAGAGCGGTCAACGCCATCGCTACAGCCTGAAGCACTTCGTCATTCTCCTTGGGAACTAGCACTTCCAGCCGAACGCGGAAACGAGTGCCTGCGGCCAACAGTTCGATATCGAATTTTTTGTGCTTTTCCGCGGTGCGCGTTTTGGGAGCAATGGCCACGCCATCCCGCAGTTCCGTTTCCGGCTCTTGGCCTAAAGCATCGTCTACAAGGATGAAACTCTCTCGACTATGGGCACCGGAGACACTCCCAAACCATCGCTTTGCTGTAAGCTCACCCAGGCTAAATCGCATCGCCTGGCGAAGGGCGCCGGCCAGGGACGATCCCGGAAGCAGCGCCTTGCCCTCCAACGGATCCAGGAGCAACGGCATATCCAGGGGGTTGTCGGTATCGCCGTTGCCCAGATGCGTGGGCGTTTCAAGAATCAAATCGCCTTCAATAACCAGACGTTCTCTCAAATTGCGTGAGTTTTTCCACTGAGGGATCATGCTTCCCCTCCTCTGCTCTTCTTGTGCAATACCGCGTCAATCAACCGTAGGGTGTATTCCAGTTTAAGGGCATCTGTGATCTCGGGAGAAATGTCTGCCACTTGAAGACCAAAGTCCCTGGTAGCCAGATAATCCTCCCACAGGTGCCAAACGGTCACGCCCTCATCGTTCACGTCAACGGCTTCTTGCAACCATAACAACATACGTTCGTTATCCACCCTGGCCCGCTCCAATTGCTGTCTCGCTGTGGATTTCAATGCCTTGAGGTACTCTTTGACCGGCTCATACGAGTGCTCTCTCTGTGCCCGACGGATGACCGTGCGCAGACGACCTATCTGGGCATTGGAGATGTTGCCCCGAATGTCCAGACGGGCCACATGCGCCGCCAGACGACGGTCCAGTTCAGCACGCAACATACGCTCAGCCATGCGACGAGCTATTTCCTGACTCTTGGGCGAGAGGGTGATTGAAGAGGTTATCCATGACTCTTGGGGGAGGTCTTGCTTTTCCAGCCCGCTGCTACCCTGCCAGTTCACAGCAACACGACCAAAGCCTTCGGAACGTCGTTCGCCTACACCATCTTGTTGTAGACGCTCCAGTTCATCAAAGGTGAACGCATCTGCAGCAAATACAAACACGCTGCCCGCTCTTAAGGCCACAGCCTGAGGTAAAGGAGATCGCCAAGCACGATTAAAGCCTCCGACTACGGTAGTTTCGTAGTAGGCTTCTTGCCAGCTGCGTTTTGGTTTACCAAGGGCTAAAGCCAAATCGTCCGTCCACTGGCCAGTTGCCGGGTGACGGAGAATAGTATCGCTCAGTAAAGTGAGAACCAGTGTCCCGCTTTGCCGTTCATCCCCATAGGGGGTAAATTCCCGAAAATTATCGACCAGCCTCACCTCTTCTATTGAGACGGTACCGTATCCCGCGCTACGAGAGCGCCCAAGATGGGCAATGGGTTCCTGGTTTAGCAAGGCCTGGATTTCCTCCAAAACCTCTTCCTCGCCCAAAATCACCCCCTTTAACCTTTCCCCTGCCGCAATAGCCTCGTAACGAAAAACTGTACTTTCCTCTTTCCCTTTGTGCATACGTTTCGGGCTGGCATTATGGTAGCGGACTTCCCTCTTTGCACGTACGAAGGTGACAACCACCTTATCTTCGTCCTCATCCACCCGACAAAAATCCTGACGCACACGCACGGGGTTTTCCAGGTCTTCCTTTTCCAATGCAAAGTCCCAAATGGGGTGTGTTTTGGCCTCACGGTCGCTTTTTTCTATTCGCCAGGAGAGAGGGACAGGCAAAGCACGTTGACGTCGCCGGTCTTCTGGATAGGCGTGCAGGTAGCGAGTACTGGGCTCCAGGAACAGCCTGCGGAAATGGGGATCCAATGCCGGGGTATCTACAGGGTGACGCTGGAGATAACGCCCGGCCAGCAGACCCCGCATGGCACTGCCGGGGACATACCCCAGGCTGGTCGAACTGTTTTCATCACCAGGACGATAGGAAGAGAACAACACGGGTTGCAATGTGTGCAGGGTGTAGATCAAGGCTTTCATATGCCAGTCTCCTGATAGAAACGATCGGCCCAATGCTGCGTCACGTCTTGTCCGTCGCATAACAAGCGGGCTTTCAAGCGACCGAAGCCGCGGGTACGGCGCGAACCAGCGCGGCGTAGGGCTTTGATGCATACAGCAAGCAGCGAGAGGTCATCCTCGGTAGGGCCTTTTTCAAAGAAGAGAGGTGCCTGGAAGGTGGTATCTCGCAGGACAACGCGTATACTGCGCAAAGTATGGGCTTTGGGTACTCCAGTGACTTCCATGGCCGTTTGGCGACGGATTGCCGTCAAGGACTCCAAGACCTGAGCAGGAGTCAACTTTTCATCTTCTACTTGACGAGCCACAAGAGCGCGTAAGTCTTCAGGCAACGCTGCATCGCCAACAGAGAGTATGCCTTCCTGCTCTCCTGGCACACCGAACAGCCGAGCCGCTGTACGCTCCCAACGCTCACTTTGCTCTCCCAGCGCGGCCAGAATATCGGCGCACGTTTCGGTCAGGAGACCTTTCAATGTCCTCCCTCCCAAGAAAGGGAAACCCCAGCGATCATGTTGGACTTCAATGTCCACCAGACCGCTGACGCCATCGCCACGTGCAAAAACGGCATCGCTTTTCAGGGTAAATTCAAGAAGGCACGTCATGTTTACCCCTCCTCATCCAAGGGAATAAAGAAATCCATCGCCTCGATGGCGTCAAAATAGGGCGTACGCTTACCCACCCATCCGCGTTTTTGGGCCTCTGGGGAGGTATTTTCCAACGGTGGCAAATCGGGGACCCGATGTAGGTTTCTGAAATTTTCCACGGCCTCAGGTGTACCTTGACGGAGAGCCTCTCGCAAAGACTTGACTTTATTACGACGATCGCGCCACGCCTCGTTTGTCTTGAAAGCCAGGGTAACCTGGACAAAATTGTGCCAAGTTCGCCACCCCTGGTATGGGGCACTCTCGCTCGCCAACACTACCGGGCGCATCAGCAAAGAACGACCATTGGGCAAATGATAGGCTTGGCGAATTTCGCTCAAATTGCCAAGCAGGCCAGCACTGGCAAAATGCCAGTCCAAGGCGTTCAAATCGTGGTCACCATTGCGTTGGTCCTGAATAAACGCTTTCGCCGAGTGGTTGAGGGCCTCGGTCAAAACATACGCCTGCGCAAAAGGATAGTGGGTTTTCACAATGGCGATGCCCCCACGAGCGTAAATCGGCCATTGGTTCCCTCCTGTACCGATCAAAGACTGTTGGGTAAGCACTCTAATGTAGTTGGCAGCCAAGCTAAGCCCAAGGCGACCTTCGGTGACAAAAGTTACATCATCGCCGCCATAGACAATAGGTCGAATGGGGAGATATATCTTTCCCTTTTCATCTTTGGGGGTAATGCTGTATTCCGATCTTAACTTCTCCATATTTACGGCTAAAAGCCGGATTGTGCTCTCTAATGCAACGTGGGCGGCCCTTTTCATACTCTGAGAGAAAGCCCTCATGGCCTCCACATAGGCACGATTCTTTTCAGAAGCAGCATAATACTGGGAGAGTTTCCGAACTTTCTCTCCCATGCCATTCACGTCCACATGAACCACTGCCATATAACTGCTCTCACCTTCTCTGCGTCCCAGGTGATCAAAGTCCTTTGGAATGCCAAAGTCACCCCAGGCTTCCTTGAATTCTGTCCACAGATCCTGATGAGCATCGGAAGCAGCACGAATTTTCGCTTCACCCTCAGCAGAGAGCAAACGTCCATCCTCCCGGGTTACAGCAGGTAAGCCAGTAAATGCCCCAGAGGCCGTAACCCCCATGCCAAAGAACGGCATATCTGTAGGGCGATTTTGCTTTTGCCGGGCCAGCCGCTCCATAGTGCGTTGAACAATGCCTCCTTCACCACCAAGGGCGCACTTTCCCCAGTCAAATGGCTCAGAGTGAGCCACGACCACGTGTAAGCCAGGCGCTTCACGAAGCGCCCGACGTGTCAACTTGGCAGCGAACTCGCGGGCAAGTGCCCCTGACGTGAACAAAATCACCGCGTTGCCACCGCCGAAATAGATTACTTCTGCGTCTAATTTGCCCTTTTCTATCCTTTTGTTAAAGTCAAATATTATCTCTTTATCTTCTAACTCCACATTGCGCGCCTTTGGCAATGCTTCGATGACCCAACGGCTCGTCGCTTGCTTTACAATCCACGAAGCGCCTACATTTTGGCGTAGGTGGTTTGTGCCATAGATATAAGACTGAATACCCGAGGTATCGACGATAGTAAGGATGTATTCCATTTGCTCTCTCCTTACACTGCAAAATTCACATATGGGCCGATTTGCGGATCCAAGCCTTGAGATATTCGGCCAACTCTGGTAATTCCTTGGGGCCAAAAGCCTTTACATGCCCTTCAGTCAACCAATCTTCATCGATCTCGTGATCGAGTTTGGTGGGGTCATCATACATTGACACCAAAGCTGTATGGGCCTCATCGCCTCCCATCTGGTGGGAACGCAGGTAGGCCTCAAACAGTTTGCTTTTGCACAAATACTTCGTATCATCAGTAGTGCAGGAGACCGCAAACAGCTGATATCCCCTCAAAGCCGTCACATCGAATTCAAAATGCTTGTTTGCGTCCGAGGGAGTCTCAATGTTCATTCCCACCTCGTGCAAATCAACTTCCGAGGCAATGTATTGAAGGGACATTAAGACATAATGTTCCAGCCATTTGCCTGCCAGCCACTCAGCTAAGTGCTCGACGTTCCACTTTCCCTGGCCAACTCGAGACTTCAGAGCATTTTCCAAGTCGCCTAAAGACAAAGCAGTAGATATGCCAAAAGCCTGAAATACTCGTCCTGGCGGCCCCGATGAGGGTAAAGACACCTCTCTCAAATCCTTCTTGCTTTTAAACTTAAACCTCGGGGGCCGTCGCAGATTCTGAGTACACCACTTGCGCCACGCTTCTCGTGAAGTTTCATCAGCATGAATTTCAACCAGAACCTTAATGACTTCAGGAAACCACGCTTCAGCCGCAGGCTCTTTTTTGAGAATGCGACCATGTAACTGCATCAAGGTCCGAAGGGGTAAACGGCAATCTGTCCCTACTTTGCAAACGTGAGTGGACCCATCAAGTTGCTCAATCCTCATTGCCAATTCCCTGGCATCCAGGTAACTAAATATGGCGTCGGAGCGCTTATCTGCAACAGCCCGATAAGCGTGAACAGCCATCGCCTTAGTGCCCCCCGTGTAATGCAAACCTATGTTCCCTCTATCAGCAAACTCTTGAACCAGATCACCAACCGCTTTGTAAATTCGTGAAGCATCTGTCCAATGAATTTCCCGCGGAGCAGGAACCTCCCATTTTTGGGCGCTCTGTTCGAAAACTTGCTTCAATCGCTCAGCGATTGCATAAGTATCTGCCGTAGCCAATAAAACGATAGTGCCCTCTGGTTTGGTGAGTAAACATCCGGCTACATAATTCGGCAGCGGATTCGTACCAACTAGCAAGAACAGCACATCCGTTTGATGTTTTTGCCAAGTGGATAAATTCTCCATCGCATACCTCCTCCGCTCTCATTTTACCTTGAACAAGACAATTGTGTTCCCCACCGCCTCCCCAACCTCTCCTCACGGGCTGCCGAGGCCCCCGCAGGCCTCGCAGATGTTTCACCTCCGCCCGCCAACCGCTAACCGCTAACTGCTAACCGCCAACCGCTACCCACCCTTCATCAGAAACCACCCGCGAAAGGCACGCCGCACGAAATCCAGATCCACCTGCTCTGCGGGCCAGGCCAGGCGGCAGGCCCTGAGGATGACCTCGCGGTGGGTGTCCACGGTGCTCAGGCTGACGCCCAGCGCCCGGGCGGCTTCCTTGCGGGTGGGCTGCTCTATCAGGGCACGGAGCACTTCCCGCTGGCGCTCGGTGAGCCGCTGCCAGACCAGCGCGCAACGTTGGGCTGTTTCCTCGCCCGGCCATTGCGCTTGCCAGGCCAGCACTTGTTGGGGGCGCATTCCTAAAATGGCCTTGACCCCCGGAAAATACGCGCCCCACGGCGCAAACGGCACTTCCAGCAGTCGTACCCCTTCTTCAGGGGCAACGTGCATCTGGGTGCCGTCTTTGATTTTCGCGAGCACAGATGGCGGCGTGTAAATGTGCCACAGCCGGTCGCCTGGGGTACAATAAAGCATGGCGGCCGAAAACGTCATCAGTGCTAATGCCCGCCGTCCCCCGCTCAGGCTGATGTGCAGGCGGTGCCCCTGCTGTTTTGCCTCGCCTATGAGGGTTCTGAGAACGAGCCAGGCACGGTCCGCGTCTACCGTGTTTTGGATATCCTGCAACGGGCGCCCGTCCGGCGCGTCAATGGAGCGGGCCCGATAGCGGATGCCCCATGAGCGATAGGGTGGTTGCTGGAAGACTTCCCTCAGACGGCGATGCGCGGCTTTGTAGCGCGCGTTTCCCCCCGGGAAAACGGCAATGACCTCGTCAATCCGCTCTCCTCGCCGGTGCAGCAAATCTAACGTCAGGGTGACAACCTGGGGCTGCCCCCCCAAAGTGGCAATCAGCCAACGTGCCATTTTGACCCCTTGATCTCTTTGAGCCGACAACGCTTCTTATTGTAAGGTGAGTATGCAGAAAAAGCAAGCAAATTTGCCCCTGCCCGCAGTGGTGCTTATGGGCCCTCCCCATAGCGGCAAATCGGTGCTGGCGGTTAGCCTGAGCCGGGCTTTGCGCCGCCGCAGGGTTCCTCATTATTTATTCAGGGCATCGCCCGATGGCGAGGGGAACTGGTTTGCCGAAGGCCCTCCCGAAATCGTCCGCGACCTGCGGCTCAGGTATAAGCACGAATACACCGAAACCTTTGTGCAGCGGATGGCGGCTTATATTCGCCGGCGGGAAGTTCCGCTCCTTATTGATCCGGGCGGAAAGCCCACGCCGCAGCAGGTCGCGGCTCTGTTTGCGCAGGCAACCCATGCCATCTTGTTGCTTCCGGAAGGCACAGAGCGCCGCTTTTGGGAAAGCATCCTTGCCCGCTACCGCCTGCCCCTGCTGGCGGATTTGCTCTCTCGGCTGGAAGGGGAAAGCAGCCTGCAGCCTGCACCCACCCCTGAGGCGCCCTTGCGCGGGGTATTGACCGGTTTGGTGCGCGGCCACGAGGCGCAGGGGCCGCCGTTTGAAGCCCTGGTGGCCCGTCTGGCAGACCTCTTTAGCCGCTTTGGGGCGGCGCAGCGTGCCCGCCATCTGGCGCTGGCTCCCGCCGAAGTGGTAGATGCCGAGGCCGTCTTGCGGCGCATTGCCCCCGAGCGTTACCGTTGGCTTCCTGCCGACTTGCAGGCTTTGGTGCAGCGTCTGAAGCGGGGCGTCCCCGTGGCCCTTTATGGCCCTTCGCCGGTCTGGGTGGTCGCGACCGTGGCGTTATGGGCGCTCCCTGCCCCCATGTATGTGTTTGACGTGCGCTACGGCTGGCTAAAGGCTCCCGAGATTCGGCGCGGCCCGGCTTCTTTGCCCCTTGAGGTGCAGGCGCAGCCCCAGGCGTCGGACTGGCTCCGCCTTCGCTTTCAGTTTTCCCTGGAAGAAAGCGTGGTGAATTACGCGCCCCAGATCGTTTTACCTTTGCCGGAACCGAAGGGGCGGGGCATCATTTTGGATGGCAGGCTTCCCCTTTGGCTGTGGGCCGGCCTGGCGCGGTTTTATGCGCCCCTGACCCGGGCTTTGGTGGTCTATCACCCCACGGCAGGCACCCACGTGCGCCTTCCCTTGCCCCCTGACATGCTACAATAAGCATGCACGACGACCCCACTTCATCGGAAGGAGTTTTTAAAATGACGGGATTTCGTATAGCCAAAGATTCTCTGGGGGAAGTCCGGGTCCCGCAGGAAGCCCTTTACGGCGCCCAAACCCAGCGCGCCGTGGAAAATTTCCCCATCAGCGGCCTGCGGATGCCGCGCGAGTTCATCCGCGCCCTCGGCATCATCAAAGAGGCCGCCGCCCAGGTCAACGCCGACCTCGGCCTCCTCGACCCCGCCATCGCCGAAGCCATCCGGCTGGCCGCCCGCGAAGTCGCCGCCGGCCAATGGGATGACCAGTTCCCGATTGACGTTTTCCAGACCGGCTCCGGCACTTCCACCAACATGAACGCCAACGAGGTCATTGCCCGCCGCGCCGGGCAAATTTTGGCCGCCCGCGGCGAGCCTGTTCATGTGCACCCCAACGACCACGTCAACATGGGGCAGTCCTCCAACGACGTCATCCCCACGGCCATTCACCTTTCGGCCTACCTCGCCGCCGCCGAACACCTTTTGCCCGCGCTGGAAAGCCTGCGCGCCGCGCTGCTGGAAAAGGCCGAGGCGCTGGACGCCATCGTGAAAACCGGACGTACCCACTTGATGGACGCCCTGCCGATTCGGATGGGGCAGGAATTTCAGGGTTATGCCGGCCAGGTAGAGCGGCGCATCGCGGGGCTGAAACGCTCGGCTGCGGCGTTGCAGGAACTCACCCTGGGCGGCACCGCCGTGGGCACCGGCGTCAACGCCGCACCCGAATTCGGCCGCCGCGTGGCAGAAGCCATCTCGGCCATCACCGGCCATTCCTTTCGGGAAACCGACAACCACTTTGCCCTGCAGGCTTCCCAGGATGCCGCGGTGGAATTTGCCGGCCAACTGCAGGCCGCAGCCGCAGCCCTGGCGAAAATTGCCAACGACCTGCGCTGGATGAACTCCGGCCCCCTGGCCGGGCTGGGCGAAATTGAACTTCCCGCCGTGCAACCCGGCTCGTCCATCATGCCCGGCAAAGTCAACCCGGTGATCGCCGAAGCGGCGGTGATGGCTTGTGTGCAGGTG
>Ga0256829_1001835_pt1 | contig 16692 bp, 18 predicted proteins | sample 131447metaG_FD_185979 | JGI IMG/M metagenome (GOLD analysis project Ga0256829, IMG submission 185979) | Hydrothermal vent microbial communities from Lau Basin, Pacific Ocean - 131-447 | ecosystem: Environmental > Aquatic > Marine > Hydrothermal vents | place: Pacific Ocean: Lau Basin | collected...
TTTTATATCTGTCTTCTACTGTTTCTTTCTTTTAATTCTTTTAATTTATTCTTTGTTTGTTTTATTCATTATGTTTTATGTTGTTTGGTTTATATGTTTTATCAGTAAGTTGAATGTTATCTGATTTGTTTAGGTAAATATCTATATTAGGAGTGCTATACTTATTGTATATTTTTATTTTTTTGGCTGTTCATTTTGGAAAATTTCATTTAAAAGCCCATCTACAAATTCATATTTGTCAAATTCGATTAAATCTTCAGGCTGTTCACCAACACCAATATATAATATAGGTAATTTTAATGCATAGGCTATACTGAAAATTGAACCACCCTTAGCTGTACCATCTAGCTTTGTGATAATAATACCATCTATGCCAATCATATCGTTAAAAGCCTTAGCTTGATTAATTGCTGAGTTTCCTTGAGTACCATCGAGTATTAAGATGGTCCTGTGCGGTGCTCCAGGATGCGCCTTAGCGCATATGCGATGTATCTTTTTTAGCTCGTGGCTTAAATTGGTTTGAGTATGCAGTCGCCCTGCCGTATCTATGATAACATTATCATATTGCTTGGCTTTTGCAGATTCTATTGTATCGTATGCAACAGCAGATGGATCATGGCCTTGCTTTGATGATACAATATCAATATCTAATTTATTTGCCCATATTGTCAATTGTTCAATAGCAGCAGCTCTAAAGGTGTCAGCTGCTCCTAAAATAACCTTTTTTCCATCTAATTTATATTTGAGTGCTAGTTTTGAAATTGTAGTTGTTTTTCCTGCTCCATTTACGCCGATAATTAGATCTACAAAAGGCTTAGTATATTCTATGCTTTTATGATTAGTGTATGATAGAGTAGTAAGTAGTTTTGATTCAACTATATTTCTAGTAATTTTTTCCTGATAAATTTCATTTAAAATAATTTCTATGAGCTCATATTCTACATCAGCTTCTAGCAAGATATCTTCAAGCTCTTCTTTAGATAATATAATCTTTTTCTTTGGAGCAACTGTTTTAATTGCCTCAAAAGTTTTTGCTAATCCTTTTTTTATATAACCTAACAATTTGCTGCTACTTTAACAATGTTTTGATAGTGCCTAAAACCATTTCTTGTGGTGCTGCACCGATAAAATATTTTACAAGAACACCGTTTTTATAAATTGCCATTAAAGGAATTGGAAAATTTGCAGGCAGGTTTGGAATAGTTTGAGCTATCATAGACGCCAATTCCTGGTTTTTATTAGAATATAATAACGTATAAGTTGCCCCATAGTTTTGTCTAAAAAGTTTTAATTTTGAAGGTGTTATATCTCTTTGAACTGATAAGCCAATAACTTTAATTGCTTTAGGGTATAAAGCTTGTATTTCTGCAAGTCTTGATGCCTCAGCACGGCATGGAGGGCACCACGTAGCAAATAGATCGATAATAACTAATTTTGCCTTTGTGTTTTGCAATTGATATTGGTTTGCTTGATTGACTATTGTGTATGTTTGATTATTCAGACTTTTTAACACATATTGGTTGCTTGCGATTAGGCTATTTTCTTGAGCCTGTTTATTGTCGTTATGCTTGGAGTGGCTGCATCCTTGTAATAAAATACCAACAGTAAAAATACTAGATAAAGCAATTTTTTTGATCACAGAAAATCTCCATTTTATTTATTTTTTGATATTATATCCATAAAAGATTAATAGCCATGAATAAAAAGAAAGATATTTGCAGAAAAAAATGTTTTAAGATTTTAAAACATAGCTCTAAGCATAACAAATTTTATAGAGATAGCCTATTAAACAAACAATTAGAATTAATCTTGAAAGATGCTAAAGGATTAAATATATTATTTTACTGGCCATTAGATATGGAGGTTAATATATTAAAAGCGATTAAAAAAATTGGTAAAAAAAACAGACTATATCTACCGTTTATGCAAGATATCAGTTTTAAAATAGTACCATTTAGGTTGCCGTTATCGCGTAAAAAATTTAACATATATGAAGCGAATAATAGTTTAATAAATATAAAAAATATTGATGTAGCAATCATTCCGATAATTGGAGTCGATAAAAATGCCCGACGTATTGGATTTGGAAAAGGTATGTACGACCGTTTTTTTGCAGCTAGAAAAGATAATCCTTATATAATTTTTGTACAATCTAGATTATGTTATATTGATGATGAAGTGTGTGATGATTTTGATATATCGTGCGATATTTTATTGACACCAAGGAAGATGTTGTTGCATATGAGGAAAAAAAATGTTAACAATAATATTATTAGGGGTTTTAATAGCAATTCTTGCCGGCCTGGCAGGTTTTTTAGTTTCAAGAAAATTTTGTAATGCTACTTTTGATGTTCATTTAGAACAAGCTAAAGCCAAAGCTAATGTTCTTGAAACAGAAGCTGAATTACTATTAAATAGGGCAACGATAAGAGCTGAGGAAATTATAACAGAAGCAAAGAGAGAAAAAGATGTTGTTTTTGACAAAATTCAAAGAGAATTTCAAACAAGAGAAGCGAATTTATTGGTAAAAGAAGCAAAGTTTAAGGAATATCAACAACTAGAAACAGATAAGCTAAATGAGCAGTCTGTCTCATTGGCATCGCAAATATTAAAATTACAGCGGAATGAAAAAAAACTTGTATCTTTGAAGATAGAATATCAAGAATATATAGACAAGTTGGTACGCTCTTTGGAAGGTGTCTCTGGTATGACAGAGCAAGAGGCTAAAAAACTTTTGTTAGATAATGTCGAGAAAAAAGCTAGAAGAGAGATGTCTCATATAGTAAGAAGGTATGAAAATGAAGCTTTGCAAAATGCTAAAAAACATGCTAATTTTATTTTAGCGCAGGCAACTACAAGATATGCAGGTGATTTTGCAAGTGAAAGATTAACAAACAATATTCATTTGGATAATGATGAACTTAAAGGTAGGATAATAGGCAGAGAGGGGCGAAATATTAAAGCGTTAGAGTTGTTGCTTGGTGTTGATATTATTGTTGATGATACGCCAAATACTATCATTGTGAGCAGTTTTAATTTGTATAGACGCGCCATAGCAACTAAGACATTAGAATTATTGATTGAAGATGGTAGAATTCAGCCGGCTAGAATTGAAGATATATATGCAAAAGTTTGTGATGAATTTGAAGATTCTATACTTGGTGAAGGAGAGGAGATTGTCGCTAAACTAGGCTTGTCTGCTATGAATCCTGAACTAATGCGTTTAATAGGAAGACTAAGATATAGGGCTAGTTATGGTCAAAACGCTCTTGCTCATACTTTAGAAGTAGCTCATTTGGCTGGTGTTATGACGGCAGAAATGGGTGGAGATATTTTGCTTGCAAAACGTGCAGGCCTTTTGCATGATATAGGCAAGGCACTAACACACGATATTGATGGTAATCATGTAGATTTGGGTGTTGAAGTATGTAGAAGATACAATGAAGACCCTGTGGTGATAAATGCAATATATGCTCATCATGGTCACGAAGATATTAAGAGCATTGAGTGTGGTGCCGTTTGTGCTGCTGATGCATTATCTGCTGCTAGACCAGGGGCTCGAAGAGAAGTGTTGGAGAGTTTTTTAAAGCGTGTTAGTTTAGTTGAAGAGATAGCTTTTGAGCATGACGGTGTTAAACAAGCCTATGCTATCAACGCAGGTAGAGAATTAAGAGTGATTGTAAATGCTGTACTTATTAATGATGATGAAGCTGTATTACTATCTAAAGAGATAGCAAAAGAGATAGAACAGCAAGTTCAATATCCAGGCGAAATTAAAGTTAATGTTATTCGCGAACTGCGTGCAACTGCTTATGCATCATAAAGTTCTGAATCATCATAAGGGTCTAAGTGGATCGTAGTATGCACATTGTTGTTTGGAAACAAATTATGTAGTTTTATCTCAATTTTATCTGATACAGAGTGAGCATCAAATAAAGTTGTATTCATATCAAAAACTAGATGCGCAGATATAAAAATATCCTGCCCGGCTTTTCTTGTTCTTAGAAAATGATATGTGTTAAATTCGTGACTATTATCTAATAGACTTTTTATTTTTTGTAGTTCATCTTCTTCTAAAGAGGCATCAAGTAACATTTTTACACCTTCATCAATGACCGGTATTGCTGAATAAATCATATATGCGGCTATGAGAATACCCACAATCGGGTCAACTAATGATATGTGAGTTAAATGCATAATGTATAAGGCTATAAGAACGCCGATATTGGAGATAAAATCTGTTTTATAGTGTGTGGCATCAGCGCGTATTACCATATTGTGAGTTTTGTTTGCAACTGCTACAAGAAACATAACAAGCAGTCCAGTCGCAATAGTAGAAATTATCATAATGATCATTGATTCATCAAGATGAGTTGTGTGTTTGAAGTGGATAATTTTTACAATAGCCTGATACAGTACAAAAAGAGCCGACATTCCTATAACAGTGCCCTCTATAACCGCCGCTAAAGCCTCAAATTTTCCTCTGCCATGATTAAATTTTGAATCCGGTTTCTTTTGTGAATTTTGCAGTACAAAAAAATTAAAGATTGAAACTGAAACATCAAGCAATGAATCTATGGCTGATGCTAAGACTGCCACAGAACCACTTATGATAGCTATTGTTAATTTCATAACCACTAAAACAGTGGCAACAGATGTTGATACTAGTGTCGCTTTATTTTCTAATCGCATAAGGTATTTTACCAAATTGTTTGTTATAATTTTATTATGGACTTACAGACACTACAAACACAAAGACTATCATGGTTGAAATGGAAAAATATCGCTCCACTTAGAGAAGCGTTAGATAGACTTCCTAATTTACAAACAGAAATCGATCTTAATGACACGGTTTGTGTTACATGTAAAGAGACTATTGATATGGCACTGATTAAGGAAGTCGCCTTAATGATGAAGCCATGGAGAAAAGGACCTTTTGATATTTGCGGTATATGTATTGATGCTGAATGGAAAAGCTTTTTAAAATACAATCTTTTATCTCCATATTTTAATTTGTATCAAAAAAAGGTTGCAGATATAGGGTGTAACAACGGTTATTATATGTTTCGAATGTTAAAAGAGAAGCCTGCAAAGATCGTAGGATTTGATCCGTCTGTGTTGTTTAAAACACAGTTTGATTTTATTAACCATTTTGTTAAAAGCGATATTGTGTATGAGCTGTTGGGTGTGGAACACCTTCCTGTCTATCATGAAAAGTTTGATATTATTTTTTGTCTAGGTGTTTTGTATCATAGAAGTGATCCGGTTAATACGTTAAAAAACCTTTATAAGGGACTAGAGAATAATGGTGAGGTTATTTTAGATACATTTTATATCGAGGGTAATGAAGATGTAGCACTCACGCCGCAAAGTACATATTCAAAAATTCCGAATATTTACTTTATACCCACTGTAAATGCCTTGATCAATTGGTCTAAAAGAGCTGGTTTTACGAGAGTTGAAGTGCTTAAAAAGGTATTGACATCGCAAGATGAGCAGCGTAAAACCGATTGGATAGACGGGCAAAGCCTTAATGATTTTTTAGATAGTGACGATAATAGTAAAACCGTAGAGGGATATCCTGCGCCTAGAAGATTGTATGTAAAACTATATAAGGAAAAAAATGGCTGATACAACAACAGAAGATAATGAACAAACACAAGAAGATCAATCTCTACATGCTGATTTATTGATTACTCATGAGAATATTGATCACGCCTTATGTGGTGATATCAAAACTTTAGACAGAGGGTATGCCGAAGTTGTTTTAACAACAACGCAGGATATGGCTGTTGATGATATGGGTTTGATACATGGAGGGTTCGTATTTGGTGCTGCGGATTTTGCCGCCATGGCAGCCGTGAATGAAGCTAATGTTGTTTTAGCTACTAGTCATTGTCAGTTTTTGGCACCCGTTAAAGTTGGAGACATGGTTATATTTAAAGCAAAAGTGCAACAAAAAGATGGACGTAAAAGAAATGTTGAAGTTGAAGCTTTCTCATATGATGTTAAGATATTTACCGGCTTATTTAGAGCGGTGATTACCGAGCGACATGTATTGAAGTTAAAACTATTACAAAAGGAAGAGTGAAAACTATCCTATCTGTTTTATCCAATATGGTGTATTAAGTTGTTCTTGCTTGATTGATGTTTGCTCTCCATGTCCAGGATATACAGCCTTGTCGTATGTAATGTCTGCAAATTTTTTTAAACTATCTTTCATTTGTTGTGGATTCGAATAGGGGAAATCGACTCTTCCAATGGAGTTTTTAAAAATAAAATCACCACTAAACATTGCATCTTCTATTTCAATAGTCGAACAGCCTGGACTATGACCGGGAAAATGACGAAATCTAATCTGAACGCCTTCAAGATCAAATTGACAATCACCCTCTACCTCGACATCAGGATAAGATGGCGGAAGATTCGGTGCCCATGAGCTAGATTGTAGTAAAAAAACATCTTTTTTTGGAGTGTATAAAGGAATATCTAAGAGTTCTTTTAATTCTTGATTGCTCCAAACGTGATCAAAATGTCCATGCGTGTTTAAAATTGCTACAGGTTTTGTAATATTTTTCAAAACCCATGATACGGCATTTGCTCCCGGGTCAATTATGATATCTGTGCCGTTTGTAGTCACGATATAACAATTTGTTTGATATGGACCCATTGGACTTACTTTAATATTCATATTTTGTATTCTTTTTAATAAAAATGGTTTAAAATTATAGCATAAGTCGGTATAATTGGTTTTATGAAAAAGTATGAAATGATTTCTGATTATTTAATCAGGTTTTTATATAATGAGGTCACTAAAACCGGTTTATCTCATGCTGTGATAGGGCTTAGCGGCGGGATTGATTCCGCAGTTGTGGCAGTGCTTGCAAAACATGCATTTGGAGATAAACTGTTGTGCATAAAGATGCCCTCGCAATATTCGTCAAAAAATTCCATAGAAGATGCAGATGCACTATGTAAGAAGTTTGGTTTGTCCAGTACCATAAAACCTATTACTTCTATGCTGCAGATGTATGAAAAAGACAACTCGGATATGAGCAAGCTAAGGTTGGGAAATTTGTCTGCGCGACTGCGGATGATGATACTCTTCGATGAATCTGCAAAGCATAATGCGCTAGTTTTGGGAACTAGCAATAAAAGTGAATTAATGTTAGGTTACGGAACTTTGTATGGAGATCTGGCAAGTGCAATTAATCCGATAGGAGATCTGTATAAAAGTGAGGTTTATGAACTTGCTTATTATCTGGGTATTAATGAAGAAATATTGAATAAGGCTCCGTCTGCTGATTTGTGGAGCGGTCAAAATGATGAACAAGATTTAGGATATACTTATAAACAGATAGATGAAGCTTTGAAAATGTACATAGAGGATAGATTAAGCGTCAAAGAGATGCTAGTTCGTGGTATTGACAAAACTATGTTGGATATGTTAATATCAAGGATATATAAAAATCATTTTAAACGCAAGATGCCTGTTATTGCAAAATTGACATCAAGGACGATCAATCATGATTTTAATTATCCAAGAGATATAGGATTATAGCAACAAAATAGTAGGAGCACATATGAAAATTCCATTTTATAGACAAGAAAGCGGTGTTAAAGAGCATGACAGTATAGCCGATATTCTAGACGGTGATGATTTAACGTGCGTAGAGGATTTAGAAGATAAGTTTAAAAAATATATAGGTACTTCATATGCTTTAGCTACATCTAGCGGAACGGCTGCTTTGCATTTGGCGATGTTAGCGCTTAACTTAAAAAGAGGCGATAAAGTCGTATGTAGTGTTAATGCCTTTGTATCTGTGCCGGAAGTCGTGCGTCATTTTGATGCTGAACCCGTTTTTATAGATATAGATCCCGCTAGTTATAATATAAATTTAGATAAATTAGAAGAGTATCTTAAAACGCATGAATCAAAAAAGTTAAAAGCAGTTGTTATTACGCATATTGCCGGACAGTGTGTTGATCTTGATAGATTGTATGAAATAGCAAAAACGCATGATGTGAGAATCGTGGAAGACGCATCTGATGCTTATGGAGCTGTATATCATGGGCAAAAGATAGGTTCTTTGCAGGCGGATATAACCTGTTTTAGTTTCTCTGCCCATTTAAAAAATAATATATGTAACGGTGGAATGTTGGTTACGAACAATGATGACATGATGCAACGGGCAAAACTTTTAAGAAATCATGCTGTAAAAATTAACGACAACAGTTTAAATTATATTTACGATGTTGTCGATATCGGTAATAAATATACTATGAGTCAGCTAGACGCCGCTTATATCAGTGCAAGAATAGATAAGCAAGACACTGTTATAAAAAAACGCCAAGAGATAGCAAAAATATATTATGACAAACTAGTACAATCGCCTCATATTTCATTGCCGGATATAACAAATCCGGATCATCCATTTTCGTTGTTTATTATAGAAGTAGATAAAAATCGAGATTCTTTTGCTCGTGAATTATTAAAAGAGGGTATCAGTACCGGGTTGCATTATATGCCACTTCATCTATTGACATATTATAAAGCTAAATATATGCTCAAAGTTAATGATTTTCCCGTTGCTCTTCAATCATTTCAAAAGATTCTATCAATTCCTATGTTTGCATCGATGAGTGATATAGAGATTAACTATGTAATCGATACAATTAAAAAGATTGCAAAAACAAGAGTTTGAAAACAAAGATAGTATTGTGGATAGAGAAGTTTTTTTATCAGCCTTCTAATGCGCAGATATGGTTATCTAAAATTTTATTACCGCTTAGTTGGCTTTATTGTTTTATCATGAAGTTAAGATATCTAATGATATCTTCTTATGACTTCGATATGAATATTATTAGTATCGGCAATCTGACAGTCGGCGGCAGTGGAAAAACTCCTTTGACTATTGCTATAGCCAAACAGTATAGCCAAGTTGCTGTTATTTTACGCGGTTACGGCAGAGACAGTCATGGGTTACATGTAGTCTCAGACGGTAATGATATTTTAACTAATGTAAAGATTAGTGGCGATGAGGCCATGATTTATGCACAAAAACTAAAACATGCTGTTGTTATAGTAAGTGAAGATAGAATTAAAGGTATTTTAAAAGCTCGCGAGATGGGTGCTAAAATCATTTTTTTAGATGATGGCTACAGTAAACATAATATCAAAAAACTTGATTTTTTAATAGTTTCTAATGTAAAAAACAGTGCATGTCTGCCGGCAGGCCCATACAGAGAACGAGCGTGGAGAGATAAAAATATAGAATATATATATGAAGACAAAGATTTTCAAAGATCGGTTAAAATTATTAATCCTACAAAAAAAATGGTATTGGCTACTGCTATTGCCAGAGCTTCAAGACTAGATGCTTTTTTGCCAGAAATAGTCAATAAATATTATTTTGAGGATCATTATAGTTTTACCAAAGAAGAGTTAGTAGATATTATGGATAAAAACAGGGCTACATCTTTGCTTGTCACATACAAAGATTATGTTAAAATACAAGATTTTAATCTTAATGTATCTATATTGGATCTTCATATAGATGTTAACGAGAGAATTTTTAATATAATTGACAGATATATAAAGGGATTATAAATGAAGACAAAAATAGATACGGTCAGCACGCTTTTAGATGCTCTGCCTTTTATAAAAGAGTTTTCAGGTCAAACTGTGGTGATTAAATATGGCGGATCAGCTCAAACATCTCCAAGGCTAAAAGAGCAATTTGCGCAAGATATTTTGCTTATGTATTTAGTCGGTATCAGACCGGTGATTGTTCACGGAGGAGGCAGACAGATAACAGATATGCTTGATGCGTTGCAGATAAATACTGAATTCATTCACGGACAAAGAGTAACAACGAAAGAGGTAATGCGTATTGTGGAGATGGTTTTAAGTGGAGAAATCAATAAAGAGATAGTGTCGTTATTGAATTTCCATGGCGCAAAAGCTATCGGTATTAGCGGTAAAGATGCTAAGTTAATTACCGCGGTTGCTAAAGATTTTTCCAAATGGGGATTGACGGGAGAAATTCTGGAGGTTAAATCTGAAGTGATACGTAATCTTTTAGATGAAAAATTTATTCCGGTGATTGCACCTATTGCTTCATCTGATGAGCTAGGACATCCGGGTTATAATATTAATGCCGATTTGGCAGCTTCATACATTGCTAAAAGCTTAAAAGCTAGTAAGATTATATTTTTAACAGACATTGTAGGTGTGCTTGATGCCAGTAAAGAGTTGCTGCCGACACTTACAATAGAAGATATACAAGAATTAAAAAGCAGTAGTGTGATTTATGGTGGAATGATACCGAAAGTAGATGCTTGTCTAGAAGCAGTCACAGGTGGTGTTAAAAAAGCTCATATTATAGATGGTAGGATAGAGCACTCACTCCTTTTGGAGTTGTTTACCTCTGAGGGTGTAGGTACTCAAATTACGCTATAATGTCAGCAAAAAACTTGTTGGATGGTATATGAGATTTATTGAGACACGTGGAAACAATGGTAAACAAAAACAAGAAGTTGCATTTTCAGAAGCGATATTATCACCGATATCCTCTTTTGGTGGACTGTATTCTCCTAAGGAATTGCCACATTTAGGATATGATTTTTTGCAAAAACATATAAATTCAACATACAAAGAGTTAGCTTTTGATCTGTTGAATATGTTAAATATTGATATTGATGCTGATACGATCAAAGAAGCATTGGATTTGTATGATAAGTTTGATAATCCCGGTAATCCTGTTCCAGTTACTCATGTAAAAGACAAGCTGTATATTAGTGAGCTTTATCATGGTCCTACTAGAGCTTTTAAAGATATGGCACTACAACCTTTTGGCTATTTGCTGTCATCTCTTGCGCAGAAAAAGCAAGAGAATTTTCTGATCTTAGCAGCAACTAGCGGAGATACCGGACCGGCAGCTTTGGAGACATTTAAAAATCGTAAAAATGTGCAGGTTGTATGTCTGTATCCAAGCGGCGGAACAAGCGATGTGCAACGCCTACAGATGGTTACAGAAGATGCTAAAAATTTAAAAGTTATCGGTATCAATGGCGTTTTTGATGATGCTCAAAATGCTTTAAAAAAGTTACTTGCAAGTAAAGATTTTAATCTAGCGCTCAAAGAAAAAAATATATCGCTTTCTGCTGCTAATTCCGTAAACTTTGGTCGCATTATTTTTCAAATTATTTATCATATTTATAGTTATTTGGAGCTTGTTAGACAAGATGCCATTAAGATGGGTGAAAAGGTGTATCTTGATGTTCCAAGCGGTAATTTCGGAAATGCACTTGGTGGGTATTATGCTATGAAAATGGGTCTATTTGTCGAAAAAATTATTATCGCATCTAATGAAAATAATGTTTTGACAAAATTGATTAAAGAGGGAAAATATGATTTACGCGACTCCAAAGTTATTTCAACAACATCTCCGGCTATGGATATCTTAAAATCTTCAAATGTAGAACGAGTTTTATTTGATCTGTTTGGATGTGTTAGAACAAAAGAATTAATGGATAGTTTGGATACAGATCTTTATTATGAATTGACATCAAGTGAGCTAAAACTTTTGCAGCAGTTCTTTGATGCAGATTTTTGTACCAAAGAAGAAGACAGCAGATATATTCAAGAGGCATTTTATGACAATCAGTATCTCATGGATCCGCATACTGCAACGTGTTTTAAGGCTTATGAAAGCTGTGCTGATAAAAAATTGGCAACTATTGCGTATTCGACAGCTGAGTGGACGAAATTCTCGCCAACAATAGCAAAAGCATTAAAAGATCAGGATAATCTTAGTGATAAAGAGGCACTGGAATTGATTTCAAAACAAGCAGAGGTGTCAATACCGCCCATGATTAGGCAACTATTTACTAAGACGATTGTTCAAACTGATGTCGTAAACAAAGAAGAGATAGCGAAGGAGATATTAGGATTTTTATCCTAAACCCATCCCTTTTTCTTGAAGATATAAATCGGTAGAATTGATGAACCGATCATAAGTAAAATTGATAATGGATACCCAAAAGTCCAGTGAAGCTCCGGCATATATCTAAAGTTCATACCGTAAATACTTGCTATAAGGGTAGGCGGTAAGAAAATAACGTTTACGATAGTAAATATTTTAATTACTTTGTTTTGCTCAATGCTCAAAATACCTAAAAATATATTTTGAAGATAATCAAGCCTTTCAAAATTAAAATCTGTATAATCAAGCAGAGACTTAATATCTTTTAACATGATAGAAACATCATTTTTTAGTGCTTGAGGATATTTGTTTGATTTTAAAAATGCACTTAGGATTCTTTGCTTGTCATGTATATTTTCTCTTATCTGCATATTTAGATCTTCATATGCCGATATTTTTTCAAGTATCTCTTCATCATCATTGGTGTAATCCGTAAAGACATGTTTGCGTAGTTTTGATATATCTTTTGAGAGTTTTTCTATCAAATCTGCATCTGAATCAATTCTGATATCTAACAGTTGACAAAAAATATGATAGCCGGTTTTGAATTGTTCTGGGGAACCGTAAAATTTTTTATTAAATTCTGTAAATGTTGATAATGCTTTATGTCTGATGGATATCAGCATATCATTATAAAGAGTAAATGACACGGTTTCATTATGTGGATGTTCGCCTGAAGCGATCAAGAAAAAGCTGTTTATTTCTATCTTAGTGGCTTCTTCCCAATACCTAGAACTAATCTCAATCTCTTCCGTTTCTTGTTTTGTCGGAAATTTTACGGAAAATTTTTCTTCTATAAAGCGTATCTCGTCTTGTGTGGGCATAAGCATATCCACCCATACAATATCTTTTAATATATCTTGATGCAAATCGGAAATATTGTCAATTAGAGTTATTGAAGCATTATGTTTAACAAAGCATCTAATCATATTGACTCCTTGTAAGTAGAGAAAATCTAATGTAGGAAGTATATCAAAATTTATCGGATTAGGGATACTAAGCGGTACAATGTATTTACATGTAAGTCACTTTTGGATAAAATTTTATTAAAAGTTATTCAGGGAGTGCTTATGGCAACAATCGGCATGGGTGATATCAAAAAAAATATACGATTAGTAATTTCTGACGTTCCATATAAAGTAGTTGAATTCCAACATGTAAAACCAGGTAAAGGTGCAGCATTTGTCCGCATGAAAGTAAAGAGTTTTTTAAACGGTAAGGTTATTGAAAAAACTGTACATGCAGGCGATAAATTTGAGGTTCCTGAGATTACATATAAAACTATGCAGTATCTTTATGATGATGGCGATATGCTGCAGTTTATGGATAATGACACTTATGATCAGCTAGGTTTAACTTATGAGCAGTGCGAAGATGCTAGCAAGTGGTTAAAAGACGGTATTAACGTGGACATTGTTTTTTACCAAAATAATGCAATTTCCGTTAGTCCTCCGGAAGTTATGGAATTGGTTATTTCACAAACCCCGCCTAATTTTAAAGGCGACACATCTAGCGGGAGTAAAAAACCTGCTACGCTGGAGACAGGCGCAGTGGTTCAGGTTCCTTATCATGTTTTAGAGGGTGATATAATCAGAGTAAATACCGTGGACGGCGAATATTTAGAAAAAGTAAAATAACTACAAAGGAGATTTTATGGCAACTGTGCTAGTACCGCTGGCAGCCGGATATGAAGAAGTTGAAGCTGTTAGTATTATTGATATTTTACGTCGCGCTGATATAAGAGTGTTGATAGCGGGCGTAGATAGCAAGGAGAATGTTGTTGGAGCTCATAATATTACAATCAAAACAGATTGTTTGATTAATGATGTAAAAGAACAAGATATAGATATGATTGCGCTGCCCGGTGGATGGGGCGGAGCTAAAATATTGGCAGAAAACATATCTGTACAAAATCTTTTACAGCAGATGAATGGTAAAAATAAAAACATAGGTGCCATTTGTGCGGCTCCTTTTGCACTTGATAAAGCAGGAGTTTTAAAAAGCAGTTTCACCTGTTATCCTTCAGTTGAAGATGAGATTTCCGCAGACGGTTATGTTGGATATGAAAAAGTTGTGAGCGATCAAAATATTTTAACTTCCCAAGGTCCAGCAACTGCTATATGTTTTGCTCTTGCGATAATTGAAAAATTAATCGGCAAAAATAAAAGACAAGAGATTGCATCTGATGTATTGGCTGATTTTTGTGATTGATGCAGTGAGGCAAAATTAATTTGTTGCTAAAAACTTTAACGCAACATTTTACGAATCCGCTTTATTTGGAGAGCGGACGAATTTTAGAGCCTTATGATATCGTTTATGAGACCTATGGGACGTTAAAAGATGACAAGAGTAATGTTATAGTAGTGTGTCATGCTTTAACGGGTTCGCACCATGCAGCAGGTAGATATGAAGATGATATAAAAGCCGGTTGGTGGGATGGTTTAATTGGTCCGGCTAAAGCGATAGATACAAATAAATTTTTTGTTATATGTACCAATGTTATAGGCAGTTGCTTTGGCACAACCGGACCTATATCAAATGCATATCCAAGTCAAGAGCCATATAGATACAGCTTTCCCGTCATCTCAATAAAAGACATGGTAAGGGCTCAGCGTATATTGTTTGATAAGCTGGGGATTCATCATGTTCAAGCTGTTATCGGGGGCTCTATGGGCGGAATGCAGGCATTGGAGTTTGCTGTTAGCTATCCGGATTTTGCTAAGAAAATTATTCCTATTGCAACAACGCATGCAACCTCTGCGTGGGCTATCGCTTTTAATAAGATAGCTAGAGAAGCCATTGTTAAAGATCCGGATTTTAAAAATGGTTATTATGATATCAAATCTGTAAGACAAAAAGGTCTTACGGGTATGGCTATAGGAAGAATGGCCGGTCATATTAGTTTTTTATCACATGATTCTATGGATAAAAAATTTGGCAGAGAATATAAAAAAGATGACAGTTTGTTTGAGCTTTTTGGAAAGTTTCAAGTTGAATCATATTTAGAATATAATGGATACAATTTTTCTAAATGGTTTGATCCTCTATCGTATCTGTATATAACAAAGGCTATAAATATCTATGATTTATCGCGTGGTTTTGATTCTCTTAAAAATGCACTGCAAAATATTAAAGCGGAAGTTTATCTGATATCTTTTAAAAATGATATGCTCTTTCCAAGTAGTGAGATGAGAGAGATTTACGACACTTTAAATCAAATAGGAACTACTAAGCATAGGTTTAAAGAGATTGACAGTAATTATGGTCATGATGCTTTTTTGGTTGAGATAGATAAATTTGAAGATGATATAAGGATGATGTTAGATGAATGATAATGATTTTGAAAAAAAACTTGAAGATGCGAAAAAAATATTAGAAAAATTGATGAATCCGGAAATTACACTTAAAGACAGCTTAAAAGCTTATGAAGACGGGATAGGCGAATTAAAAAGTGCTCAAAAACTGCTAGAAGAAGCCGAACTTAAAATTCAAGAGATACAAGATAGCTAATGTTAATCGGAATTTTGCAGATACCGTCAATTGGTATGAGCAGTACAAAATTATATCATTATATACGCATTGCACACAATAAAAATATTGAGCTTTTAGTCTTAGGAGAGTATCTTTTAAACTCTTTTTTTAAAGAGCTTGAGACAATGTCAATAGATATGATTAAAGAGCAATCGATTCATTATATCAAGATATTACGTGAGCTATCAACTAAATATCAGCTGGTTATTGTAGCACCGCTGATTGTAGTGAAAAAAAAACAGCCATATAAAACAGTTGTAAGATTCTCTCCAAACTCTACCTCATACTATTATCAACAGATACTAATTAACTATTCTCATTGGAATGAAAGAAAATTTTTTGCCAATTATATGCCTGATATATTATATTATCCACTTGTTTTTAGGATTAATGGGTTAAAATTTGCTATAATCAGTGGATTTGAAATTCATATTGATAAAATTTGGTTACTAATATCTAAAAAAAACATAGATGCGGTCATAATGCCATGTTCTTCCACTTTTGAATCCGCATCTAGATGGAAATCAATTGCGATAACGCGGGCAATAACGCACAATTGTTATATTTTGCGTGCAAATCGCATCGGAGAATATATGGACGGTGATTATGTTTGGAGATTTTATGGTGATTCGTTTGTTGTTGATCCAAATGGGGAGCAGATAAATCATTTAGGCAATACAGAAGAATTGATGATTGAAGATATATCGCATTTAGAGGTTATTAAGGCTAGACGTGTTTGGGGTTTTAGAGATTTGAATAAGAAGTATTTTTGATATCAAAGAGGAGGTTGTTTTGTTGGAGTATTTTAATCGTCAGGTTATGTTATGGGGAGAAGATGTTCAGTTGTCCTTGCAAAATAAAAAAATTGCAATTATTGGATGTGGAGGATTAGGCTCATCTATCGCTTTTGCGCTTGGTGCAAGCGGAATCGGTGAAGTTCATCTTATTGATTTTGATGATGTGTCCATACATAATATTCATCGCCAGATAGCATTCAAGCTTGATGATGAAGGAAAAAATAAGGCATCAGTTAATGCAGATATCATCAAACAGCGATCACCGTACGTTAAGACGGTAGTGCATAAATGTGATTTTAAAACATTTGCCCAGACAGGTGTTGAGCTGGATTTAATCATGGACGCCACCGATAATCTTGATACAAGAGCGCAGATAA
>Ga0256829_1001836_pt1 | contig 16687 bp, 14 predicted proteins | sample 131447metaG_FD_185979 | JGI IMG/M metagenome (GOLD analysis project Ga0256829, IMG submission 185979) | Hydrothermal vent microbial communities from Lau Basin, Pacific Ocean - 131-447 | ecosystem: Environmental > Aquatic > Marine > Hydrothermal vents | place: Pacific Ocean: Lau Basin | collected...
GTAGGAGACTTTGCTGATGTGAAAGGGGAACCATTCCGGCAGCAGCATGATTTCAACCGGCATGAACGGCACGCCGCGCCACGGAATCTGTTCGAACTTGGCCAGTTCGATGCGGGTGAATACATTGCATCGCGCCGCGCCGCCCATGGCGAGAATCAGCTTTCGGGCCCTGGCCATATGCGGCGCATCGGGCGCATCGCCGGCCAGTTTCAGCGCATAGTAGGCTTTGACGGAGCAGCTGATCTCAGCCTTGCCGCTGGCGTAGAGCGGCCAGCCGCCCTCGTCGTTCTGGCGGCTGCGCAGATAGGCGGCGAGTCGATGCTGCAGGGCATCGTCGATTTCACCGGTGACATGCATCATCAGAATATATTCGGCGGGAATCGTGCAGTCGGCTTCCAGTGCAAAGCTCCAGTAGCCGTCCTGATGCTGCAGTGCTTCGATGGCCTGAGCGGCATGCTCGACGGCCCTGTTCAGCTTATCTGCAACGTGACGCGTATCCATATCGCCCTGCTGCTGCCTGCTGCGAGCCACGGCCTGATAGTCAGAATGCATCGTTAACACCGTACTGCATCGGTTGGACTCCCCCCATTTTGACATCTCCATAAGCGCAAAAATGCGCGCAACAGTAGTTGCGCCGCCTTACGACAGTATGTTCGGAACATTACCATTTGGTTAACATTATTTCTTCGATGACGCTATTGTGCCTTCATCGTCAGGTAAATCATCCTCAAAATCATTGTTGGCTCAGTGGTATTGCGCTATTTTTGCTCTCAGCTTATCGATCAGGGGATCGTATCCCTGCGCTTTGAGCACGGCGGCGTAGTCGGCCCGTTTCAGGGCCAGGTCGCTGACGCCATCGGCGATCACATTGATCACGCGCCAGCCCCGGCGCGATTGTCGCAGAATATAATCGAGTTGCACCGCATCGTTATCGGGCCGAACAAGCCGGGTGTGCGCCACGATTCGATGGTGGCTCAGCGGCTGTTCGGAGACGTATTGAAATCGCTCGCCGCTGTATCCGTCGAAGCGACTGGCGTAGGTGGCGATCACCAGGCGAGAGAAAACATCGATAAATTGATGACGCTGATCGGCGCTCAAATGACGCCAGCCGCGTCCGATGGAGAGCCGCGCCAGCCGCGGCAGATCGTAGGTGCGGCGTATTTGCGGCTCCAGCTTCTTATAGCGCCCCCGGAATCCGAGCCGGTCGGCCTGTTTCATCACCGATAACAGCGCAGCGTGAAAGTGCTGAATCACCGCAGCAGGTTTTTCCGCAGGCTCTGTCGCCGCCTGCCCAAGCGCGCTCGTCATGGCGAATATCAACACAGCCAGACCGGCAATCACGCCCAACCGCAGCCCGGCTGCACGGTGTGTCAGGTGATTCATTACGGTTTTGCTCCGGTTTTTGACTTCATCCGTGTTCATCCGCGTTCATCTGCGGTTTTATTTGCGGCCAGGTTCAACGCCATATCCCGCGTCATCGGCCCGTCCACGCGTGGCCCGCGCAGGGCGACGGAGAGTGTTTTGAGCGGATGCGACACGGCGTCGTTCACGGCTGTCGGTTCATAGCCGCAATGGGCCATGCAGTTGGCGCATTTGGGATTGCGGCCGGAGCCGTAGGCGCTCCAGTCAGTCTCATCCATCAGCGATTTGAAGCTGGGCGCATAGCCTTCATCCACCAGTAGGTAGCAGGGGCGTTGCCAGCCGAAGATGTTGCGGGTGGGGTTGCCCCAGGCGGTGCACTGATAGTCCTGATTGCCGGCCAGAAAATCGAGAAACAGGCTCGACTGGTTGAACACCCAGCGCTGTTTACCTTTACGCTCACGCCCCAGCCGGAAGATGTCGCGGAACAGCTGTTTGGTGGTCTGGCGCTGCAGAAAAACATCCTGCTGCGGCGCATGTTCATAGGAGAATCCCGGCGACACATTGATGCCTTCCACCCCCAGCCCCATGACGAAATCAAAAAAATCCGCCGCTTCCTCTGCCGATTCGCCCTGAAAAAAGGTGCAGTTCACGGTGACGCGAAAGCCTTTGCTGACCACCAGCTTGATCACGTTCACAGCCTGATCGAAGACGCCGGCCTGACAGACGGAGGCGTCGTGTCGCGCCCGCATGCCGTCCAGATGAATCGAGAAGGTCAGGTAGGGCGATGGCGCGTAGTCGGCCAGCTTCTTCTCCAGCAGCAGGGCGTTGGTGCAGAGGTAGATATATTTGCGGCGTTGAATGATGCCCTGCACGATGTCGGGCATCTCCTTGTGAATCAACGGTTCGCCGCCGGCGATAGAGACGACCGGCGCGCCGCACTCATCAACGGCGTCCAGACAGTCGGCGACGCTCAATCGTTTGTTCAGAATGGCGTCCGGATAATCGATTTTACCGCAGCCTGAACAGGCCAGATTGCAACGGAACAGCGGCTCCAGCATCAGCACCAGCGGATAGCGCTGTCCGCCGCGCAGGCGCTGGCGCACAAGGTAGTAGCCGATTCCGATTTTCTGGCGCAGAGGTATGCTCATATAGGTTCCTTGGACTGTGATTGAGGACAAATGAAGGCCGCCATGCTGGCGAGTTGGCCTCGCTGAGACAAGAAACAGAAGATCGATTGACACCCGCAGCGTTGACACGCACATTTGCCAGACGGTTTTTGCGAAACTGCAGCGTTTGTTTGTCGCTGTTCAGTTCGCCCCTGATCTGTTCGAACACAAGGCGAAAGAAGTCATGCAATCATGCTAGTCACCATTCATCAACCCAACTATCTGCCCTGGCCGGGCTTTTTTAATAAATGGATGCAGTCCGATGCCTTTGTGATTCTCGATACCGTCCAGTTTCACAAGAACGACTGGCAGAATCGCAACCGCATCAAGAGCGTCAACGGCGCGTTGTGGCTCTCTGTGCCTGTTCATTTTCATTTTCCCGACGTCATCAGCGAAGTTCAGATCGCCAATACGAACTGGGCGAGCAAACAGATGCGCAGTATTCGGCAGAGTTATGCCAAAGCGCCGTTCTTTGCCGCCTACTGGCCTGAAATCGAAGCGGTTTTGTCCGCATCGTGGCGCAATCTGCGCGATATGAATGTGGCGCTGATTCGTCTGCTCGGACGCATGCTCGGTTGCGATGCGCCGCTCTATCTGGCCAGCGATCTGCCTGTCACGGAGCAGGATCCGACCATGCGACTGATTGCACTGTGCCGGTCGCTACAGGCGGACGGTTATCTCTCCGGCAGCGAGGGGCGCAATTATCTGTTGCAGGATCGCTTTCAGAAGCACGAAATTGCGTTATGGTTCCAGCAGGCCGCAGCGCCGGTCTATCCGCAGTTGCATGGCGATTTTATCCCGTATCTGTCGGTGATCGATCTGCTGTTGAATGTCGGCGATGACGCGAAAAAAATTGTTCGGGAGATGGGAGGAAAAGTACGATGAGAAAGATTCTGGCGCTGGCGCCGCATCCCGATGATGTGGAGATCGGTTGCGGCGGCACGCTGGCCGCGCTCTCCGGCGGCGGCGATGAAGTCCACCTGTTTGTGGCCACCGATGGCGGCCGCGGCGGTGATGCCGCCATTCGTCGGGCCGAACAGCAGGCGGCCGCTGCGATTCTGGGCGTGCATGCAATTCACTGGGGCGGTTTTGCCGATACGCAACTCGCCGCGGCAACCGTGGAACTGATTGAACACATCGAGATGCTGGTCAACCGCATCAGGCCTGATATGGTGTTTATCAATCACCATGTCGACACGCACCAGGATCACCGCGCCCTGGCCGGCGCAGCCCATTCGGCGACGCGATACGTGCCCAATGTGCTGGCCTATGAAACGCCGACCAGCGATCAATTTGAGCCGACCGTCTACTGGGATATCAGCGCCTGGATGCAGCAGAAACTCGATGCCTTGTCCGCCCACGCCTCGCAGGTGCAGCGCACCAATATTCAGGGCTTGAGCATTATCGATATTGCGACGTCAACCGCCCACTATCGCGGCATGAACGGACGCCTGAACAGCGCCGAGGCGTTTATGCCGAAACGGATGCAGTTTTGATTACAGGGCAATGATGCATGACGCCGCCATGATTCCGCATTCGCGCCCGCAATTCGGAGCGGAATGGCTGGAGGGCGTCGCTCGGGTGTTGCGCTCGGGACATCTGGCGGCCGGGGATGAAGTGCGCCGTCTGGAATCCGAAGTGGCCGCCCGGCTGTTGCAGCCCCATGCCGCAGCCGTGGATAGCGGCACCAGCGCGCTGATGCTGGCCATTCGTGCGCTCAAAGCGGCCAAGCCGTCAAAGGGGCCGACATTCGTGGTGGGCGTCCCGGCCTATACATGCGCTGCGGTGCTTCATGCCGTGCAAGCCGCCGGCGCTGCGCCGCTGTGCATGGATTGCGGCGACGATCTGCGTCTGGATCGGGACAAGGCGTCGACCAAGGCTGATCAATTCGCCAAACAGCTCGATGCTGTGGTGCTGGCGCACCCCTTTGGCGGCGTCGAGCCGGCCATCGCAGATGACTGGCCCTGTCCGGTGATTGAGGATTTTTCCCAATCTGCCGGCGCCTGCTGGCAGGGGCGAGCGCTGGGCGGCTATGGCGATATCAGCATCGTATCATTTTATGCCACCAAACCGTGGGGCGGCGCCTGTGGCGGCATGGTGCTGAGCCATGATCAGCAGATCATGGCGCAGATCAGGCGTATGCGTCGATCCGATGCTTGCGAGCCCGGCCTGCACTACGTCGGCAATCATCAGCTTTCGGATATGCACGCGGTGCTTGTGCGCATGCGGCTGCAGCAGGCGGATCGGGAACGGGAGCGCAGAAACAGCTGCGCCGCGCTGTTTGATGACTGTTTCGCCGCCGCCGACCATGCATCGCTCAGCACTGTCGGCAGCGACAGCTACTACCGCTATATTCTCCGCTGCAGCGCCGGCGCCGAGGCAGTGATCCGCCATTTCAGGCAGCGGCGCATTTGCGCCTGCCGACCGGTGAAACAGCCGATCTCCACGCTGCTTGGCGACGATAGCTGCCACGGCGCTGAACGCGCCTGGCAGACGTGCGTTTCCATTCCGCTGCTGAGTGATTTTTCTGCGCATGAAACAGCGCAGATGTGTGAAGCCATTGATGCGCTGCCTGCGTTTCTCTCTGGTCACCTCAATGGGTAGTCATTAGCATGGTCTCCGGAGTATCAAGGTTGGGTATCGGGATAAAGGAGGGGTGATGAACGAAAGCAAGGCGAACCCTCGAATGCTGCTGTTGCGCCAGCAGGTTTATGCGCTGCTGGAGGGGGAGGAGACGCTGGCCAGTCGTCTGCTCAACAGCTTTATTCTGCTGTTGATTGTCGGCAATGTGATTGCCATCGTGCTGGAGTCCGTCGAGTCGATATATGCCGACTATCATCTGCTCTTTGACCGCTTTGAAACCTTTTCGGTGCTGGTGTTCACATGCGAATATCTGCTCAGATTGTGGGCCTGTGTTGAAGATACCCGCTTTTACCACTCGGTGAAGGGGCGGCTCGCCTATATGGTCACCTTTATGGCCATTGTTGATCTGGTCGCCATTCTGCCGTTTTACCTCTCCATGTTCACCACCCTGGATACCCGTTTTTTGCGGGTATTGCGACTGCTGCGTATTTTTAAACTGACACGCCATTTCCATTCGCTGGAAGTGCTGATTCAGGTAATTCGCCAGGAGGGCTCGGTGCTGGCTTCCGCCATGTTTATTCTGCTGGTGCTGATGATTGTGGCCTCCGGCGGCATGTATGTGGCGGAGCATGATGCGCAGCCTGAGGCCTTCGGCAGCATTCCGCGCGCCATGTGGTGGGCGGCGGTGACGCTGACCACCGTCGGTTATGGCGATATCGTGCCGATCACCGAAGGCGGCAAACTCTTCGCCGTAGTGATTACCGTGCTGGGCGTGGGTATGGCCGCCTTGCCGGCCGGTATTGTCGCCGCCGGTCTGACGCGCGAACTGCAGAAACGGCGGGAGATGTTCCAGACCAGTGTGCGCGAGGCGTTGGAAGATGGCTTTATTTCACCTGAGGAGCAGGAGCAACTGGAGCATATTCGCAAGCATCTGGGCATCGATCGCGATGATGCGCAGGCGGTGACGCGCGCCGAATTTTCGCTGATGTGCCAACTGGAAGGCAGCCGCTGCCCGCACTGCGGCGAACGGCTGGTCTCCCCTGCAGATCAATCGACGTCCGGCGCAGGCGGCAACAACCGTTTCTGAGCCCGCCTCTGAGATGGTTGTTGCATATTGTCTGTCTGGTATGATGGCTGCATGGCATTCAATCACAAAGTTCTGATGCCTCTGTCACGCTATGGATGGCTGATTATTTTGATGATCGGACTGGTCGCTTCATTGGCGATCTACGCCTATGTTGACCGCCACCAGCAGCAAAGGCTGCAGACCGAAATCAACTATCGAAGTCAGATCAAGCAACAGGCGATTCAGCTGTGGGTTGCGCAACATCTCGATGCTGCACAGACGCTTGTGGCTTTTTTGGATGCAGAGATAGATGGCGGTGCAGAGGTGGAAAAATCCGAGGTGACGGCCCTTGCCAGGGGCGTAATGCAGGTTCACAGGCACGATTTTGTCGATATGGAGATGCGCTGGGGCGAAGCGGCCGGAGCGGTTGTCCGCATCGATTCGGAAGGTCGTCCGCTCAGCGCGCTGAGCGCACCCGTGCGGGTAGCGTCGGCGCAGGCTGCGTCATCGCAAGGTGCGCTTTCTGCACCCGGCGCTGCACGTTTGCAGGTGATTCAGGATCGTAAGGCCAACAATCTGCTGCGTTATGTCATGGCCGGTCAGCGTCCCGGCGTTGAAGTTGTCGCCGATTTGAACATTCACTACCTGCTGGAGAGCGCCATCGATACCGGCAGCGCCGCCGGGCTGGATGTGGATGTGTCGGCAGTCACGAATGGCAAAACCTACCTGCTGCACCATCACCCCTCGCGCAGTAGAAACGGCGATACAGCGGCGGATGCAAATAGCGCCAATGCACTGCAGTGGCAGAGTCGTTTTCAGGCCGGCGGTTTAACGCTGCTGGTGCAGACCTGGCCAGCGCCGGCGCTGCTACGGATTCGCTCATCGGAGCCGCTGTGGTGGCTGGCTGCATCACTGATGATCACGCTGCTCCTCTCGTTTTTGAGTTTTAACCGCAACCGGTTTGGCGAGCGTTTGCAGCGACAGGTGCAACTGCGCACGGCGCAGTTGCATGCCGAGCAGCAGAAACTGGAAGCAGTCGTCAACCACGCCAGTGAATCGATTCTGCTGGTTGATGATCAGGGGCGGATATTGCTGGCCAATCCGGCTGCCTCGGCGCTGTTTGGTTATGCGCCCGATGAGTGGAATCATGTTAAGGTGAATGATCTGGTGCCGGACGCTTCCAGCGCCGCGCATGCCCGCTGGCTGCAGAGCGAAATCAGCGGTGAACGTCATGATATTATCGGCAAAAGCCGTGATGTGCATGGTCGTTGCAAGGATGGTTCGACATTCCCGTGTGAAGTGACGGTGAATGAATTTGTCGCCAGCGATCAGCGCAGGTTTTCGATTGTACTGCGCGATCTAAGCGCCGTGAAGCAGGCGGAGGCGGCAGAGAAGAAACGCACGGACAAACGACGTGCCATCGCCGAGATTCTTGCCGCTTCCCTGCATGCGCAGCGGCTGGAGGATGCCCTGCAGTCGGCGCTGAAGATTATTCTGGATATTGAAGGGCTGTCGCTGGAGTCGCGCGGCAGTATTTTTCTGGCCGATGATGATGAACTGCGCATGAGCGTGCAGCAGAATATGTCGCCAGCAGTGTGCGAGGCGTGCAGACAGGTTGCGTTCGGGCACTGCCTGTGCGGTCAGGCGGCCGCGCGTCATCAGATGATCGTGAAATCGCATCTGGATGAAGATCACGTCACGCGAACGCCGCATATGAGCGATCATGGCCACATTTGCGCGCCGATTCATTCCGGCGACAAGATTCTTGGCGTGCTCAACCTCTACACCAAAGCCGGCTTTCAGGAGACACAGGAAGATCAGGAGTTCATCGCCACGGTCAGCGATGCGATTGCCCATATTATTGAAAATGGTCAGGCGGCCATCAGGAATGAACAGATGCTTTCGATCATCGAGACCAGTCCGGATTTTGTCGGCATGGCCGACGCCGAAGGGCGCGTGCTCTATGTCAATCCGGCCGGGCTGGAGATGCTCGGATTGCCGCCGCACAGCGATGTGCGCCGCAGTATGATCAGTGACTTCCATTCGAAAGATGAACTGGCGCGCATGCAGCAGGAGATTTTTCCGGCCATCCGGAGCTATGAAGGCCAATATACCACCGAGGTCTGTTTTCTGCACAGCAATGGCGAGGAGATTCTGACGCGGGCCTCATTCAGTATGCAGACAGATGCGGATGGCAAGCCGGCCAGCTACTCGGTGATTGCGCATGATATTCGAGATGAGCGGGAGACGCAGAAGCAGATGGAGCATACCCAGAGACTGGAGAGCCTCGGCGTGCTGGCCGGCGGCATTGCGCACGATTTCAATAACATTCTCGCCGCCATTATGGGCAATGCCGCGCTGGCTGAGCGCAAATCGTTGACCGAGCCTGAGCAGGTGCGTCGATATATGCACAATATTGTCGAATCCAGCGAACAGGCGGCGGCGCTGTGCAATCAGATGTTGGCCTATTCCGGCAAAGGGCGCTTTGTGGTTGAGCCGATCGATCTATCGAAGGTTGTGGAAGATGTGACCAAGCTGCTGGAAGTCTCTATCGCCAGAAATGTTGTGATGACGTATAAGCTGTCCGACCATCTGCCTGCGGTGCAGGCCGATGCATCGCAGATGCAGCAGGTGGTGATGAATCTGGTGATCAACGCTTCCGATGCCATTGCTGAGCGCAGCGGCGTCATTACGATTTCAACCGGCCTGTTGTATGCCGATCACAACTATCTCCGGCAGAGCTGTATTCAAGAGGATATTCCTGAGGGGAATTATGTGTTTATGGAGGTGTCGGATAATGGTTGCGGCATGGATGCTGCAACCAGAGAGCGAATCTTTGAACCGTTCTTTACGACCAAATTCACCGGCCGCGGCCTGGGCATGAGCGCTGTTCTCGGTATTATTCGCAGCCATCATGGCGCATTGATGCTCTACAGCGAGGTTGGAGAAGGCGCCACCTTCAAGGTGCTGTTGCCGGCATTGGACGTGGCGCTTGTGCAGAATGAAGAGATGCAGCCTGAAGCAGGTCTGGTGAAGGCGAGCGGCGCTGTTTTGATCATTGATGACGATGAAACCATCAGGGAGATGGCGTCAACCATATTGCAGGATGCCGGCTACGATACGCTTACTGCGCATCATGGTCTGGAAGGCGTTGAACTGTATCGGCTGCACCAGCATGAGGTGTCGGTGGTGTTGATGGATATGACCATGCCGAAGCTCGATGGGGAAGCGTGTTTTCGGGAGCTGCGCAAGATCAACAAGCGTGTGAAGGTGTTGCTCTGTTCCGGCTATAGCGAGTTGGATGCGACCAGCCGCTTCAGGGGCAAAGGTCTGGCCGGATTTATTCAAAAGCCTTATCTGCCCGATGCGCTGATTGCAGCGGTGCAACAGGCGATGACCTGAAGCCAAAGTTCATCGCCTGGCCGCCTTCGGCTTTGCTGCTTGTGAAATTCCTTTGCGTTCTTCGCGTCTTTTGCGAGAGACGATTTTGATTCTGTCTGTTTTACATGCGATCAAGGGTAGCTGTAATATGGTTGACGCGCTGGCGATTAACGCCGAAATCGGAGCGGCCGACGCGTGAGGCCGAACGGATGTGAATCACGCCCGCATCCCTGTCCAGACGCAACTCCAGATCATCGACAAAGCGGAATAGCGATGAGGTGAATGTGGCGTGCAGGTAATGGTCGTCATCCTGATCAATCACTCCACCCTGTGCGGTAATATTCTGTTTCAGGCGCGCCCAGGCGCCGGCATGCAGTGGAATCGGCGCGACGCCATGTTCCGGGTCGGTGCGATCCGCTGCTTCGCTGCAGACGCAGTTGGGCGAAGCCGGGCAGGGGCGTAGCTGTCCGTGATGCAGCCCCAATGTGGCCGGCCGCTTGTGCGACTGGATGGCCATGGCGATATACGCCGCCAGCCCCAGCGCCAGCACGCCGCCGACAGCGATCAATAACCATTTCATCACTCTGCTTGTCCTGTCATTGCTGCGCCGGCTGCGCACTGCCTTGTAATTTTGCAACCACTTCGGCCAGTTGTGTCGGGGTGTAGGGTTTCTGCACAAAGCCGGCCAGCCCTTTGCCGGCAAATCGGCTGGTGGCCTCCTGCTCATTGTAGCCGGATGAGAGAATTACCCGAACCTCCGGATTGATCTGTCTGAGCTGACGAAAGCACTCCTCGCCATTCATTTTCGGCATGGTCATATCCAGCAGCACAAAGACGATGCTGTGCCGGTGCTGCCGGTAGGCTTCAACGCCTTCGATACCGTCGGCGGCAGTCAGTGCGGAAAATCCCATATCTTCCAGCATGGCTGCGGCGACTTCGCGGATGGTCTCTTCATCATCCACAACCAATACGCTGCCCGAGCCTTGAATCGACACGGCCGCTGCCTGATCTTCCTGCCATTGCTGCGATGCCGATTCTGGAAAGAGCACGCGGAAAGATGTGCCCTGACCGGGCTCCGAGTAGATGCGCAGGGCGCCGTGATGGCCCTTGATAATGCCCAGGATGGCGCTCATGCCGAGGCCGCGACCGGTGAATTTGGTGGTGAAGAAAGGATCGAAGATTTTCTTTTGCGTTTCGGCATCCATGCCGCAGCCGGTGTCGGACACCTCAAGATAGACATAGCGACCGGCTTTCAGATGCGCCTCGCCGATGCTGTCGTGAAGATAGTCGCTATCGGCATGCATCACCCCGGTCGCCAGTGAAATAATACCGCTTTTATCGCCGATCGCTTCCGATGCATTGGTGAGAAAATTCAGCGCCACCTGTTGCATCTGGGCGACATCGGCGTCAATCATCGGCAGCGTTTCCGCCAGTTGGTAGCGCATGACGATATTTTTGGCCACCGACACTTCGATCAGCTTGCCCATGCCCTCGATCAGTTCGGTCAGGTTGACCGGCTTGACAACAAATTTCCCCTTGCCCGAATAGGCCAGCATCTGACGGCAGAGATCGGCGGCGCTCAGACTGGCCGACTCAATGCTCTGGATATATTTTTGCGCCGGCGCCGCTTGGTCCAGTTTTTTCGATGCGATGGCGGCGTTGCCGAGGATGGCGGTTAACAGGTTATTAAAATCGTGCGCAATGCCGCCGGCCAGCACGCCGAGAGAATCGACCCGGTCGGCATGTTGCAATTTGCGATCCACTTTACGCTGCTCGGTGACATCGCGCTGTACGGCGGCAAAACCGGTGATTTCACCATGCTCATCCAGTAGCGGCGTGATGGTCTGGGCGACTTCGTAGATCTCGCCGCCCTTGCTGCGGTTTTTGAAATCGTCCCGCCACGCTTCGCCATTGAGCAGGCAACGCCACATGCGGGCGTAGTACTCCTGATCGTGCTCGCCGCTTTTGACGATGCGCGGCGTCTGCCCCAGCGCCTCAGTTCGGTTGAAGCCGCTGATGCGCTCAAAAGCCGGGTTGACATAGATGATCACGCCGTTGATATCGGTGAGGATGACCAACTCTTCAGCCTGTTCAATCACCTGCGCCAACTGCTCGGCCTGCGTGGATTTTTCGACAAGGGTGGCATCCACAGCGCGCAGCGCGTTGGCCAGTCTGCGCACCTCCAGCGGCGTATGTTGAAACGGCTCGCTGCGGATATCGCCGCTTCCGACTCTGGGCATCAGCTCCGATAACTGCCTCAGCGGCCCGGCGACGCGCTGACGCAGCCCGATGGCGAGCAGCGCCGACAAGAGGATGGCGACCAGCATATACAACACGAACTGCTGCTTTTTCCTGTCGATTTTTTGCTGAATAAAGGAGGCGTCAACATCGAGCAGCAGCGATCCGAGTATGCGGTTGCTGCCGCTGTGCAGAACAGGCGCAACCACATGCAGCATGCGTCCGGACCAACTGACGCCGACTTTGCCCGGCTCCAGTTTGCTCATCAGGGGATGGGCGCGTGGGTTGGAGTGGGTCAGCACGCGGCCTGTCTGATCCACGACTGCAAATGTGCTGATCTTGAATGCGCTATGGTGACGGTAGCTGGCTTGCACTTTGCGCATCTGCGTCCAGAGCGGATAGAGTTTCCGGTATAGCACGCTCTCAGCAATGCCGGCGGCGATCAGGGCTGCATCCCGGCCGGCTTCTGCTTCAACCTGATGCGGCAATTGCTGTGTCAGAGATCGATAATCCTGCCAGCTGATCCATCCAATCACCGCAGTGATGGCGATGAAAAAAATGGCGCCGACCTGAGTGGAAAGCCTGCTGGTCAGCATTATTGCTTAAGCGCCTGCAACATCGATGCAATGGGTTGATAGAATGCGGCGGGGCGAATCACAAAGCCGTCCAGCCCGAGCCGGTCGAGAATCTGTTTGCCTTCCGGATCGTCCGCCATGCCGGTCAGCGCCTGCTGCAGACGCTGCACCACCTCAGGCGGCGTGGCGCTGCCAGCCACAATCGGCGTGAATGGAAACGGGCCGTAGGCTTTCAGGCGGATCAATTGACCTCTGGCTTGCGGGTGAGCGGCCAGGTATTGAACCAGAATATATTCATCGACATTGGCCACGTCGGCCAGTCCGGACAACACGGCTTCGATAGAGGCTTCATGCAGGCCGGTGTTGAGCAGCAGGCGAAAGTGCTTGTGAATATCAATGCCGTGTTCATGCAGGGCGAAGGCCGGAACGACAAAGCCGGAATTGGAGCGGGGGTCGGAATAGGCCAGCACCTGGCCTTTGAAGTCGAGTAGTGATTTTTCAGTTCTGCCGGCGCGGGTGATGGTGATCGAGTGGTAGGTCGGTTTGCCGTGAAAGAGCGGCACCGCCACCAGAATCTGACCGTCGGCGGCGTGATCCTCTGCAAACGGTGCGCCGCAGGTCCAGGCCAGTGAGGCGGGGTGCTGCTTCAGATCATCGCTGATCGCCTGATAATTCTCGGCATAGGTTGTAGTTAATGGATAATCCGCTTTTTTGGCCAGCCAGCGGGTGAAGTGCTCCAGCAGAGGGTTGTTGCCCTGATCGAGAATTACGCCGCTGAAATCCAGACTGACGGGTGCAGCCATGGCCGCCGAAACAGGCGAAATTGCAGCCGTCGATGTCAGCAGCAGCAACAGCGTCAGCGCTTTGAATGCGTTGATAGAAAAAGGCATTTTCGGATATTACAAAACTGATTCGGCGTTGCAAGCCGGGCATAGCCCCATCCAGATGCGCCGTTCGGCCTTAATCTGCCACTGCCGAAGCTGTTCCGGCAGCGGGGCGGCCTGTTCGGATGGTTCACTCCGAGGGCTGTCCAGATCAATAATGGCGCCGCAGCGGTTGCAGCAGGCGTGATCGTGCGGGCTGGTGTTGCTGTCAAAAACAATATTGCCATGCACCTCGAAGCGATTGAGCAGGCCGCAGCGCTCAAACTGTCCGAGTGTCAGGTAGACGGTGTTCATGGAGATGGCCGGATAAGATTCTCTGATTTTCTCATGCACGATACGGGCTGTGACATGCATGGGCTTGCGCAACACGTATTCGGCGACAGCCAGACGCTGAGGCGTCACGCGCAGGCCATGCGCTCGCAATAATGCGGTGGGCGAGTGGTTCGATGTCTTCATAGTTAGGAAACTATATCAGTTACTAATCATTTGACAAGCGGTGGTGAATCGATACAGTTCGTGGTAGATAGGATGTATTCCTATAAAGGAGGATGTGATGAAACGAATAACCCTATTATGTGGTATCTTGCTGGCGGGCGGCGCATGGCTCTCCACGGCGCAGGCCGAGGATCTGTCGGAGTGGAAACTGCCGCCGGTGCCGGTGCCGGCGGATAATCCGCAAAGCAAGGCGAAAATCGAACTGGGCCATCAACTGGCTTTTGACACCCGCTTGTCCAAAAATGACTCGATCAGTTGCGCCGGTTGCCATCTGCCGTTTGCCGGCGGCGGCGGACACACGCCGCGCGCCTTCGGCCACGGCGGCGAACTTGGCCGCTGGGCGCCATCGTGGGTGAACGCCGCCTATTACACATCGCTGTTCTGGGATGGTCGCGCCGCCTCTCTGGAGGAGCAGACCGGAGCGCTGCCGGGCCACATGGGGCCGATCTCGGCGCCCGGTGAGATGGGCGGTGATGTCGATGCGATTGTGAAACGGCTGAAAGCCATTCCGGCCTACAACAAGGCATTTGGCAAGGCGTTCAAAGATGGCGTCACGCGCCAGAATATCGCCAAAGCGATTGCAGCCTACGAGCGCACCCTTATTGCGCGCAACTCGCCGTTTCAGCGCTATGTGAATGGCGATAGCAAGGCGCTGTCGGCCGCCGCCAAACGCGGCTTTGAGCTGTTTCAGAACAAGGCGCTCTGCATCGAGTGTCACACGGCGCCGCTGCTCACAGATAATGCCTTTCACAATATCGGCGTGCCGCAGGTCGGCCCGTTGAAAGAGGATAAGGGGCGTTATGCCGTGACCAAAGATAAGGATGACATCGGCGCCTTCAAAACGCCGTCGCTCTACAACTCGGCTTCGTTCCTGTTCTCCATGCATGATGGCGCGTTCTCGACCATGGCTCAGGTGATCGACCACTACAATCGCGGCGGCGATCCCAACAACGCCCATCAGGATGGCCTGATCGAGCCGCTGCATCTGAGCGCAAAAGAGCAGTCCGACCTGATCGCCTTCCTGCAGAGCCTGACCGATCCGACACTGAACCACATTCACCGGCCGGCGCTGCCATAGCAGGGGCGCAACAACCATTGAACCACGGAACACACGGAATAGACGGAACGATTCTCAATCTTACGGATGCTGTTTTTTTCCGTGTGGTCCGTGTGTTCCGTGGTTGAATCATCTTTCATCTGCGTATTTGCATAATTGACATGGCCGGCAGGAAGGCGTGGCATCAGCCGACACGAGAATGACCAGAAAGGAGTTGATATGGATGAAGAGATGATCAGCAAGCTCGGGCCACTGGCTGCACTGGCCGGCACATGGGAGGGCGATCAGGGTATCGATATTGCCAGGGTTCACAGCAGGGAAACCGAAACCAGATTCCGTGAGCGGTGCGTTTTTGAGCCGCTCGGCCCGGTTCGCAACGGCCCGCAGGAGCTCTACGGTTTGCGCTACAGCACAACAGCCTGGCCGCTGGGCGAGAACGACCCCTTTCATGAGGAACTGGGTTACTGGCTGTGGGACGCCGCCAACAGGCAGGTATTGCGCTGTTTTATGGTGCCGCGCGGCGTGCTGATCAATGCCGGCGGCGATGCCGAAGCGGAGAGCGCCAGTTTTCACCTGTCGGCGGAGGTCGGTTCTGAGACTTACGGGATTTTATCCAATCGCTATCTCGATGAATCCTACAAAACGATGAAATATGAACTGGATGTCCGCATCCATGATGACGGCAGCTTCAGCTATCGGGAAGACACGCAGCTATGGATTCCGGTGAACGAGGCCATTTTTCACCATACGGATCAAAACAGGCTGACGAAATCAGGGGCGCGCTGAAAAACGACCTCCGTGTCGTTTTTCAGCATCTGAACGGTTGCCGTTTGCTGCCATTCCCGCGCAGACCGGAATCATAGACCTTTTGACACAAACTGGATTCCCGCCTGCGCGGGAATGACCTTCTTTTTTGTCAATGGCGCCCATGCTGAACAGCTCTCTTAGTGCCCCGTAGCGAATTTGCTGATGTAGTAATTGCTGGCCAGCATCTCCAGGCCGACAAACAGCAATACAATCAGCGCAATCGCAATAAACATTTTCGTGGTTGGCTTCATTTCAGTTGGCCAAGATCGCGCACTGCGCCGCGGTCGGCGCTGGTGGTCAGGGCGGCGTAGGCCTGCAGCGCCTTGGAGACAACGCGGTTACGACTTCGCGGCTGCCATGCCTCAGCGCCTCTGGCCTGCATGGCGGCGCGGCGACTTTCCAGTTCGTCATCGGAGATGGCCAGGTGGATGGTGCGGTTGGGAATATCGATCTCTATCGAGTCGTTTTCCTCGATCAGACCGATGGAGCCGCCCTCGGCGGCTTCCGGCGAGGCGTGGCCGATCGACAGCCCGGAGGTGCCGCCGGAGAAGCGGCCGTCGGTGAGCAGGGCGCAATCTTTGCCCAGCCCCTTGGATTTCAGGTAGGAGGTCGGGTAGAGCATCTCCTGCATGCCGGGGCCGCCTTTCGGCCCTTCGTAGCGAATCACCACCACGTCGCCGGCGACGATGTTGTCGTTCAGAATGGCGGTAACGGCATCATCCTGCGATTCAAATACGCGGGCGCGGCCGGTAAATGTCCAGATCGATGCATCCACGCCGGCGGTTTTCACGATGCAGCCATGCTCGGCGATATTGCCGTAGAGCACCGCCAGTCCGCCTTCGCTGGAGTAGGCGTGGGGCACGTCGCGGATGCAGCCTGTTTCACGATCCTCATCGAGCGATTTCCACTGTTCCGACTGCGAAAAGGCCTGCAGCGACGGCGCGCCGCCCGGCGCAGCCATGTATAACGCACGGGCTGTTAGATTGGCTTTGTTGGTGATGTCCCAGGCATCCAGCGCTGCGCCGATGCTCGGCGCATGCACGCAGCCGGCGTCGGCATGCAGCAGGCCGGCG
>Ga0256829_1001837_pt1 | contig 16684 bp, 15 predicted proteins | sample 131447metaG_FD_185979 | JGI IMG/M metagenome (GOLD analysis project Ga0256829, IMG submission 185979) | Hydrothermal vent microbial communities from Lau Basin, Pacific Ocean - 131-447 | ecosystem: Environmental > Aquatic > Marine > Hydrothermal vents | place: Pacific Ocean: Lau Basin | collected...
GTGCGTCATCGTGGATGAAACGCCCGGCTCAATATGTTCGCCCGCCCAGCCAAACACGGAATCACCGATTTTGACATTATAGGTGATGCCGCCGGTGGATGGCCATGCGAAAATTTCGCCCGCCGAACCCACCTCGAACGGCGCCCACTGATTGGCTGGCGATACAGCACCCTGCACAGCCGTTTTGACCAGTTGATCTCGATTGTTTACCAGGCTCATGGGCATACTCCATTCGGTTATAAATCTGTGAAGCAATGCTAGAAGCGAGCCCTTCAGATGTCGATGAACGATCTGGATCCTGATCGATCCGGATCGAAATTGCTTTTGACTTTTAAACTTCGGCAGCTTGTGGTTTTTATAAAAGGCTCTAAAATAAGCCCTGTTTTAAACTCTTATTTTAGGAGGCGAAGATGCGACAAGTTTTATCCAGTTGTTCAGCAAGTATTTCAGAGCTAAAGAAAAATCCCACGGCGCTATTGAATGATGCGGAAGGCGCTCCTATTGCAATTCTAAATCATAATACTCCGGCGGCTTATTTTGTGCCTGCTGAAACTTATGAATGGTTAATGGATAAATTAGAGGATTTTGAATTGGCTCAGATTGTACGAGAGCGATCAGCTGAAAAAGCCGAAGCGGTCAAAGTGAATGTCCATGACCTATAAAGTCAAATTTCTTCCCAGTGCGATGAAGGAGTGGAAGAAGCTGGCGCCCCCAATACAAAAACAATTCAAAAAGAAGCTTATTGAAAGAGCTGAAACACCTCATAACCCGGCCAGTCGGTTACAAGGATTTCAGAATGTCTATAAGATTAAACTACGCTCCGCTGGATATCGTTTGGTTTATGAAGTTAATGATGATGAGATAGTCATTATTGTTATTGCGGTAGGCAAAAGAGAGAGAGGGTTGGTGTATGCAAAAGCAGAAGAGCGTCAATGATCAAGCCGACAACCAATCTGCGGAAGAGACCATCACCGGCCTGTTGCAGCGGCTGGCCATGCTGCGCGGCTGGTCGTCGAAAACCACGGAGTCGTACCGTTCCGATCTGCTGCATGCCGAGGCGTTTTTTCGCACCCGGCATCATAGCCTGATGCAGGCCGATCAGGCCGGCGTGCTGGACTATCTGGCCTCCTTGCGGCGGGCCGGACTCAGGCAGAGCACCATTCAGCGCAAACGCAGTGCGTTATCCACCTGGTTCACCTACCTGCAGGATCAGGGTATGCGCGACGATCATCCCGCCCGCCGTCTGCCGCGCATTCACAAGAGTCGACCACTGCCGAAATTGATGAGCGAACAGGATGTCGAAGCTTTGCTGGCCGCCCCCGATACCGCGACAACGACCGGCCTGCGGGATCGAACCATGCTGGAGCTGCTTTATGCCACCGGTCTGCGGGTGAGTGAGCTGGTCACCTTGCAGCTGGCGCATCTGGATCGGGCGGCGGGGCTGGTGCGGGTGATCGGCAAGGGTGACAAGGAGCGGCTGGTGCCGTTCGGTGAAGAGGCGGCGCGCTGGTTGCAGGCGTGGCTGAAGCGCCGGCCCGATCAACCGGCCTCGCCGTTTCTGTTTCCGGGCCGGGCCGGGCGGGCCATGAGCCGACAGAATTTCTGGCTGCGCCTGAAGCAGTACGCCGTGCTGGCCAATATCTCGCCATTGCCGTCGCCGCATACCTTGCGCCACGCTTTTGCCACCCATCTGCTCAATCACGGTGCGGATTTGCGCGCTGTGCAGATGCTGCTGGGCCATGCCAATGTTACCACGACCGAAATTTACACGCATGTGTCACGGGCGCGGCTGCATGATCTGGTGAACCGTTCGCATCCGCTGGGAACAAAGGGCTAGTCGAGTAGATCATTCATGAATAATCCGGGCTGGGATTTTTCATGTCGGATTTGCTAGCTTTGCGATTGAGTCAGAATTACGCATAGAAATTTGAACCGCAAAGTACGCAAAGCAACGCAAAGAGAGTCGGAATGAATGGGGTAATCCGGATATGAAGGCTCACCATGTATGGCAAACAGGCAAGGGATTATCACCATATTCAACTTTTGGTTTTCCTTTGCGCGCCTTTGCGTACTTTGCGGTCAATGCTTTTGTTTTTTGCAAGAGACCAATAGGAGTCAGTCAACATGGCGCAACAAGAAGGAAAAAACGAATCCATAGCCTGTTATTCGCCCGGTCTGGCCGGGATTCCGGTGGCCGAGTCGTCGATCTCGTTTGTCGATGGTCAGCGCGGGCATCTGGAATATCGCGGCATTGATATCGAGCAGCTGGCGGAGCATTCGTCATTTGAGGAGACGGCCTGGTTGCTCTTGTATGGCAAGCTGCCGACCGCTGCCGAGCTGGCCGGTTTCAATGCGGAGCTGCGCCACCATCGCCGCATCAAGTTCCGTATTCGGGATATGATGAAATGTTTCCCGGAATCGGCCCATCCGATGGATGCACTGCAGGCTACGGAAGCGGCGATCGGAATGTTTTATCCGTTTCCCAAATCATTGCAGGGCGAGATTGATCCGCAGGCCGTGCATCAGGTCTGCGTCCATCTGATCTCCAAAATGCCGACGTTGGTGGCGGCGCATGCCCGCATGCGTCACGGCGATGATCCGATCACGCCGCGTGATGATCTCTCCCATGCCGCCAATTTCTATTATATGCTGACCGGCAATGAACCGGATGAACTGACCGAGCGTATTATGGATGTGGCGTTGATTGTGCACGCCGAGCATACTATGAACGCCAGTACCTTCTCGACGCTGGTGGTGGCCTCCAGCCATGCCGACCCCTACACCTCGATCAGTGCGGCGATCGGCTCGCTTTCCGGCCCATTGCATGGCGGCGCCAATGAGGATGTGCTCAGGATGCTTGATGAGATCGGTTCGGTGGATGCCGCCGAGGCGTATCTGCAGGGCAAGCTGGATCGTAAGGAGAAGATTCCGGGGCTGGGGCATCGGGTCTATAAAACCAAGGATCCGCGCGCCACGCTGTTGCAAAAGCTGTATGTGCAGCTGACGGAAAAACTGGGCGCTGATCCCACCTATGAGATTGCCAGCCGTATTGAGGAGCTGTCCCGGCAGACGCTGGGCAAAAAGGGCATCTGCCCCAATGTCGATTTTTATTCCGGCATTGTGTACCGCAAACTGGGCATTCCGACCGATCTGTTTACGCCGATCTTCGCCGTCGCCCGTGTGGCCGGTTGGCTGGCGCACTGGAAAGAGCAGCTTGGGCACGGCCGCATCTACCGGCCGCAGCAGATCTATACCGGCCGCCACGGCGACGCCTATATCCCGATAGACGAGCGCGCCTGAGCAACCGGGCGCATGTTGGAGATACAACACTTATCGCTCTCGGTATCCATCGAAGGGCGGCGGGTTGAAGCGGTTTCCGATCTCTCGCTACAGCTTCAGCCGGGCCGGGTGCTGGGGCTGGTGGGCGAATCCGGTTGCGGCAAATCGCTGACGGCCCAGGCGATTTTGCGGCTTGGCGAACATCAGGGCGTGCGCAAAACAGGCGGCGATATTCTGCTCGACGGCGCCAGTCTGTTCGATATCGATCAGGCGGCGCTGCGCAAGATTCGGGGTGGCCGCATTGCCATGGTTTTTCAGGAGCCGATGACGGCGCTGAATCCGGTCTTTTCCATCGGCAGTCAGATCATTGAGGTGATTCGCCTGCATCTGGATCTGGATAAAAAGCAGGCCGAACAGCGCGCCATGGATCTGCTCAAAGATGTCGGCATGCAGGGTGTGGCCCAGCTGCTCAAGCAGTATCCCGATGCGCTCTCCGGCGGCATGCGCCAACGCGTGCTGATCGCCATGGCGATGGCGGCCGATCCCGATTATATCATTGCTGATGAGCCGACCACGGCGCTCGATGTGTCGGTGCAGAAGCGCATTATTGCACTACTGCTGAATCTGCAGAAGCAGCGAAATCTTGGCTTGCTGCTGGTGACGCACGATTTCGGACTGGTGGCGGAGTTGTGTGACGATGTGGCGGTGATGTATGCCGGCCAGATTGTCGAATCCGGGCCGGTGATGGAGATATTTGATCATCCCGCTCACCCCTACACGCGCGCCCTGATGGCGTGCCGGCCCGAGGTGTTCGAGGCGGGGCAGGCGTTGCAGGTGATCGAAGGGCAGGTGCCACCGCCCGGGCGCTGGCCTGAGGGGTGTCATTTTGCCGCGCGCTGCCCGCTGCGTCAGCACGATTGCGAACAGCCTGTGGCGGCGAGCGCGTGGCGACAGGGAGAACATCACGCCCGATGCCTGCATGTGATGCAATCATGAGCGTACTGAGCGTAGAGGGACTGGGCAAAACATTTGCTGCTGGCGGCATGTTTCGGGCCAGCGGCAAGGCCAAACGGGCGGTGGATGATGTGTCGTTTCGGCTGGATAGCGGCGAGACGCTGGCCATCGTCGGCGAATCGGGCAGTGGTAAATCGACGACGGCGAGATTGGCCATGCGTCTGTTGCAGCCCGACGCCGGAACCATCTGCTGGGGCGATGAAGAGGTCGGTGCGCTATCCGGCCGCGCCCTGCGTCAGCGGCGGCGTCATATCCAGATGGTCTTTCAGGATCCTTTCGCCAGCCTGAACCCGCGCATGAAAATATGGCAGAGCGTGGCCGAAGGGCTGCGCGTGCATCGCCCCGGCCTGACCCGGCGGCAGCGACGCGACAAGGTGGCGGAAACGCTGCAGTTGTGCGGCATGGATGATTCGGGCATGGATCGCTATCCGCACCAGTTTTCCGGCGGCCAGCGTCAGCGTATCGGCATCGCCCGCGCCCTGATTGTGGAGCCGGAGGTGCTGGTGCTGGATGAGCCGGTGTCGGCGCTGGATGTGTCCGTGCAGGCGCAGATTCTGAACCTGCTGCAGGATATTCAGCGCCAGCGCGGCCTCTCCTACCTGTTTATTTCGCACGATCTGTCGGTGATTCGTCATATTGCCGATCGTGTGTTGGTGATGTTTGCCGGCCGCATTGTGGAACAGGGCAGGGCGGCTGAACTCTTTGAACATGCCCGGCACCCCTACACCCGCGCGCTGCTTGCCGCCCGCCCTGTCACGCACCCCAATGAACGCAGCGCCGAAGCCTCTGAATATGACAGCAACGGCGAGGGTGAAGCCGAACAGGGCTGCGCCTATCAACCGCGCTGCCCCAATGCAGCCGCCGATTGCGCCGCCTTCGATGGCCAACCGGGCGACAATGGCTATGCCTGCCTGCATCCTGTTGAATGAAAAGACATTTTAACCGCAGATGGACACAGATGAACGCAGATAAGAGCACAGCCAAAACTACTGCGATATTCTGGATAAAAACTTGTATGGGTGCAGCACGAGGTCAACAGATGCAAGTCTGCTATACAGGTTTTATCTGCGTTCATCCGCGTTCATCTGTGGCTCAAGCCTGTTGTTCGGTTTATGACGCATTTAACTGAGATTGTTCAGCGGGATTTTTCGGATGATGCGCCGCTGCCGTCCACGCTGCCCGGTTATGCGCGCCGGGATGAGCAGATTCAGCTGGCGGGGGAGATTGCCGGCGCGTTCGAGGCCGGTTCGATTCTACTGGCCGAAGCTGAAACGGGCACCGGCAAAACACTGGCCTATCTGGTTCCGGCGCTGCGGGCGAATGGCAAGGTGCTGATTTCCACCCACACCAGAGCATTGCAGGATCAGCTGGTGCATCGGGATATGCCGGCGGTGCAGCGCATTCTGGGTGCGAAACGACGGGTAGCGCTGCTCAAGGGGCGCTCCAACTACCTCTGTCCGCAACGGCTGAAACTGTTTGCCGCCAGTCCGCAACTGGAGATGTGGGCGCAGAAAACGATGTTGAAGGTGCTGGACTGGTCGCACAAAACCCGTGACGGCGATCTCTCCGGACTGCCGTTTGACGTGTTTGCCAAAGGCGTCGGCTACATGGTGACGGCGACGGCGGATCAGTGTCTGGGTTCGAAATGCGCCGATTTCGAGCGCTGCCCGCTGATGAAGGCGCGGCAGCGCGCACAGGCCGCCGATATCGTGGTGACCAATCACAGCCTGCTGCTCTCCGATGCGGTGTTGAAGGCCGGCGAGTTCGGTGAACTGCTACCGGATTTCGATGCCTATGTGATTGATGAGGCGCATGCCTTGCCGGAGCTGGCCTGTCAGCATTTCGGCGTGCAGCTGACGCGCATGAAACTGATCCAGTGGCTCAATGACATGCAGGCGCAGCTTGAAGAGATGGGCGATGAACCGGCGCTGAAAAGCGACATCACGGCGCAGGGCAAGCTTGTGCTCGACGCTTATGGCGTGGAGAAATCCGGCGGCAATCATGACGACAATCAGGCGGCGGCGTTGCAGCAGGCGTGGAACGATATGCTGAAACTGGCGCAGTCGCGCCGCGAGCGCAGTGAGGAGATGGCGCGGCTGGCCGATCGCGCCGCGCAGATCGGCGATGATATCGAGATGGTGCGTGCGCCGGCGCCGGGCTATGTCGGCTGGCAGGATGGCGAAGGCGAGCATCTCAAATATACCGTCGCGCCGGTGGAGACAGGCCCGGTGCTGAGCACGCATCTGTGGGAACGGCAGGCGGCATTCGTGTTGATGTCGGCCACGCTCAGGGTCTCCGGTCGTTTCGATTATGCCCGCGCCCGGCTCGGGCTTAAGGAGGCGGATGAGGTGTTTCACGCCTCGCCGTTCGATTACGCCCAGCAGGCCATGATCTATCTGCCGCGTCACTTGCAGGGCGCATTTACCGATGCCGGCGCTGAGGCCATGATTGATGAGATGGAGACGCTGATTCGCGCCTCGCATGGTCGTGCGTTTGTGCTGTTCACCTCATGGGCCATGCTGCACCGCGCCGGCCCCGAACTGGCGCAGCGTCTGCCGTGGCAGGTGTTGATTCAGGGCGAGAGCGGCAGTCGCGATGCGATTCTCGAAACATTCCGCAGCGATACCCATTCGATTCTCTGTGGTACGCGCAGCTTCTGGGAGGGGGTGGACGTGCCGGGCGAGGCGTTGAGTCTGGTGATTATCGATAAAATGCCGTTCAGGCCGCCCAATGATCCGTTGCTCAAGGCGCGCATCGACAAGTGCGAGGCGGATGGCGGCAACGGCTTTCGGGATATCCAGCTGCCCGAAGCGATTGCAGTGTTAAGGCAGGGCGCCGGTCGTCTGATTCGATCCATGCAGGATCGCGGCGTCATGGCGCTGCTCGATTCGCGGCTCTACCACAAAGGTTATGGCCGCGAAGTAGCGCGCAATCTGCCGCCCGCGCCGATCCGCGATGATCTGGCCGACGTACGCTGGTTTTTTGAGACATAGCGGAGACAATTAACCTGGTCGATTCAACACAGTGACAGACAGATTTCGGTTACTTTCGCTCATTCGGAATTCTGTAGTATGTCCCCGGAACTTTTTTCCTCTTCGGCAGAACCCTTGCCTAAGAAGCTTGAATTTTAGTTGTCATCCTGAATTATTGGTAGTTTTGACGATCCACCATCTCCTCTTCTAAGGCGCGTAAAATTCATCTACTTGTCGTCACTCTGCGTGCTTTGCGGTGAAAGGTTTTGGCTATGCTGCGCTTTGCTCTGAGCGTTTTGTTGCAGTCGGGCATCGATTTCAGGCTTGATCCATTGCGGTTTTGTGTTTGTGCGGACGGCCTCGGCCAGTTTGGCGACCAGTGATTTTTCCTTGCACACTTTTCGGATCTCCTGCGCCTGTTCAAGATTCATATTCAGCAGCGCCATGTAGGTGTTGGCATCCAGTTCGGCGGTGGCGAGCAGGCGGGTTCTGACCCAGTAGTCCGCCGCCAGATCCTTGCATATTTTTAATGCTTGCGCGCTTTGGGATGCGCCATTGTTGCGCTTTGTTAAGGGCGCTTTCGTCTGTTTGGCAACTGCCGGGCCGGCGGCCATTGGATCGACCAGGTTTTGGGGAATTACGGATTTCGGCTCAGGCTGTTTGTTGATTCCGAAGAGCTCGGGCTTGTTGAGAAACAGATAACCCCCGACTGATGCGAAGATCAGAGTCACGCCCAGCACCACGCTGATCAGGGCATGGATATTCACTGTTTTCTTTGTTGGCTGTTCTTTCCCTTTCTCTTCCTCTGAGGGGGGGTGAACTTCGTCTGCTTTTGTTGGTTTCGGTTCTTCCTGCCGGTTGTCCTGTGCTGATGATTCGCTAGGGTCAGGAGACAGGCTTTGGTCGGCAGCCTGCTCGCATACAACGACTTCACTGTCGGTTTGTGGTTCCAGTGCGCGGCGGTTGTCGTGGATCACAATTTCAAAGGTTTCATGGCAATGTTTGCAGCGAATCTGTTTACCCGCCGCAGATTTGAGCTTGTCGTTAACGCCGTATTTTTTTTGGCAATGCGAACACTGAATATATTCCAAATTTTACCCCGCTGGCATGATCTTGCCTTGAGCCATGGCGAGAGGCTCGTTGGTCATCAGGGTAGTATCAAGATGCATGCCATGTGAAGGATTTCATGTTAACCGCTAGGGCAGAGCAAGGTTGATCAGCATATTGGCGCTACCCATAATCAACGGGCCGATCACGGATTGAAACAGGCCTGACATCAGTAGCAGCACAATAATCAAAAACCCGAACGGCTCGATGCGGGAGAGTTGATAGGCCATCGGGCCGGGCAGCAGGCCGACAGCGACTCGCCCGCCATCCAGCGGCGGCAGCGGAATCAGGTTAAAAATACAGAGTGCCATATTGATGATGATTGATGCCTGGCACATCAGCGCCAATGGCCTTGCAACCCAGGGCAACAACGGCAACAGGTGGGCGGAAATTGCCAGCAGCAGAGCGGAGAGCAGGGCCAGCAGCAGATTGGTGACGGGGCCGGCCAGCGCCACCCAGATCATATCGCGTTTGGGATTTCTCAGTTTACGAAAATCGACCGGTACAGGCTTGGCGTAACCGAACAGAAAAGGCGAGCCGATGGCCAGTAGCAGCACGGGAATCAGCACGGTGCCGATCGGATCGATATGTTTGATCGGATTGAGGGTCAGCCGCCCCATAAAGCGGGCCGTGTTGTCGCCCAGCCTGTCGGCCACCCAGCCGTGCGCGACTTCATGCAGGATGATGGCCATCAGCACCGGCAACGCCCATGTGCTGATGCCCTGGATAACGGCATCGATATTCATGCGGGCACTCCAGCACAAATTGCCGACTATTTCACCTGTTGCGACAGATTTGAGACAGATTGTTCCGGTATTGTTCCGATAGATTGTTCCGACAGATTGCGGAGGGATCATCGACGAACAGGGTGTGGATGCCAGCCGGGCCGATTCGATAGCCGGCCAGGCGAGCTGTAAACGGGCACTGCGAACCGGGTGCTGACTTGCGTATCTGTTTGATATAGGCTACATACTCTTTGGGGCTGTCAACTTGAAAGAACCTTGTGGCTGTGTGAATAAAGGAGTTTGTATGGCGAAACGTAGCGGGAAACAGCAGAGCAGAGGCGATGTGGCGATCATCGCCGGTATCCGAACGCCGCTGGGTAAAGCCTCCGGCATGTTGGGTCAGCTGGGCGCAGTCGATCTGGGCGTGCTGGCGATGCGCGAAGTGCTGGCGCGTTCGCCGGTAGCGCGCGACGATATTGATCAGGTGATTGTCGGCAATGTGATTCAGCCGTCGGAAGCGGCCAATGTGGCGCGGGTGATTGCGCTGACAGCCGGCATACCGCGCCCGGTGCCGGCCCACACGGTGCATCGCAACTGTGCATCGGGCATGCAGGCGATCACAGATGCCGCCGCCTCCATTCAGTTGGGGCGCGCCGATGTGGTGCTGGCCGGCGGCGTGGAATCGATGACGCATGCGCCGTTGCTGTTTCATGATCGCTTTCGCGCCGCCATGGCGAAATGGCCGCGCGCCAAAACCCTGCAGCAGAAGCTGCCTGTGTTGATGGAACTGGTTAGAGCGCCATGGAAGCCGCGCATTGCGCTGATCGAAGGGTTGACCGATCCGACGGTCGGCATGGGCATGGGGCAGACAGCCGAGGTGTTGGCGCGCGAATTTGCGATTTCGCGCCGTGAGCAGGATGAATTTTCGGTGCAGAGCCACCGGCGCGCCGCCGAATCATGGGATGCGGGCTGGTTCGATGATGAAGTGATGCATCTGTTTGCGCCCCCCTCCTTTGCGGCGGTGCATCGCGATGAGGGCATTCGCGGCGGCCAGAGCGTGGAAGCGCTGGCCAAACTCAGGCCTGCATTCGATAAACCACTGGGAACAGTCACCGCCGGCAACAGTTCGCAGATCACCGATGGCGCAGCCATGCTGATTCTGGCCAGCCGCGAAAAAGCCGAAGCCGAAGGCTGGCCGGTGATGGGGTATCTGCACGACTGGGCCTATGCCGGCTGCGATCCGGCGCGTATGGGGCTGGGGCCGGTGTTTGCCACGCAGCGCCTGTTGGCGTCGGCGGGCATATGCATGGCCGATCTGGCGCGGGTGGAGATTAACGAAGCCTTTGCGGTGCAGGTGCTGGCCTGCCTGAAGGCGATGGATTCCGATCTGTTTGCCAGTGAAAAACTGGGGCTCGGCAAGGCGATGGGCGCGCCGGCCATGGATCTGCTGAATGTACACGGCGGCGCTGTGGCGTTCGGTCATCCGGTCGGCATGACCGGCGCGCGGCTGGTGCTGACGCTGCTCCGGCAGCTGCGTGATGACACCGGCGGCGGTCTGGCTGTCGGCACGCTCTGTATTGGCGGCGGTCAGGGTGGTGCGGTGCTGTTGGGCAGCGAACCGGCAGGGGGTGCATCATGAGCGTGGTCAGTCTGATTCGTGAAGAACATCTTGCTCGCCTCCGTTTTGAACGCGATGACAAGCCGGTGAATGTGCTGGATGAAACATGCATGGTTGAACTGGAGGCGCATCTGGCGGCGCTGGAGGCCGAGCCGCCCGAAACGCTGGTGCTGGAGAGCGGCAAGGCCGGCTGTTTTATCGCCGGCGCCGATCTGGATATTATCGAAGCGGTGAGCGATGCCGCTGAAGCCGCCAAACTGGCCGAGCGCGGCCAGGCGCTGTGTCGGCGCATCGAAGTGTTGCCGTCGGTTTCAGTGGCGCTGGTGCATGGCGCCTGCATGGGGGGCGGTCTGGAGATTGCGCTGGCCTGCGATTATATCGCGGCGGTGGATGATTCATCCACCCGGCTGGCCTTGCCGGAGATCAAGATCGGTATTCATCCCGGTTTCGGCGGATGTATCCGTCTGCCCAAACGGGTCGGTTGGATGCAGGCGGTGGAGATGATTCTCACCGGCCGCGCTGTCGATGCCAGGCGGGCGAGGCGTATCGGGCTGGCCGAATTAACGCCGAAGCCGGAACAGCTGGATGCGGCCACTGCCTGGCTGTCGAAAAAGGGCAAGGCTGGCCCGCGAATATTCAAGCCGTGGTGGCTGAAACTATGGCCGGCGCGCATGCTGTTTTTCCAACAGGTGGAGAAGAAAACCTATGCACGATTAAAACATCTCGATGTCGAATCGGCCTATCCGGCGATTCCGGCCGTGATTGCGCTGTTTAAGGAGATTATCGGCATGTCCGATGGTCTGGCGCTGGCGCGCGAAGCGGAATCGCTTGGCCGGCTGGCGGTAACGCCGACCTGCAAAAACCTGATCCGCGTTTTTCATCTGGGCGATGCGTTGAAAAAGCAGCAGGCCGCCAGACGCGGGCGCGATGCGGTGCGAGGGTTCCGCAAAACTGCGGTATATGGCGCCGGCGTTATGGGTGGCGGCATCGCCTGGGTGGCGTCGAAAACAATGGATGTCGATCTGCACGATGTGGCGGCGGAGGCGCTGGCGCGCGGCATGAAAGGCATCGGACGGCTGGCCACGCGCCGTGGCCGAAGCGACAGCAAACGGCTGGGTCGGATCAGGCCGGCGCTCGATAGCAGCGGCCTGCATGATGCTGACGTGGTGATCGAGGCGGTGCTGGAAGATATCAAAATCAAACGCAAGCTCTGGGTCGAGGTCGGCAAGCATGTGTCGAAAGATGCGTTGTTGCTCTCCAATACCTCGTCGTTATCGATTTCCGATATGCAGCATCGGCGCGCCAACGCCGGTCGCATTGCCGGCCTGCACTTTTTTAATCCGGCCCCGAAGATGCCGCTGGTGGAGGTGATTGCAGGCGAAAAAACAGCGCCGGAAACGCTCGATAAAACCTGCGCGCTGGCCGTATCGTGGGGGAAATACCCGATCATCGTGGCGGATCGCCCCGGCTTTCTGATCAATCGCTGCCTGATGCCCTATATGAGCGCGGCGCTGAGACTGCTCGAAAACGGGCAGCAGCCGGCGCATGTCGATGGCGCGCTCAAACACTTCGGTATGCCGATGGGAGCAGTTGAACTGGCCGACAGGGTGGGGCTGGATATCTGCCACCATGTCGGCGCGCATCTCGCCGAAGCGTTTGCGCATCAGCAGGCCATGCCGGAATGGTTCGATCGCATGGTGGAGGACGGATTACTGGGCGAAAAATCCGGCAAGGGCTTTTTTATCTATGACAAGGGCAAGCAGGGTGAGTTGAATCCTGCGCTGCGCCGCTATTTGCCGCATCTGGTTACCGGGGAGAGGGAATTTGACGCCGATTTGACTGCCTCCGGTTCGAACGTATCGGATGCGGACACATCTGCTTCGAGCGCATCAAAGCCCGGAGCAAAGAGCGCGGCGGCCGCAGCGATGGACGCAGCGGATATCGTCGATGCCTGCCTGATTCCGATGCTGGCCGAGGCGCTGCAGTGCCTGCAGGAGGATGTAGTGGCTGATCCGCAACATCTGGATGCGGCCTTTGTCTACGGCATCGGCTTCCCGCCGTTCCGGGGCGGGTTGCTGCGCTATTTCGCTTCATTCAGTGATGCGGCGCTGAACGGCAAGTTTGAAGCGCTGGGGCTGGATGCGCCTGAAAACCTGGATGTGCTGCATGCCGTTCGATAAACACGCCTGTATCGGCCTGCAACAGGCGGAATCGGCATCCTGCCTCTGTGATCTTCTGCTGGCTTCGCCGCCGGATCTGCTCGATAAACCGCTGCTACGCTCCAGAAAGCCGGATGGCAACTGGCAGTCGTGGCCCCGCATTCGGGTGCAGCAGGCTGTGCTCAGGGTGGCGGCGTGGCTGGAGTCGATGGGGGTCAAGCCGGGCGATCGGGTCGGGATTCTGGGGCATAATTCGCCGGAGTGGTATATCGCCGATTTTGCCATTTTGAGGCTGGGGGCGGTGACTGTGCCGGCCTATTTCACCGATCCGCCCGAAGCGGTGCGTTATGTTTTTGATGATGCCGATGTATCGGTGATTTTTGTCGAAGAGGGCGAGCAGCAGGATAAGCTCAACGGCATAGAAAAGCCGTTTATCGCTTTTCATGGCGAGTCGGAGAGCATCGCAGCTATCGCACTGGATGAAGGCTGGGATAATCGGCTGGAGGCGCTCTGTCCCGAACGCGATCAGCTGGCGACGTTGATTTATACCTCCGGCACCACCGGCCACCCCAAGGGGGTGATGCTCACCCACGGCAACCTGTTGTCTGACGTGGCGGCGGGTATTGGCGGGGTGCCGGTGTTTCCCGATGATCTGTTTTTATCGTTTCTGCCGGCCTCGCACGCCTTTGAACGCACTGTCGGGCACTTTCTGCCCACCGCCTGTGGTGCGGAAATCGCCTATGCCGAGGCGGTGACGACCCTGCTTAGGGATATGCCGGAGGTGCAGCCGACAGTGATGATTTCGGTGCCGCGTCTGTATGAAAAAATCTATGCCGGCGTACAGGCCAAGCTGGCGGCCGGGCCGGGCGTTAAACGCAAACTGTTTAATCTGGCCCAGCGGCTCGGCATGGAACGTTTTGAGTTGCGCCAGCAGGGGAGCGATCTGTCCGGATTTAAGGCGCTGCTGTGGCGGCTGCTCGATGGTGCGGTCAATGAAAAATTGCGCGACAAGATGGGCGGGCATATTCGCGGGTTTATCTCCGGCGGCGCGGCGCTGCACCCCGATATCGCCCGCTTTCTGCTGGCGGCGGATATCATGGTGTTGCCCGGTTACGGCCTGACGGAAACATCGCCGGTGCTGACAGTAAATCGTCAGGGCGCCATCAAGCCGGCTACAGTCGGCCCGGCGTTGCCCGGCGTGGCGTGCAAAGTGCTGGATGATGGCGAACTACTGGTTAAGGGGCCGATGCTGATGCAGGGCTATTGGCGCAATCCGAAAGCGACAGCCGAGGTGATCGATGCGGATGGGTGGTTGCACACCGGCGATATTGTTGAAATGGATGAGGATGGCTATATCACGATTGTGGATCGAAAAAAGGAGATCATGGTGCTCTCCAATGGCGAAAATGTGCCGCCGGCGCTGATCGAACAGCATCTGAATCAGGATCCCTGCTTTGTTCAGAGTATGGTGGTTGCCGATAATCGCCCTTATGTGACGGCGCTGGTGGCGCCGGATACCGATGCCATCGCCAGCTGTTGGCGTCAGCATAAGGGTGAGGCTCTGCCGGATGATTGGCGTCATGACAGCGCGGTTACAGACTGGTTGCTGCGCCGCATGCATCGCGATGAATATGATCTGCCCAGCTATATGCAGGTCAAACGCGTCGCTTTTGTCGATGAGGAGTGGACGCAGGATGCAGGATTACTGACGCCGACGTTGAAACTGAAACGCCGCATAATCGCCGAGCGTTATGCCGAGCTGATCGAATCGCTCTATGGAATCTCTGAATAACTCAGAGTATCCCTATCTGTGATGAGGCCGTAGCAGTTTTACTTATTGCGAAACAGCACCTTGAACAATATCGCCAGTAAAACCGCCAGGCCGAATACGCCTGCCTGCAGAAAAATCGTGTCGTCCATAGTTCCCTCCCTGGAGCAGTGGAAATCGGTTTTGTTATACTGTTGAAGTTATCACAGCTGAGTTGCAATAGGCGCTGAACAAGTGATCGTCAATGCGGCTGGCAACGATATATTTTGATGAGCAAGTGTCAATGCCTTTGCCTCACTATGTCGTCGGATAGCAGGAGGGGATGCGACGGCAGTTTTGCAGTCGAATGATGTCGGGATAGGCTGGCGGCCATGTCTGAATGCAGTGAATCAATGTTGGCGGGAGCAGGCGGCTGGTTGGGCCGGGTTCCGTACCATGAAATGTGGTCAAAGATGCGAGAGCAGGCGGAGTTGGTGAACTGTTCGGGTCGAGGGGAATTGATCTGGCTGTGCGAACATGAGCCTGTCTATACCACCGGCAAGCGCGGCATTGATAACCGCAGCGGCGCCAGTCTGCCAGCCGAACTGGTGCGTACGGATCGGGGCGGGGAGACCACTTTTCACGGTCCGGGACAGCTGATGCTCTATCCGGTGATCTCTCTGCGCCGGCGCGGCGTAGGTGTGAAGCAGTATGTGCGCTTGCTGGAAGCATCCTGCATCGAACTGCTGGCCGGTCTGCAGATTCAGGCTGATCGGCGTTGCGGCTTTCCAGGCGTCTGGACGAAGCAGGGAAAAATTGCGGCGCTGGGCGTGCGTGTGCAGCGCGGCGTGGCCTATCACGGTATGGCGCTGAATGTGGCTGTGGATTCCAACTGGTTTGCAGCCATCAACCCCTGTGGCCTGCAATCGGGCGTGGTGAATATATCGGATTATGGCGAGCCGCCGGCGCTGCCGGCGCTGGCGAAGCGCTGGCAAGCGAGTTTTCTGGCCGCGCTGCCCGCCGGCTAATGGATCGTTGCGCTATGCGGCTGAAAGCGGGCGGCCTGCTCCAGTTCCGGCACGGTTGATTCCGACAGCTGCTTGGCTCCTGCCAGCGCTTCGACCGGCACCTTGATCAGGCTGGAGAGGCGGTTGATATACTGCTCTTCGAGGAAATCCACTTCGCCGTCAGCTAGGGCGACCTGCCATATCTGACTGAGGATTTCTGTGCGCTGCGCTACATCGAACTCACTGGTGATTCGCCGCACGATGTCGCTGATTTTCAGGTCCGAGTCGGTGGCCTTTTCGATCAGGGCCAGGCTCTCCTGCGGGCTTTGATCGTAATGCTCGCCGAGCAGTTTGACGATCTCGTCACGCTCGCGCTGATCGAGCTTGCCGTCCATGCTCATCATGCCGACCATCAGTTTGGTGATGTATAACGACAGTTTCGGTTGCTGTGGACCGGACTGCTGATCTGCATGCCACCACTGTTTCAAAGTATTGAGCATTTTTTCACCTCCTGAACGTTCTACAGACGCTTTGGTATTTATCGGCAATGCCGCCACATAGTTTAATTTGCATTGAGCGAGCCTGAGGCTGTATTCAGTTTGAGTAACAACTTGACCTGCGCCAGCGGCATATCCAGACGCTCGGCGATGGTTTGCGCCGATTCCCCCTCGCGCTGCATGCGCAGAATCATGGTGGCCTGGGTGCTGTTTTGCGCTGGCAGGGCGCTTGTCCGGGTTGGCGCAGACTGTTCCTTCGTTGTCTGCTTTGGGACGGCCGCAGCCCGTGCTACTGGCTCGCATGCGGATGGGCGGGCTGATTCGTGCTGCTTGAGATGCTCAATGGCTTCGGTCGCTTGCGACAGGTGACGGGTGGCTTCCTGCAACTGGCCGGAGGCTTCAAGCAGCATCTGCTCCAGCCGTTGCTGGCGCTTGCCGTTGCGAAGCCAGCTGAGCCAGAGCAGCAGCACGGCGCCAATCAGAACTGCATCGAGAATAACCCCGAGCCAGTTATTAAGAAACAGGTTGATGGCCTCTGCATCCATCCTACAGCCCCATC